>Ga0302326_10010963_pt1 | contig 19568 bp, 16 predicted proteins | sample Palsa_T0_3_FD_202264 | JGI IMG/M metagenome (GOLD analysis project Ga0302326, IMG submission 202264) | Peat permafrost microbial communities from Stordalen Mire near Abisko, Sweden - Palsa_T0_3 | ecosystem: Environmental > Terrestrial > Soil > Palsa > Peat permafrost | place: Sweden: Abisko...
CGTGGCGCGCATCGGACTGGGGCTTTCCCTTGCCGGCCATTTCGAGATAGGCTCCAGCGGTGTCACGGGGATCGAAAATAAACGATCCGGGATTGTACACATTTCCCACTACCGAGACAGTTGAAGGAGCATGGGGAATAACGAGCCGGTCGCTGTCTTCCAGCACCATGTCGGGAAAGTCATCGAGGCTTTTGTCCTGAGGCTTCACTGGGAGCGCGACCCGTCCACTGGCGCGAGTGGTACGGAGTTGCGTAATGATCCCTTGCTGTGCCGCCTGCAGTTGCGCCAAGGTTTGCGCATCCGTGGATTGGGTCGAAGCCGCAAGCGACATGGCCGACTGCCGTATTTGGATCTCCATGCTATTCGCTAGTTCGTCCAGGCTTTTTTGTTGTTGTACCCTTGCCGATTCGCGGGTGAGTTGTGAACCGTAAACGTAGGCGTTGGGAGTCAGACCTCCCGCGCGCTCCAGGACGGATCGAAGGGTTTCATTGGTTTCGAGCTTATAGACACCAGGCCGCACCACTTCGCCTTCAATGATCACGTACTGCGATCGCTCCGTCTGCGGCACGCTGATATCTCGCTGAGAAAAGATCGTGACGATATCGCCCGCCTGCAGTTCGAGGTTGCTTTGTTCGTCGTGCTCGAGGATTACTTTGCGTGGGCTTATCCAGAGCAACTTGGAGGTAAGGTCCAAGGGATTCACCCGCTGGATAATGGCATAGTCCCAATTGATTTCGGGAGAGAAGCGCCGCAAATCCTCGGCAACATTCCTGACCGCGTTCGGATTGGTGGTGGTGTCTCCATACGTCTGAAGCGACTGCTGGCTGCCCGACCCTGTGCCATCGCCGCTTTTCAACGACGAACCGTTGGACGCACTATCGGAGGAGTCCCGGTCATTTGGTGCGCAGGGGATGTCCGGAAAATTCGAAGATCCCATGGCATCGGGCGAATTACCCTGAAAATCGTAATTGCCCGTGAGGTCGGAAACGTCGGGTATTCTGGCGCCGTTGGACGTGTCGCTGGGGATGCTGCCGTTGAGCGTAGAGTCGTTGGGCGCCGTGCCATTAGAGTTAGGCCCGTTCGGTGTGGCGCCGTTGGTAGGTTGTCGATAACCGCAGCGAACGTTGCGTGAAGGCTCCGCGCGAACCGGATACTCAGTAGCACGGCCATTGACGATGGCGGCGCGATCCAACCAGTAGCGGCGGGTGAGCAAAGCCTGAGCGTCGGGAATCAGGTCACGAACGCGCATCCCCGGCTTCCAGGGATAACGGCCGGGGTTAGTGACGCTGCCCCGCAAGGTTACGGTGTCTTCGAAACGTGAAATGATCGAAAACACGCGAACAATGTCGCCATCCTTGAGGGAAAGAACGCGGGATTGCTCGTCGTAGGGAAACTCAAGTGTCTTACGCGCCTCGTGATCCACGACGCGATCAATCGTAATCTTGCTGGAATCGGCGACAGTGCTCAGGTCGCCGGCAATTTCAATCAAGTCGCTTAGAGTGGAGCTGTCCTTCATTTCGTAGATGGCTGGCGTATTCACCGAGCCCGAGATCGCAACCAGGGGCCCGACGTGAGGATAGTAGAGAACATCGCCGGGCAGGAGCCGGACGTCCTTTGACTTGTCGCCCTTGACCAGCAGGTCGTAGAAATCGAAATCCGTGACTGTGGCGCCGTCGCGCCGGACCTGGATATGCCGCAACGATCCCTGTGGTGAAGGGCCGCCGGAGGCGAAAATCGCATTGACGAGGGTGCTCAGCGAGCTGATGGTATAGGTCCCGGGATAGCGGGCATTGCCGACCACGAATACCTGGATGGAGCGCAGGCGGCCGACGTTGGCGGTGATATTGAAGTTCCTGAAAATCTTGGAAATCTCCTGTTTCAGGTGTTGTTCCAGATCGCCGTAACGGATGCCGGCAACGGATATTTGTCCGACCTGCGGGATGTAGATCTGGCCAGATCGGTCCACGATGACCCGTAAGTCCGCCTCAACCTGGCCCCAAACCCTGACCTGTAGTTCGTCGCCAGGGCCGATGATGTAATCGCTAGGCACCTGCAACGTATCAAGTGGAGCGAACGTGCTTGGAGGCTGCAGGAACAACGACTGCCCGAACAATGGCAATGCCCTGCCAGCCGAGTCGGCGACCATTTGCTCGAACTCGGTTTCCGGCCGCGGCGGAACCTTCGGCCGCTGGATCTGCGAGGGATTGAGGGGAGTTGTCCGGGGAAAATTTTGGCCTATGTTGGAGCCTAGGGGTGTTCTTAATTGCGGCACGCGCTCGGAGGACGGAGATGGATATTCGCGACCTTGGTTTCCGCCGGCGTTTTGAGTCTGTGCGGCGCTGCATAGCGGACTTCCCGCCATCGACGGATCGGTGCAATCAATCCCTTGGCCCTGAGATGACGAAGAATCATTGCCGGATTGCGAAGAACATACCCCGGCAGAAAGAATGATGAACAACGCAAGCAGCTGCGATTTTTGCATGAGGAATTCAGAATCCTAATCGTTTCGAAAATGTAGTCTCCAGCCTTGTGATTCTACTACCGCGCACGCTCCACAATCGAGGCATCCCACCCCGAGCACGGAGGCCCGCTTTCCATGACCAGGAACTTGCTCAGCGCGCTGGTCGCGTCTTGACTAAGAGACTACCCGGGCCCGAAGAACCCGGAAATTTCAACGGTACGTGATATGATCTCCAGTTTCTACAAGCATCATGCGGTCTTGGATTGTCTTCGCTGCGATCTTGTTGCTCTTGCCGCTCTCCGCTCTCGGCCAGTCGCAGAAATCTCGATGCGGATCAAGAGACTACGATCTGGAAGAATGCGCGCCCGCGGGGAATTATGTAACCCCAATCTACACCACGTCGCAAAACCTTACAGGTGCCGGAGACGTTCTTGAAAATAGCGCCCTGCTCGGCCAAAGTCTCGCGGATGCACCCCATCGAGCAGTTACCTCCTTTGACGCGGGTAACGTTTCTCAGAAACCGGAGAAGCAAGGCTTCCACTGGCGCCGGGCTTTGACCGAATCCTTTACCTTTCTGGTGATCGAACAGGCGTACGTTGTGCACACCGACTTCAGATGGGTCGTCTCTGAAAATGGAATTCCGTTCAATCATTATTGGCGCGATTACATGCAGTCACTAACTTCCTGGTGGCACGCGGGATGGAGTGCGGGAGAAAACCCTCTCTACAACTATCTCGGCCATCCCATCCAGGGAGCAATGACCAGCTATATTGAGATCCATAATGATCCAAGGTATGAGAACCTGGAATTCGCCAATACAAAAGCCTACTGGCGCAGCCGCCTCAAAGCCACTATCTGGAATGCAGTCTACAGCACCCAATGGAGCATCGGACCACTCAGCGAACCGACTGTCGAAAAATACGGTTCGAAAGACCGAGCGCCCTGGAACGCCAACGGCACATACCCCTGCGACACGAAGACCTGCTATTCCGGTGTGGGCAAGGTTAACCTCGTCATGACACCGGTTGGAGGATTGGGCTGGGTGCTGGCGGAAGACATTCTGGACAAAAAGCTTGTGGAGCGCGTAGAAGAGCGCACTCAAAACCGGTTCCTGATCAATACGGTCCGTTCCGCCCTGAATCCGATTCGCGGAGGAGCCAACATTCTGCATGGGGATCGCCCTTGGTATCGCGCCCGCGATGGCGAGCGCTTGATTTTGCCGAATGACCAGATAACTGCTGTGCCCGCCTACGAGGTGCCGCAGGCACCGCTACCCAACCATGGCAATTTATTCTTCGGATACTCCCACATTGGACCATCGCACTGTGAGGTTGTATCTTCGGTCACTTCGACGACCTGCGACCCGCTTTCCAGAGTAACCTCGAACCTCGGCGGCTGGAACACGTCCGTCGAGAAAATGTATCTGCGCTACTTTGGAGCGGTCGCTGATTTCAGCGGGCAGTATGGCGGAGTGGGCCAAGCTAATTTTCTCTTTGGTATACGAGGGGGATCATGGATCGGGAGTTTTCGCCCCTACGCGAATGTGTTGTTCGGGGCCGTGCGTGAGCATGGAAATACTTCCGCTGGTTTAATGTCGGATACTACCTTTGCCGAGGATCTGGGCATGGGAATCGATTTCCGGCTCATACGACGGCTAAGTTGGCGCAATCAGGTCGACGAATCAAAGACGGGCTCCCCAGACTTTAAGAGATACAACGTTCGGCTGGCTTCCGGATTCACGGTGCGATTTTAGCGGACCATAAAACATCGGCATGAAAACGCTCGCCGCCGTTCGACCGCAGGAGCGGAGGAGACTCCGTACACCGCCAGCGCGTCCCACGCTTGGGACATTGATCCTGATTTTGCTCTTCGTCGTTCTGCTCTTCGGGGCTCTCCCCGCATTGGCTCAAAGTCCTCTCACAGGCGAACCGGGGAAAAATTGGGACTTCAGCATCTGGGCCGCCGGAGAAACAGGGGAAGAGAACACCAACTCATTTGCCGAGGCGCAAATCTGGTCCGCCGGCGTTTTTGTGGGGCGGGTCATCACGGACGAGCGTGGTGAGAGTTGGCGGCGTGGCCGCATGGAATACGGTTTTGATGTGATGCCGGTATTCGAGACCTTTGGCAACCAGCGAACCCACGGACGCGGCTTTGATCCCGTAATACTGCGGTGGAATTCCGGCCTGCACGCGCATCACATTTCGCCCTACATCGTGTTGGCGGGCGGCGCAGTAAGTACCAAATCGAATCTGCCACCGGGCAATACGTCCACCTTTAACTTCATGGCGAAAGGCGGGGGAGGGATTTACATACGAACACGAGAACGCCAATCTTTCGACATTGGGTTTTGCTGGTCGCACATCTCAAACGCAAACCTCGGGGTGCAAAATCCTGAATTTAACGGACTGCAACTGAGCCTGGCTTACCACTGGTTCAAATAGCGATTTAAGGAGACGTAGGCCCGGCATCCCTTCCGGAATTAACCATCCGTGCTCTCCCGGAATCGTGGCTGGAATAATATTCGCAAGTGAGAGAGAATAGTTGATGCTGTGCCCGGCGGAGAGCAACACCATCCGCGACGACTCACACCGCCGGAAGGGAATGATAAGCTGGCCGAAGCGGCTGCGCTCTCGTGCAATTTGCAAGCCACTGTCGACGTTTGCCATTTTACAGCGACGGAAACCGCAATCCGCGCTTCGCTAACATCCGCGGTTGATTCTATGGAGAGACAAGTTTTCCATGGCCACTACTACGATAGAGGTTGAAACAGCCGCGAGTCATCACAGGCATCCCGGGCTGGAACGCTGGGTCGAAGAAGTGGCCCGGATGTGCAAGCCCGACCGCGTTCATTGGTGCGATGGCTCGCCCGAGGAATATGAAGCTCTATTGAGGTTGCTGGTCCTCACTGGAACCGCGATTCCACTGGATTCGGCCAAGCGGCCGAACAGCTTTCTGGTGCGCTCGGACCCGGCCGATGTAGCCCGCGTCGAAGATCGAACCTTCATCTGTTCGCGAAGCAAAGAAGACGCGGGGCCAACCAACAACTGGGAAGACCCAGCGAAGATGAAGCACAAGCTCACCGCGCTTTTCGCGGGCTCGATGATGGGACGCACTATGTACGTGGTTCCCTACAGCCTGGGTGCGATTGGCTCGCCCATGGCGAAGATCGGGGTGGAGATCACCGACTCGGTCTATGTGGTCGCCAGCATGCACCTTATGACCCGTGCGGGATGCCGCGCGCTTGAGGTTCTCGGCGAGGATGGCAAGTTTGTGCGCGGTTTGCACTCGGTAGGCGCGCCGCTCGGTCCCGAGCAGCCCGACGCGTCGTGGTCCTGCAACAAAGAGCACAAATACATTTGCCATTTTCCGGAAACACGTGAGATCTGGTCTTTCGGTTCGGGTTATGGCGGCAATGCGCTGCTGGCGAAGAAATGTCACGCCCTTCGTATCGCATCGGTGCAGGCGCGCGATGAAGGCTGGATGGCGGAGCACATGCTCATCCTGAAACTGATGAACCCTGCGGGTCAGGCGAAATATATGACTGGCGCCTTTCCTTCCGCCTGCGGCAAAACTAATCTATCGATGCTGATCCCGACGCTTCCCGGCTGGAAGGTGGAAACCATCGGCGATGATATTGCCTGGATGAAGATCGGCGCGGATGGCCGGCTCTATGCAACTAATCCAGAGTACGGCTTTTTCGGCGTGGCGCCGGGCACGAGCATCAAGTCGAATGCTAACGCCATGCTCAGCCTCACGCACGACTCCATCTTTACGAATTGTGCGATGACGCTGGAGGGCGACGTGTGGTGGGAGGGAATGACCGAACAGAAGCCCTCCCGGATGGTGGATTGGCTGCGCCGGCCCTGGACGCCGGATTCCGGCCGCAAGGCGGCGCATCCCAATGCCCGGTTCACTGCCGCCGCGAAGCAGTGCCCGGTGATTGCCCCGGAATGGGAGAATCCGAATGGTGTGCCGATCGATGCGATCCTCTTCGGCGGAAGGCGGGCGGGTATTGTTCCGCTGGTGACGGAAGCTCTCAATTGGCAACATGGAACTTTTTTGGGCGCGACCATGAGCAGCGAGACGACTGCGGCCATCACTGGCAAAGTAGGACAACTGCGCCGGGATCCCATGGCCATGCTTCCGTTTTGCGGCTACCACATGGGTGACTACTTTGCGCACTGGCTCAAGATGGGGGAGCTTTCCAGCGCGTCGAAGCTGCCGAAGATCTTCTACGTCAACTGGTTTCGCCAGGATAAGGCTGGCAACTTCTTGTGGCCCGGCTATGGCGAAAACAGCCGCGTGCTGAAGTGGATATTTGAGCGCTGCGACGGCAAAGTTCACGCCAACGACACTCCCATCGGACGCATCCCTGAGGTGGCCAACCTGGATATCAAAGGTTTGGATATGCCGGCCGCAAACGTCGCAGAGTTGCTCAGTGTCGACATCGAAGGCTGGCTGGCTGAGCTGCCTTTGATCAAAGAACATTTTGCTCACTTCGGCAAGCATCTTCCCGAGGGATTGAACGCTGAGGTGAAAGCCCTCGAAGCGCGTCTGCAAGCGGCCAAGCGGTAGTTCCTCTCGGTGATAGGTTTCAGGTCTTAGTTCTTGGGCGAAACCTAGAAAAGTAGCACCTGACACCCTGAGGCCTAACGCCTAAGACCGCGGCCCCGGATGCCCTCAACACAACTCTGCGATGCCGAAGTCAAGGCTCCGAGGCGGGCGCGTCGGTGATAGAATGCCGCCTGCCCGAGGAGCCAAATGAAAATTCCAAAGAAGATGACGAGCGCCTCCCAGTTGCTCGCTGCGTTGTTACTTGCCCTCTGCCTGCCGTTATGGGCCCAGGACGAAACAGCCAGGCAGGAGCCGACGCCGAAGGCCGTCGGGTTCACCTGGGGTGTGAAGATCCCCATGCGCGACGGCGTGAAGCTGAACGCTACGATGTACCGGCCCAAAGACCAAAAAGAGGCGCTACCCGTTATTTTCGAACTGACTCCCTACATCAGCGACAGCTACCACGGCCGGGCGTACTACTTTGCGCAACACGGTTATGTGTTTGTCCTCGTCGACGTGCGAGGACGGGGAAATTCAGAAGGGCGTTTTGATCCTTTCCAGCAGGAGCCGCAAGATGGTCACGACGTGGTGGAGTGGCTGGCGACGCAGCCGTGGTCGAATGGCAAAGTGACCATGTGGGGCGGTTCCTACGCCGGGTATGACCAGTGGATGACGCTCCGCGAATTTCCTCCGCATCTGGCTACGGTTGTGCCGGTGGCGGCGGCGCATGCGGGCGTGGACTTCCCGATGTTCAAAAACATCTGGGGGACGTATGTCATGCAGTGGCTGACCTTCACCAGCGGGGTCACGCCGCAGCAGAATCTGTTCGGAGAATCCTCGTTTTGGATCGAAAAGTTCCGCGAACTCTACATGAATCATCGGCCTTATAAAGACCTGGACAAGATCGTCGGCAACGACAGCACCGTATTTCAGAAATGGATAGCCCATCCCGCCTTCGATTCCTATTGGCAGCAACTGGACATCTCTCCGGAGCAATACAAAAAAATCAACATCCCGATTCTGACAATCACTGGCCACTACGACGGCGACCAGGCGGGAGCCCTGACCTACTATCGCGATCACATGAAGTACGGAACGGAAGAGGCCAAGGCGAAGCACTTTCTAATCATCGGCCCCTGGGATCACGCCGGTACCCGGACCCCCAACAAAGAAGTGGGCGGGTTAACGTTCGGCGAGGCCAGCATGCTGGATATGAACAAGCTGCACTTGGATTGGTACGACTGGACGATGAAGGGTGGTAAGCGGCCGGAGTTTCTCAAGAAACGCGTTGCGTATTACGTGGTCGGCGCCGAGCAGTGGAAATACGCGGACAGCCTGGAAGCAATCTCGAATGCGAAGAGAACTCTGTATCTGAATTCAGCCAATATACAGGCGAACGACGCCTTTCACTCCGGCGATCTATCCAAAGAAAAGCCCGGCGCCGAGAAACCGGATCAATACACTTACGACCCGTTGGACGCTCGTCCGGCGGAACTGGAAAAAGAAGATATTAAGAACAGCATCACCGACGAGCGCTACGCGCTGAATCTGTTCGGCAATGGGGTCGTCTATCACAGCGAGCCGTTTGCCGAAGATACCGAAATCAGCGGTTTCGCAAAACTTGCAGTGTGGATGTCGATTGACGTGCCCGACACTGATTTCAACGCGGACCTGTACGAAATCATGCCGGATGGCGGGAGTATTCACCTCACCGGAGACGTGTTGCGTGCCCGTTACCGGGATTCTGCTTCGACCGAGAAGTTAGTAAAGCCGGGAGAGATCGACCGGTATGAATTCAGCGGATTCACCTTTTTCTCGCGACGGATTACAAAAGGGAGCCGGCTGCGATTGGTGTTGAACTCACCCAACAGCATCTACCAGGAGAAAAACTACAACAGCGGCGGGGTGGTGGCGGAGGAGTCCGGGAAAGATGCGCGCACCGCGCATATCACGGTTTATCACGATACAGACCATCCGAGTTCGCTGGAACTGCCGCTGGTGAAGTAGAGAGTCTCATTCGTCTTCCGGATGGTGGAACGAACCTTTGCATCTGAGGTCGCGAGATGCCTAACCGCGTTCAACATATTTTGTTCGACGCCGGCGATGCTTTTGATATAGTTCCCCACTGTCATGACGCGTTCCGCGACGAACGGAGAGAGTTACCCCGCTGCTACTCTGCCTCCGTCTCTCACCCGCAATCAAATACGAGGATTCTGGGCGTCGTGGGGAGGGTGGACGCTCGACGGCATGGACTCCTTTGTTTATGCACTTGTCCTCGTTCCCTCGCTGCGCGAACTGCTTCCGAAATCCGGCGTTGCGGCCACCAAAGCGAACATTGGGCAATACGGAGGTTTGCTATTCGCGTTGTTCCTGATCGGCTGGGGACTCGCGTTCTTGTGGGGGCCGGTTGGAGACAGGTTTGGCCGCGTGCGCACGCTCATGCTGACCATTGTCTGGTATTCGGTGTTCACTTTTCTCAGCGCCTTCGTCACCGGCGTGTGGCAACTCGCGATTTTGCGCTTGCTCGCTGGCGTAGGCATTGGCGGAGAATGGGCCATGGGTGGGACATTCGTGGCGGAGGAATGGCCGGAGCATCGACGGCGCATGGGCGCCGGTTTCATGCACACGGGGTATTACGTCGGCATATTTCTCGCCGCGCTGGCGAACTACTTGATCGGCAGCCACTATGGTTGGCGTGCCATGTTCATTGTTGGAGGTTTGCCGGCGCTCTTGCTGGCCTGGATTCGCCACGGAGTTTCCGAGCCCGCCGCGTGGACCAGGAAAGAAAGCGTTGTCCGCTCGTGGGCCGTCTGGCGTCCGTTAGCCACGCTGTTTTCATCTGCCTGGCGCCGCCGCACTATCTTGAATTCGTTGTTGATGCTGGCTTCCATCTGCGGTCTATGGGCTGGAACCGTATATGTTCCGGCGGCGATTACCGCGCTCGCCGAAGCGGGCGGCCGCATCGGTCCGCAAGCCGCGCAGCTGGCCTCCTGGGGAGTTATGCTGGTCTCGTTTGCTACGATACTTGGCTGTCTGGCGATGCCCTGGCTGGCAGAGGGGATCGGCCGTCGCGGAGCGCTTGCCGTTTTCTTTACTCTGATGATGGTGTTCATCGCGCTCACTTTCGGCAAGGTCTTCTATCTCGGAGCAAGCGCTCTGCCATGGTTTTTCGTTTGTCTGTTCTTCCTGGGGTTGGGCGGCGCCAACTTTGCCGTCTATACTCTGTGGCTTCCCGAGCAATATCCTACAGAATGCCGCGCCAGCGCTTTCGCTTTTTCCACTTCTTTCGCCCGATTCGGTGGCGCAGGAATCACTTTTCTAGTCGGAAGCGGCGTCCGGTATTACGGCTCGCTCGGAACTCCGGTCGCTATGACCGCACTTGCGTTTGCTCTTGGACTGCTGTTGATTCCATTCGGCGCGGAAACGCGCGGAGATGTCTTGCCGTCCTAATTTCACTCCGGCCTCGCACTTGCAGAAGAAATCCTATTAGCCTTGTGCAGACAGGGCTTTTTCGAACTCCTTCAGAAAGAACCGTACGTTGTCCTCCGTAGCCAACGGGCCCATCACGCCGATGCGGAAGACTTTGCCAGCGAGCGGTCCGAAGCCGCCGGCGATTTCGATCCCCGGGCCATCCAGCAATCGTTTCCGAACCTTCGCTTCGTCCACCCCATCGGGCACACAGACCGTGTTCAAAGTCGCAATCTGATGTTGCTCGGGAACGTGCATGCGGAGACCGATCGCTTCAATACCTTTGACAAAAGACTTGTGGCAGCGGCGATGCCGCTCCCAGCGGTTCTCGATTCCTTCCTCAGCGACGACCAGCAGCGCCTCGCGCAGGGCATAGAACATGGAAATCGGCGCCGTGTGATGATAACGGTGCGACACCGTGGAATAGTCGTGTATCAGCTTGAGGTCGAGATACCAGCTTCGCGACGGCGTTGTGCGGGCGCGCAAATACTCCATCGCCCTTGGCGACATCGCCATGGGAGACAATCCCGGCGGGCAGCTCAGGCCTTTTTGCGTGCAACTGTAGGCGACGTCCATCCCGGTTTGATCGAACTGAACCGGCATTCCGCCGAGCGAGGTGACGCAATCGGCAATAACGAGCGCGCCGGCATCATGCGCGGCGGCGCAAATCGCCGCCCCGGATTGCAACGCTCCGGTCGATGTCTCGGCGTGAACATAAGCCACCACTTTGGGCTTCTCGCGCCCAATGAACTCTTTCGCTTCATCGTCTGTGAAGGTCGCGCCCCAGGGCTTTTCGAAGCGCACAACGTTCGCGCCCTGGCGCTTTGCCATCTCGGTGAGCCGGTCCGAGAAATACCCATTGGCGAAAACCGCCAATTTGGAGCCGGGCTCGACAAAGTTAACAACGGCAGCTTCCATGCCCGCACTGCCCGTGCCGGAGATCACTAACGTGGCGCCGTCGCTGGTGCCGAAAGCGGTCTTGAGCAATTGCTGGACGTCGCCCATCACCTGAATGAAGTATGGGTCGAGGTGCCCTACAATCGGCTTTGAGAGAGCTTCATAGACTCGCGGGTGCACCATGCTGGGCCCCGGACCGAACAGATATCTCCGAGGCGGTTGCAGGGCTGGGAATTGAAGTGCGGAGCTTTGCTGTTCGATGGCTCTCATAGTCCTCGTTTCTTTCGTTCCTCTTCAAGAGGATATTTAGATATTACGGTACAGAGCAGACAATCTCCAGAACACTCCTGCGAAATGCATGAACAGCGTGCTGATTCCGACGGCTGGCCGAAATAACGAATGGTCGAAATAAAGACGGCGGCACTGGATCGAGGATCACCGCGGCAGGTCGCCCATGGCGGACGAGGATATCCACAGTATATTTCTGTGCAAAGGGTTTCGTTGTCTGCTACGATGATCGCCAGAAACTGGCGGAACTCCTTTAGTTTGTGGAGATCGCTAGCCCGCGGTGTGGCACTGAAACTGCATCTGTTGTGGTGTGGTGGTGTGCTTTCAGGCCAGGAGCCCAGGGCCCGCTGCAGGCAGGAGTAGTCTGTGCCCGATCCGGAGAACGGGAAGACCAAGGTCATTATCAGGCGGCGCCGCACTCGTCGCCACCGCCGTAATCAGCTTTTGCGTCGTTTTCTCGCGGCGACATTCCTCGCGGTCTTGACCGCCGGCGCCTCGACCCTCGCCCTAAGGTATTTCAGTCCGTCTCTGTTTCGTCAGCGGGAGTCTCGCCAGATCATCGATCCCTCTGCGCTGAGGCACGACCGTAGCACCCTCGAGCAGGCCGCTTTTGGCGTCCAGCCTTCGCGTCCCATTTATCCCTACTCAGTAGTGCCGGGCGGAGTTGAGGATGCGAAAGAATTGAAGTGGGTGGCCGAACACGATCCGGTGGTAGCGGCTCATTACGCCGGATTTGATTATGCGCGCGCCCAGGTCGTGCGCCTTACCTTGGCTCGGACTGTCTATGTCTCCTACCGCATCGGCAGCCACATATACTGGACCCGTCGAAGGGTCACGTTGCACAAGGGCGAAAAGCTGATCACTGACGGACGAATGACCGCGCGCACCCGCTGCGGCAACCGCGTGGCAGAGGCTCCGCAGCAGGAGGCGGCGCCGGCAGTCGAGCCTCCGGTGCAGAAATTTGACGAACCCATTCGAGCGGGGGACGGCACGGCGATGCAGGCGCCTCCCGTTCCATTTGAGTCGGCTTTGCTCAACCGGCCGGCGATGCCGGGACTCGGCCCGCTCGGTCCCCTGAGTTTGTACAATCCGTTTGTCGGCGGAGGATGGGTATCCGTCTCGCCTCCTCCGTTGCCGATTGGCCTTTGCGCGCCCGTGAAGAAAAAGGGAAGCGAAAGTGACACCGGAATTGGGCTCGACACGAAAAAGAAGAAAACAGGTCCCTGTGGCAGCGGCGGCGGCACCGAGACGGTTCCCGAGCCCGCGACCTGGATTATGTTCGCGTCCGGTTTGGCTGCCATCGTCTGGCAGGCGCGGCGCAGGTTCGTCAGAACCTGAGATTCCTCTGGGTTTCCCCGCCCACCAAGGCTTAGCACGACAGTTCCGGTTCCGGCACGACCCAAAGTTGTAATCCTTCCGTAAGCTATTCCGTCTGCGAACGCTGCTAAAATCGGCCTAGCGCCACGCATAATCAGGCTTGGATTCATGCATTTCCCCCTCAGAGCCGCGGCCGGTTTGTTGCTAGGGGCAGCTTTCGCTTTTCCCGCGCCGGTCCTCGGCCAGGCGCAGAGCTTGCCTTCGATTCAGCGAGTGCAGGTGCTTCGCGCCCAGAACCTGGTCGAGATCGAAATTGAAGCCAGCGACCGGATCGTCCCCCAAACCAACCTGCTGACCGGTCCCGACCGGCTTGTTATAGATTTTGTTAACGCGCGTCCGGGCGTTCAGTTGCGCAATCAGGCCGTGAACCGCGAAGAAGTAAAGCGACTGCGCGTGGGTCTGTTCTCGTCGGATCCTCCGGTCACGCGAGTTGTCCTGGATTTGAATGGTCCCCAGCAATACCAGGTTTTTTCGTCAGGACGAACCGTGATTCTCAAAATCGGAGGAACTGCCCGTCCACAACCACTCGGACTTCGCTCCGGCTCCGAACCGGTCTTGATGAACACAAGCTATCCCGCGCGAGGGGCAGCTATCGTCCCACTTGCGCCCGCGCCGCCCCGGCCACGGCTGAACGTTTCCTTTCAGGATGGTCTGCTCTCCATCGATTCGAACAAGGCCAGCCTGTCTGAAATTCTGTTCGCGGTTCACCAACGTACGGGAGCCGAGATCGCTATTCCGGCAGGAGCCGAGCAGGAAATGGTTGTGGTCGACCTCGGCCCCGCGCCGGCGCCCGAGGTTCTGGATGAACTGCTGAACGGTTCGAAGTTCAATTTCCTGATTCTAAGCTCGCAAACCAATCCCGGTGCTCTGGACCGCGTCATTCTCAGTTCGCGCCCGGATGGGCCCATGCCCGCTCCCAGCCCTCAGCTCCAGCCAGTGGAAGACGATGACGCTGAAGTTCCGCCCAAAGTCGCGCCCCCACCACGGCCAACGCCTGCTCCGGAGACAAAAACCATGCCGCCGGACAGCGATCCACCAGAGTAAGCCCTGAGTCGTTTTTTATTTGCCTTGCCGAGATCCCAGCCGGATTACGGCGGCGTGATGAGCCGGACCGGCACGGGAGAGGTTCCGTTTATATATCCGGGGTTGGTGCTGGAAACGCCCTCGCCGCAGCCGGCGACGTTCAGCACCGTCACGTTCAGGCTCCCGTCTGGGTTGACTTGGTTGATGAACACCTGCAGAAAGCCTACGATGGTGACGGGCGCTTGATTGGTGGAGCCGTTGATCATTAGCGGTTGGGTGTCATCGTAGATTGGGAAGGAGACAATCGAGTTACTGCTCGTGATTGGACCGCTTACACCGAGAGGGTTTGACCCGCCAGCTAGGATTTGGTAGGGGTAGGCCGACGTGTTGAGCGTGTCGCCACTCTTGGTGAGGCACGCTGCGGCATTGGCGGTATCGCCTGTCGCGACCGGATTTTCCGCGAGATCAACCAGATTTGCGCTGGATCCCAAACTCGAAGCCTGCACGCCACATTGGTAGGGCGTTGTTTGGTCGCATCCCGCGATTGCCTGTTGGTAGAGCCCACTGGCGCAGCTAGGTGCCGCTTTGGGGGCGCCCAAAACCTGACCCGGGAGATACTCGAGGTAAGGGCTAGCGACAGTGGTGATGTTTGGCCCATTCGCCTGCGGCGGACTAGCGAAATACGGTGCCGTTGGCCCTGTTGCGCTATTGCAAGTCCCGGTAGCGGCGCAGTCGGCGGCGAGGTTGAACGTTTCGCCAATCACCCCGGTCCCGGCCCCGCCCCCCAGGATTCCGCCGTTTGTAATGGACGATGGCGCGGGCCCAGTCAAGGGGCCGACGAATGTTGGGCAGCCTTCCCCGGTGCATTGACCGGGCAGATTGCCGGGGTCTTGGTTCGGCACGATCCAAGGCTTCACACAGCGCGGCTGAACAGGCACCGTTTGGCCTCCCGGAGCAAAGCTTCCGGAGTTCGAAGGATTAAAAACCTCCGCCGTAGCAGTGGCGCTCACGCTGCTGCCGGTACTGCCCCAGATGCGGGAGAAATATGTCGGCAGGTTCGACTGCGTTACCTTTACCGTAACCGTGGGGTTGACCCCGAACGCGTAGTTGCCTGCGGACGTGCAACTACTTCCGTCGGCAGCGGCATAGGTGGGCGTTGCCACCGTGGGTGCCGTTCCCCCGACTGTGTTCTGACTGCCGGCAGCCTGGGCCGCCAGAGTTGCCGCATTACAAGCGAGTGACCAATCGCCAGACTTGTTTGTTGGATCTCCCGTCATGCCGCTCAAAGAGAGAACTCGCGCCCCGGCGAGTGCCGCGGCGTCGGCGCTGCGCTGCGCTTCCGCGCTGGCTTCGTAGAGCGTACCGATATCGATCGACAACGCAGCCATCGCGATGATGCTGAAAATGGCCAGAGCCACCAGCGCCATAGTGACGCCCCGCTCGCGCGGCCGGTTCACGGCGCTTCGTCCCGGACGTTCGATCAGCGGTGCCAGCATTCCGGTCTCTCAGTTCTCGTTAAATGCCGTGGCGGTTGTGCTGATGTAGGAAACGCTCGCGTACGTCGCGCTCGGCACCAGCAAAGTAATCACGCTATTGAAGCGCCACTTATAGGCGTACTGAATGGATACGCAGGTTCCTACGACCGCGGGCTGAGTTCCCGGCGTTTGTGGATGACAGGCAGTGGTGGGCGAGGTAGCTCCGGTTTGCGGAAAATAGTAGCCGCGGTTAATCGTAAGAATGATTCCAGAGCCGGGACATCCCGTGCTGTTCTGGGTAGCGCTCCAGGTAAGAGCGGGAGAGCCGGACGGCACCGGTTCGGTTGTGCCCAGTCCGCAGTCGTTGAGATTTTCCGACTTGAGGTAATTATCAACAACATAGAGGGCATCGGCCACTGAAGCCGGTACTGGCGTGGCTCCGCCGCTCAGGTCGGTAGCTGGGTCGGCGGCGGCCACGCGCGCGCCCTCGCGCGCTGCATTGGTCAGTTTCTGTTTGAGTGAGAGCGCTCCACTGAAATCGAAAATCCCCACCACGAATACCACCAGCAAAGGCAGGGAAAGCGCGAACTCCGCGATTTGCGAGGCGCGCTCGTCCGCTCGAAGTCGTCGGGCCATGGCGTTCAGCCACCCGCCGCGGTGAAAGCGTCCGCTCATTGGCTTTCCGCCCGCATCTCGGCCTGGGCCCGTAGTTCGATGGTTTGCTTATTCAACGCGCTAAAGGGAAGCCAAAACGAATAGGGATATTGAAAGCTGACGGAAATACCGCATTCGCCAGCGCCTCCCTGAAGGGGAGCTGACAACTCGACATTACTCTCCACGGGAGGGTTGCCTCCCGTCCGGTTAACTCCCTGGACACAGATATTCGTTTCGCCGCTGTCACAAGAGACGGCGCCTCCTCCTGTGCAACTCGTTGAGCTGGCGTTGGTGCTGCACGGGCAAAGCGGTGGAAGAGTGGTGGGCTGTTTCAGCTGGGTAGGATCAAGGTGCGCTGCCTGCATTGTACTTTGAACGGCAGCCCAGGCATTCGCAGATGGATCATTCGAGCTAGCGCACGTCGCGCAAGCCGGGGTAACGGCGGCCCGAGCGCCCTGCCGTGCCGCTTGCGTGATCGTACCGTAGATGCGGAAGGCCTGTCCGAACCAGAAGACCGCTATCAGGAACACGAAGAGCAGGGGCAGGATCATGGCGGTTTCCGCAATCTCAGCACCGCGCGTCCCCGAGGCCAGATCGAGCCATTTCTTCGATGCATGCAGGTCCATCGCTATCTCGCTCCCCACATTTTCCCTATGCCGAAAATCAACATGGCTAAAGCCAGTGCCACTCCGTATGGAACCTTCAATGATTGCGGGTTATCCAGCGAAACCTCAGCCCCCGGCATCCGAAAAGTCACCATCGACAGCAGCAGTCTGCCAATGTTGCGCACCGTCTCCTTAAATCGTCGCTTGTAAATTACCAATGCCAGGGCCATGCCCCCAGCCACTAATACGGAGCCCATGAGCACGTTTGCCAGCGCTTCCCAACCTACAAATGCTCCCAAGGCCCCCGCCAGCTTCCAATCGCCCGCGCCCAGGCTCCGCAGAAAGACAAAAGGCAAAAGCACCACTAACCCAAAGCCGGCACCGAGCAGGGAAGTCCTCAACCCCATCCACCCACTTACGAATATGTTCAATGAAGCTCCGATCAGAAATCCCGGCACTGTAAGCCAGTTTGGGATGCGGCGGCTCCGCCAATCCGTCCACCCTGCGATCAACGCCATCGCGACCGCCGGTGCCAGCACAATCCCCTTCAAACCAGCTCCGATTCGTGTCTGAAGAGCCCTCCCCGACGCGCGGCTCGCAAACGCGCACGCGAGCACTCCGCTTCAAACCACTCTCTACCCTGGGAGGAAAGAATTAGGTTACTCCTGAGCCAGCAACAACAGCCGGCATGACGACTCGATGCCGTTCTGACGCGGATTTTCACATAGCCGGATACCGAAGTCAATGAAGACGGCGGTGGGAGAAGACCGCTCGTCACCTGCCAGAAAAACCCGGAAGGTTTCCGGGCCTTCTGGAATCATCCGGCTTTACCGATGGAAGGTTTACCGGTTGAAAGCCCCCGCGCCGTTATGCTCGGCCACGATGCGTTTGGCATTGTCGGCCAACGCTTTAGCCTGCGGGAGCAGGTCTAGTCCTTTCAGCACTTCGGGATCCGATTCGGCGCGCACCTTTAATCCCTCATCTTCACCGAACGCATCCACGAAGATCTCGGCCTTAATGTTGGACTTGATCCAGTCGTTGTTATCTGCCAGATCCGCCTGGGTATAGGGAATGTTGGCCTCGTCGAGCGATTTGCGGAAATCCACCAGCATGGCATCATCGACTTCGAAGTTCTTGGTGGGACGATGATCCACCACATAACGCTTGGCGAAATTGAAGAACGCGTAGTGTTGCAGCAGCGTATCCTGAAAGTGATTGCTCTTCACCGGAGGAATCACAACATCCGGAGTAATGCCGCCACCGCCATAGACCGTGCGCCCGCTGTCGGTGAGCTTCACCTCGCGATTCGCGTTGCTGCCGGATTCGGGCTCGCGGTTGTAGTAATAGTCGTAGAGCGAAATGTTGCTGTAGTCGCGCTGAATCAGCCGCCCGCTTGGGGTGTAGTAGTGCGCCGTGGTAAGGGCCAAGCCCGTGTTCTCCGAAAGGGGATACACCGTCTGCACGAGTCCCTTGCCAAACGTGACTTCACCCACGATCAACCCGCGATCGTGATCCTGAATTGCTCCGGAAACAATCTCCGCCGCCGAAGCGGTCAGACGGTTCACCAGCACTACGAGAGGATAATCTTTGCCCCCATTGCCGTGCTGCGCCACGTAGCGCTTCTCCGCCGAAGCGCGCCCGTGGTGCGAAACGATAAGCTGATTTTTCTTAAGGAACTTGTCGGCCACGCCCACACCTTCGCTCAGCAGGCCGCCGGGATTTCCCCGCAAATCAAGAATCAGACCCTTCAGATCGCCGAACTCGTCAAGGGCTCTTGAGACTTCATCTTCCGTGGTCTCGTTAAAGCCGGTCACGTGCAGGTAGCCGATTCCGGGCCGGATCAGGAAGTGCACATCCACGCTGTAACGTGGAATCTCGTCGCGTACGAGGGTGAACTCCATCGGCTTCTCTACGCCTTCGCGCGAGATGCTGATGTGCACCGTCGTTCCCTTGGGTCCCTTGAGCAGATCGGCAACATCGCCGGTGCTCATGTTTTCCGTGGATTTGCCATCGACTGCGATGATCACGTCACCGGGATGAATGCCAGCCTTGTACGCGGGCGTACCGGTAAAGGGAAAAATCACAATAACTTTGTTGTTGCGCGGTCCAACGGTCATGCCCACGCCGTAGTACTTGCCGCGCTGGTCCTCGCGCATCAGCGCGTAAGATTTAGGATCGAAGAAATTCGAGTGTGGATCGAGCGCGTGCAGCATACCGGGGATGGCCCCGTTATAGATAGCTTTATCCGGATTGACGGGCTCGGCGTAGTTGTCCTCGACGATGGCATAGACGTCGGAGAACTGTTTCAGACTGTCTTTGACGTCGGAGTCGGTCGATGGCGAGGCCTCCGATCCGCTGCGCTGGGCGAATAGAATTCCCAGAAAGCCACAGGTGACCAGAAAGAAAAATACGAGGAACAGCGAGCGGCGAGAACTACGTGCCATCTTGGATTTTCCTTCAGTTGAGGGTTCTCGAATCAACCCAGCTACCGTGCCGAATGATCGCAGTATATCACCATCTTGGACTAACCCGAATCGGGATGGTCACCACCGGTAACCACCCCCAGACGTTATTCTTTTATGATGCGGTAAGAAGCAGTTAGGGTTCCTTCCCTGCCGCCACAGCCTCACAAACGGGCCGAGGCTCCTGCCGTCAAAGGCCGCTATGTCGGTAGCAAGTTAAAATGTCCGCTTTTTGTAGCAAGTGAAATGTCCGGTCTCAAAGTTGTGCCCTCGCCGTTTGGGTGGGGTTGATTTTGGGGATGGG
>Ga0302326_10010965_pt1 | contig 19567 bp, 20 predicted proteins | sample Palsa_T0_3_FD_202264 | JGI IMG/M metagenome (GOLD analysis project Ga0302326, IMG submission 202264) | Peat permafrost microbial communities from Stordalen Mire near Abisko, Sweden - Palsa_T0_3 | ecosystem: Environmental > Terrestrial > Soil > Palsa > Peat permafrost | place: Sweden: Abisko...
GGATCGTACCGGCTGCGCTTACGCGACCGCAGCAGCAGCAAGATGACGTCGTAATCGCCTTCGGCCTTGTTCACCCATTCGCGGGTCGTCGCCAGCATAGAGGATCAGCCCCTTCTCCTTCACTTCCCGGAGGAAGAAATCGTTCCAGTCAATCCGACGATCAATGTCGGACTGACGGCGCACGATCAGGTCCAGGGCGAATGGTGCATTTATCGCCCTACGAATGCGAGCAGCTTGGCGCTCGGCCCGACCCGATGGTCACAAACCACGAGCAAATCGACATCTGAATCATCGTTCGGCGACCCGTCGGCGTACGAACCGAAGAGAATCACCCTTTGCGGTAACGCCACGGTTGCGATGGTCTCAACAAAATCGATGATTGTGTCGGCGGAAATCATTGAATCACTATACCACACACCACCGAGCTCAGACCCCAGCGGGCTCTCGAATCTGCTCAATGCGCTCGATCAATCGCAGAGCGAGCACGTCATAATTCCCGATCGCATGAGTACCACGCTCGAGAGGATGGACAACGAGCACCGTGTTCTGCCGGACCCACGCCATGTGAGGGAATGGCAGATCGATCCGCTGTCCGCTCGATAGATGCAACCGCAGAGGAACATAAGGTTCGCGGTCGATCTCCTGCCTGATGTTTTCGCTGGTCATGGTCCAAATTATAGCTCCCAGCGCGAGGTAATGCACTCGCACGAACGACAAGCTCTCTGCTGGCACTTTCGGGCCAAGTAGCCCGAACTCACCCTATCTTCACCCCCCGCATCGCCATGAACATTGGAATTTCCTTCCGTGCCGAATTCTCCGCTGCCGCTCGCGGGCCGCTGGTGCTGGATTTGTGGCTGGGCCATTCTTCGATCGCATCAATCAACAAGCCGGCGCTGCGAAGTGATTTCACGTACGCCTCGATCGGCTTGTGGAAGGACCACGTGTACTGACCCGCCGACTTTCCCGGATGCGTCACGATCGGACTCTTGCGCGGAAGCAGATAACGATCGACCCGGCGATATTGCACTTTTTGTTTCTCGTCCCAGCCCCAGGCGGTTTCTTTGGGACCACGAAAACAGGGGTGCATCATCACGATAATCAATTTGCCCCGCGGCGCGAGCAATCGGGCTGCTGAATCAAATACCGGCTGGATCGGGTGCATATTCTGAATCGCCAGAACACAGGTCGCGGCATCGAAGTGTCCGGCGGGAAGGAAAGCCAGATCGCGCGCATCGCCGACGTGATAGTGAATGTCGGCCGGGCCTCGTTCGCGCGCGGCCTGGATGAGCGGCTGGGCCATATCCACGCCGGTGACTTCGGCCCCGCGCTCACGCAGCGCGCGGCAGAGCACGCCCTGGCCGCAGGCGATGTCTATCACTTTTTTGGAATCGCCAATCAGCCGAATAACGCCGGGCAGCACCACTTCGCGGTGATATTCGCTGCCGGATTCACCGACAAGCTGGTCATACCAGTCGGCGATGTCGGTCCAATCAGTGTCGGGACGTTTGGCCATCGGAGTTCAGGATAAGCGGACCAGCCGGCTACCGTGAGGGCGCGACAGGAAAAAACATCGGCTCATCATCCCATTTGCCGCGGCCATATTCGCTGATCCATTGCTGAGTTTCGCTGCTGCGCATGAAATGCTGCAGCGCGATCGCCTGCTCGAGATGGACGCCGGGAAATTTGTTGGGGTCAGCGATGGCCACGACGAACGGCCGGCGCAAGCGCGGATCGCCCCGCACCATGACGATGAGTCCGCTGTTGGGGATTCGACCGGTCTCAAAAGGAATGCGACCGAGCATCGTGTAGGCGTGCTGATCGGCCGCCACCTGAAGTACCCGGCGTTGCTTGTCATCAAATAGAATGGTCGTCGAAGCGGGGTCGAACGTGATGCCCAGTGGATCCATGATGCTCAGCATCACATCCTGCGCTCCCAGACTCGAATGCACTACGAATTTGGCGTTGTGCTGGGCGATTTTTCGCAGCGCTTCGCCGGCGTCGCTCATGCCTTTGATACCTGCTGGATCGGCGGGCGGGCCGACGATGATCATGTCGTTGCGCGCCCAGGGAAGGGGATCGCGGGCATCGCCGTCGGCAACGAGATTGATGATCGCATCGCTGGCGTGCATGGTGATCAAGTCGACGCCGCCCCTGCGAAAGATTGCAGAAATGATGTCTTTCTGGCCGGTGGAAACGAGCTGAATCGGAATGTGCGTTTCCGTCTCGAAGCGAATCGTCAGCGCATCCCAGAAGCCGGTTTCGACCATGCCGCCGATGACGGCGACGCGGACCGGCGGTCCGTTGGTGGGCGGGTGGGGGCGGGTGGCGGGCTCGAACGGATCGGTACTGGGCGCAGGACCCGCCACGGGCGGAAACTGAGCGAATTGATCGGAGCGATAGCGAATCGCGACGACGGCCGCGATGAACAGCGCCACCGCCGCGACCACCCATAGAACGCGCCGGTTCATCGTCGCCGTTTCCGCAGCAAGGCCAGGGGCGCCAGCAGCGCGATCCCCATCGCCGGCTCGGGGACGGCGGTCGCATCGACCTCAAAATTGTCGATGAAATCCTTATCCGCTGTTGTTTGTCCGCCGGTCATGTAGACACCGAATCCCGTGATATCGTCGCTGGGCAGCGGAGCAGAGAGGGTGCTGCCGATCGAAAGAGTGCTGGTGCCGGTGGTCGATAAATTCAGCAGTTGCCACGAGGATGCGGCCGTGTTGAAGATCGTTGTTTCCTGCTGTTCATCGGCTCCGAAGTTTGATGCCGAGGTGGTATTTGTCCCACTGATGGTGAGAACGTTTGTGTTGACGTACCACTGCGAATCGATCTCGATCGCCAGGCGCTGCGTGTCGCCGATGTTCCCCGCGCCATACCACGTGAAATCCGCCGGGTCGGTGGTCCCGCCGTTTCTGGCGATGGTGTATTCGTTGGTGAGCAGAATGTACGAGTATGTGTTGTTCGGCGTTGCGAAGAAAGCGACGCCCTTAGTGATGCTTGAGCCGCCGGGCGCAGTGGCATTGATGTTGTTCATGGAGGTGGTAGCGTTGCCGCCGCTGCTGACTTGCGCGTTAGGCACCGAGCCGCCCGAACCGCCGACCGCCTGCTGTACATCGGTTGAGCTATTGCCGTAATAACCAGCCCAGTTATAGCTGCCAATCGAAATTGAGCCACTGCCACTACTGTTTGCGGGAAAATTCTGGAAGTAATCGATGGTCTGCGCGCCGGCCGAATCGCAAGCCAGGAGCAACAGCAGGGTGAATATGATTTTTCTTTGCACTTTCTCTCCAAAAAAGGAACCCGAGTCACGGGCCGGTCCACGGACTGTTCGGAACGATCCAGCGCACATCCAGAAGCTGCGGGTCTCCGGTGCCGCAGCCGATTTCACTCCCCAACATCGCGACGACGTGGCCGTCGAGGAAGGCGATATTCACCCGACCGCTGTGGCGCGGAGCGGGATTAAATCCGGCGTTGTTCGCATACGGGAGCACGGAGCAATAGCCTCCGGGTGCGTCGGCCATGAAGACCATCGTGCTGGTCGGACCGACTCGATCCATACGATCCGGCAGTGGCGCGACCCGGGTCGATAGCCACATGTTCATCCCGTAAGCAAAGAGATAGCCGCTCTGCACATCAGGCGCGGAGGGGCATATCCACATGCTCCGATCGCCAACACGCGGGATTTGTCCGGCCGAAACGAGATCCATATATTGCGTTTCGTGCAATGTCGCCGGTAGCGCGTTGAACCAATCCTCCGGGCGATTGATCACCGTCGTCGGTTGCTGGCCCTGGCCTCGGCGCGGCAACCACTGATGCCACTCCAGCGCATACTCATTGACCGCGATCCCCCACTGATGCAGGTTCGAGGCACAACTGAGCTGATTCGACGCCGCCCAGGCGCGATTAAGCGCCGGCAGCAATAGCGCAACCAGCGCCGCAATGATTCCAATCACGGTGAGTAATTCGATCAAGGTGAACGCGCGGCATCGCACCGCAGCGTTGTATATGCAGAGGAACAGCGGTGTCAACCAGAAAGATGAGAGGACCAATTGCTGGAACGGAGCGCCATGAGGATCATTACCCTGTCCCTGCATGAAACTCTATAGTCGAGCGATCCTATAATCTTTAGAGACGCCGATCATGATCCAACCGCAACCACCAAGTGATCCTCTTCCGGAACCTACGGCCGAGTTGCGGCTCAATGGAAAGCGCGTCGGCACCGTCCAAGTCCGTGGTACCAGCGATTCGTGGAGCTGGGGTTATTTTCAAGCGGAGCCGGCGTTTGCGGAATTTGCACCGATGTTTGGCATCTGGTCGTTGATCATGCACGCCGAGGACGAAACCGACCGCCTGAGCCGGGCTGCCGCCGATGAGCTACGGGAGGCGGAATTGGCGATCGACAGAATCCGCGGCGAATTGTTTTGGCCTGACTCGCAACGGCTGGTCCGCGCCTGGGAAATCAACATCGACGATACACTGGTCGAATGGAAGCACGGGTGAAACGCGAAAGTAAAAATAAAAACCGCCCGGAAATCCCGGGCGGTTTTCATGGAATGACCCCAACGGGATTCGAACCCGTGTCGCGGCCTTGAAAGGGCCGTGTCCTAGGCCTCTAGACGATGGGGCCAGTCCAACTTCATGCAAACTGAACGCGCCTAGGAATGCCCGGAACGATACGCGCGAGCGCGGCGGCGAGCAAGGGTGGCGAGCAGGAGCCGCTGCATCAGAGGGATTCTTTGAGCGGCCCAGGTCCGTTTAGTGCCCCCTGACTCCTTGGCGGCTTACCCTTATGCTCATGGCCAAGGATGGTTTCGCCGATCTAAACTAAAGGTTTCTGTCCAGTCGAAAGAAGAATATGCAATACGGCGTCATCATGGCGGGTGGAGCGGGAACGCGGCTGTGGCCGCTCTCGCGAGCTAATAAGCCCAAGCAGTTGTTGAACGTCATCCGGGGCAAGAGCCTTCTTCAATTAAGCTACCAGCGCCTGCGCGGCATCCTGCCGGCGGAGCGCATCTTTGTCTGTACCGGCGCAATTCACCGGGACGCCGTCCTGGAAAACCTTCCGGAATTGAATGCGGAAAACTTGCTGGGTGAACCCACCGGGCGGGATACCGCCAATGCCGTAGGTTTTCCCGCCGCCGTATTATTGGAACGCGACAAGGATGCCGTCTTCGCGGTCACCACCGCCGATCATGTCATCGAGCCGGTCGAGCAGTTTCAGACGGCGATCAGGACTGCCTTTGAAGTGACAGCTAAGTTCCCCCAGTCGCTGGTGACCTTTGGGATTGTTCCCAACTTCGGCCACACGGGGCTGGGCTACGTTCAGCGCGGCGAAGCACTGGCCGGCTTCAACGGTGCGTTCAAAGTCATCGCGTTCAAGGAAAAGCCCGACAAGCCCACCGCCGATCGCTACGTCGAAAGTGGCCGATATTATTGGAACAGCGGAATGTTCGTATGGCGCGCCGACACCGTGCTTGGCGAGCTGGCGACATACCTTCCCGATGCGTACTCCGGCTTGCGGAAAATCGGCAAGGCCTGGAATTCGATCGAGAGAGACAGCGTCCTGAATCTCATTTACCCCACTCTTCCCAAGATCAGCATCGACTATGCCGTGATGGAGCCCAGCAGCCACGGAAAGGGGAAAGCATCGGTTGCCGTTGTGGAAATGCCGGTGCAATGGACAGATGTCGGTTCCTGGCCGAGCCTGGCGGAAACACTCGCAGTCGATGAGCACGAAAATGCCACCGACGCCAAGACAGCCGTGTTTATGGATTCGGATGACAACATCGTCATCAGTTCCGATCCCGAGCATCTCATCAGCACCATCGGCGTGAGCGACATGATCATCGTTCACACCAAAGACGCCACATTGATATGCCCCAAACGCGACGCGCAGCGAGTGAAGGAACTGGTTGGCAAAGTGCGAGAAAAGTTCGGGGCCAAGTTTGATTGAGCTCGCTGGCGGTGTGCGGTATTGGCCTATCACCAAATCGAACAGCATTCTCGCAGCCGTTGAATGATCGGTCCTTCCACTTCCTCCTGTCACACGCAGGCGATCTAATCCAAACCCCAGACAAAAATGAACCTCGATCCAATCGTTTGGCCAATCCCCGATTAGAAAAACAGGGCCCTTCATTTTCTTTGAATATATTTTGCTTGATCGACGGTCACGAGACTTGCTATCCTGCTCTCCACTTATGAGGAAGCATTCGCCCGCGCAGTTTGCTTCGTAGATTGTTTCAGTCCTCCGCAACTTTATAACTTGATTGAATTGCACCAACCCTTCAAAAGGGAAGCTCGCTACCATGCCACGCGCTCATCCACATTCCCGGCCCTCTTTCAGAATCAGCAAGGAAACTGACGCTCGGATTAACGACGTTGTTTTTGAGCTATGGAATTCTTTTGTGAATCTCTCACTCTTGCCCGAATCCTCGTTTGCTGCGATGGATTTCGGGGGATTCCCGCCTTCATCGAGATGCCTTTACGATTTGCAAAACAACCGTCTTGAGGAATTCTCGGAGTCTTCGTATTTGGCTTCAGGATCCCTTTTGCCCATCAATCGGGTGCCGATGGAGTTTGCACGCCACGCGGTCGCCTGGGCCGCTGAAAAAGCGCAGAGCTTGACGCCAGATCTGCAGCTTCGATGGAGTCGATCCTGCATACCCATACGACAGTTGGAGCGGTTGCGGGTCAACAATGTAAACATTCGTACGCACCAAAAATCGTGGCTGATGCCGGCCGAATTCCTTTCAGATGAATCTGAATCTCGCGGCAAATGCAGCCCCCGTATTTTTCTGAATTTGAACACGATCACAGCACGGTCGGTCGACTCAATGTCGGGTGAATGCAACAGTGTCAAAGAGGCTGTGATGTTACCTCGCGTCCAGCGTTCAATCACCATGGTCATATTGCAGGAAGTCGGGCATATTCTTTTCCATTGGGATCAGCTCATGGAGCGGCTGCGTGGCAGCGATTACGGCTTTGATGCCAAGCCCGAATGGGAGCCCGAGGCCAGTGAATTCGCCTTTCGCCTGTTGGGGAAGGCCAACGCGCTCCGCTCGTACCAGATGCGCACGGGTGATGATCCGACCGCAATGAACGATGAATTCGACGACTTTTAAGCAAAACCGCAACGACTTGCAATCGCTGACTTTGAAGCGATGTTTGCCGTAATTTCATGCGCATACTCGCCATTGATTTGGGCAAACGTCGCGTGGGTTTGGCGATGAGCGATCAGGGCAGCAATTTCGCTTCCCCATGCGATGTTTTACGGATCACTTCCACCAAGCAGGCGAGCGATCAAATCGGGATCCTCTGCAAAAAAGAAGAAGTCGAACAACTGCTCGTCGGCCTGCCGTTGAACATGGACGGCACCATCGGCGCGGCGGCGCGGCAGGCCATCGCATGGGGCCGATCGCTCTCTGATCGGATCGGCAGGCCGGTCCTGTTCGTGGACGAGCGCCTCAGCAGTTTCCAAGCCGAGCAACAACTCGCCGATCGCAAGCGCGGCGGCGAACACATCACCCGAAAACAGAAAAAATCCCGCCTCGACGCCCACGCCGCCGCTGGATTTCTGCAAGCGTTTTTGGATGGAAAGCTACAGCCGATCGACGTTGCTGGATAAATAGATTACCCGGTTCTCGTGACGGAGAGTCGCTGAAACGGGGAATTAGAACGTGCCACGAAATGCGCCCACGCCCCCCCGGCATCCGCCCTTCATTTCACGCGCTGCGGCTTTTTGGAAGAGGAGTTACGCTCAAATTGGTCTTAACAGAAAGGGAACCACGATGAGGAATCGAACCGCCATAGCATTCGCCGCGATTTTAGGGGTCTCTGGCCTGGGCCTCCTGGGCTGTGACAAGAGCGATGCCGACAAAGCCGCCGATCAGGCCGGCGCCGCCGCGCACAGCGATGCGGCTTCAGCCAATCAAAGCAGCGCCAACAGCAGCGCCAGCGACGCGGCCACTAGCGCCAAGAATGCCGCCAGCTCCCTGGGCGATGCCGCCAAATCGGAAGCGGGCGCCGCCAAGGAGAAACTGGATCAAGCTGCCGACAAGATGGGCGCCACAACGATGCCCAGCATGAGCACGCCGACGACGATGCCCTGAGCCAGGACCTCATTCCAACAGACAAACCGCGCATCACGTGATGCGCGGTTTTTCTTTGGACCAACCTTCCAGCATCTGCGTTTGTTCCATGGCCGGCTTTGGCGCTTTCCGCTACAACACGCCTTGGATTGAAATAATCAAGGAGCGTTTCGAGGGACCCGCATGCCATTCAACTCTGTCCGAGCCATTCTCCTTTCAGGAATCTTCCTGGTGCCGGGCGCCGCGACATGGGCCCAGACCATGGCTCCCACATCCGTGTCTACCACGCAGCCGGTGCCGGCCGATCCCAGCAGTCCGCGTGGAGCGCTCAAGGCACTCGTGGGCGCGATGCAGGTCGGCGATGTCGCCAAAATCAAGAGCCTCATCGCCACAACCAATCCCACCGAAGAGAAGATGGTCGATGCCATGGCCACGATGGCCGTGTCGCAGAAAAAATTCCGCACCGCTGCCAGGGCTGCCTATGGCGATGGCGCGACGGAATTGGTCGGCAATACCGAGGCCGACGCCGCCGCTGGTTTGGCGAAGATTGACACGGCTCCGGAGGCCATCAACGGCGATACTGCCACCGTCGACCCAAACGAGCGCCCCGATATTCCGCCGATGACGTTGAAAAAGATAGACGGGCAATGGCGCATCCCCATCAGCGAGCTGGCGCGCGGCGTCGATCCGTCGGAGATCCAGCAGCGGCTGGACGATCTGAGCTTGTTGTCCAGGATGATGGATGAATCCGCGGACGAAGTCTCCAAGGGAATGTACAAAACCCCCAAGGACGCAACGGAGGCAATCAACAGCAAAATGATGGTGGCGATGATGAAGCGCGCCAATGCTGCCACGCAGTCCACGACCCAACCGGCGGCAGATGGGAGGATGGACGCCCCGGCGACCGCGCCATCAGCGCCGGGAATGTGATCAGCTTCGCGGCTTGGGATTTGCCGCCTGCTCCTTTGCCGAAGGCATGAGGTAGTGCCCCTTCTCACACGAAATCACGAACCGTTCGACGCAGGCCTTAAGGTCTTCCCATTTCTGCCGGATTTGGTCCGCCTCGTTCATGTCGATGGATGAATCGTCCTCCACGCTCGCCGTCACCGCATCGAGCAATTCGGAAAACTCGCGCACCATCGATCGCGTCTCCCGGTAAATCTCCTGATCCTGGCTCTTTCTCATTTCCAGATCGGGGTTGGAAACAAAGAAACCCCCGGCGGCGTTGCAGAGCCAGCGCACCAGTTTGATGTCCTTGGTAAGGCGGTACATTTCCACGACACGATCCAGCGGATTCTTCGCTCCGCTCTGCTCGGGATCTTCCTTCTCCGCCGGCGGCTCGCACCATTTGTAGACCAGGGCGGGAGAGACCTTCAGCGCGGCTGCGACCGCTTTCACACCAGGCTCATCCACCGCCTGCCGAATGACTTCATGGGATTTCATAGGATCCTTTTTACCATGGAAAGGGTGACAAGGTGACAAGGTGAAGGGGGTGACAGGGTGAAAGATCGGATATCCTTTCACCTTTGTCGCCAAGTCACCAGGTCACCTTGTCACCTCGTCACGAATGACTTGATTTATCATTCACTCCCGCCGATGGCCCAAACCAAGCACGAAATCCAGGCCCTTCTCGCCGAAGCCGGCAGCGAACCACGGCACCGCTTCGGCCAGAATTTCATGATCGACGGCAATCTCGTGCGGCTCGTCGCCGATAGCGGAATGCTCGGCCCCGGCGATTTGGCGATCGAAGTTGGACCCGGCACGGGTACCCTGACCGATGAACTGCTCGCTCGCGCTGGCAGCGTCATTGCGGTTGAGATCGATCGCGACTTGGCGGCGATGTTGAGGCAACGATTTGCGCCGAAATCCAATTTTCGTCTGATCGAAGGTGACGCCTTGGCCGGCAAACATGCGCTGAATCCGGAACTGCTCGCCGCCATCAAATTGGCGAAGGGAAACGCGCAGCCGTGCAAGCTCGTGGCCAATCTGCCCTACAACATCGCGTCGCCGCTGGTGATTGAGATGCTGATCGCCGGCCTTGACACGCTCACCTTTACCGTTCAAAAAGAGGTGGCCGACCGTCTTCGTGCTGGGGGCGGCGCCGATGCGTACGGGCCGATCTCGGTGATGACGCAGATGCTGGCGCGCGTCGAGGTGCTGCGAACGCTGCCGCCGCAGGCGTTCTGGCCGGCGCCGAAGATCGATTCGGCACTGGTCCGACTGACTCGCGATGACCGATTGGGCGGGCAGGCAAATCCCTTTGGGCGGTTCGTACATCAGCTATTCTCGGCTCGAAGAAAGACCCTGCGAAAGGCGATGAGCCAAGCGGGATACGATGCGGCGGACGCACTGTTGACAACCGCGATCGATGGCCAGCGCCGGCCCGAAGAATTGACCCCGGAGCAAATTCACGCGCTGTTTCTCTCTTCCGTTTAGCCGGCGAGCCTGCTCGCCGTTTCACTCGACTGGACGCAGCGAGCAGGCTCGCCGGCTAAACGAAGAGATTGAATTATCCCTGCGATCAAAAGTGTGGTCTCCACAGCCATGTAGACACACATCGAGAGGCCGTGCAATCGCATAAATTGCGGCGTCTGGGTCGCTTCTTCAAGCCGCAGCGTTTCGAGCCGCGGTGTGATCAGAGTGATTTCAACGACGGCGCCAATCGTGGCGATCGCAAATAGCGCGAAGAGGGTCGTCAACCGAGATGTCGGTTCAATCATTCGCCAAGTGAAGACGGTTAACAGCGCCGTCGCCGCCAGGACGAGCTGATATCGCTCGAATGCCAGAAAAAGCTGCGGCGCAGATGCGAGGAATACGGCACGATCGGTCTGGCGGAACAATACTTCAGCGGAGAGAAACAGCCCCATCACCCCGCCGAACCACAATGCCCAGATGATCAGCAGAAGCGGTTTGCAAAGAACGCGCAAGAAAAAGCCCGAGCCCGCGCGCCTGTTCATTGATTGTCTTTCAATCGTGTCTTGAGTGCATCGACCAGCGCATCGGCCGAGGCAAATTCGCCGGCGACCAGTTCCTGCGTCGTTACCTTGGCGGCACTCCCGCGTCGAATGACCTCGTCGCTTAGAGCATCGGCGGTGCCGTCGAATTGTTTAAGCATGGCGGAAATATCCACTTTCCAGGCCCCGTCCACACGGATTAAGGGGGTTGGATCATCGCTGCCCACGAAGGTGACGCCGCCGTGAGTGCCGTTGACCGTCTCCCCGGCGGCGTCGATGTCATCATCGCCTTCATCATTGATGGTTTCCGACACCGTCTTGGCCGCATCGTCGCCGAACTTCTCGCGGGAGGTTTTGATGAGCCGGCCGACTTCCAGATCAGACTGGGCGCAGGAGCGGGCCACGCGGCGTTCATCGTCGTTTGTGGCATACTGGAGCGAAACCATGGCGGCCACATCGCCGCCGCGCATGGCGGCGTTGTACGCCTTGAGGGCAGCTTTGGGCGAATCTTCGACGACGGCGGCGGTAGTGGTTGCCGGGGCGGGCTCCGTGGATTCCGAAGCGCGAAGGAATGGTGCGGCGAGAGCGATGGAAAGGAACGGGAGGATATATCGTGTATGGGAGAACATCATATCGGTATGGTCCGTCGGAGTGCGGCGGGGGTCAAGAAGATGGTTTCTGATTTGAAATCCCTCAATTCAAGGGAACGGTTGCGATCCGTTTCAGCCCCGGCCCGAAGGCCGATGGGAGCACAAAAAGTATGGAGGTTAACCATCGATAGATGGACCACGGCCTTCCAGCCGAGGCTAAAAGTCGGTTTGGGAGTTGCATTGCCAATTTGTGTAGATGCGATTGGTGCGCACGCCAATGCATTTTTCATTTTTCTTCGGGAAACGGACGATTTGTCAATTGGGCCTGTTGCCGGTACGATTCTCGGCCCGTTTTGGACGGGACGGAATGTCTTTTTGCTGAGGTTGTCATGTCAATGGATCGCAGTCTAAAGAGCGCAAGCGCGCTGGTTCGCCATCGCAATGTGCTCACCCGCGCCGAGCGGCTGGTAAAGCTGAGTGAGGAAGAGCGGTGGAACGATACCAAGCCCGTTTTTGGGTTGCCCAAGGTGGCTCATCGCAAGATGGCCGTGGTGAAGGCAGAGAAAGCCGAAGTCGCTGAAGGCGAAACAGCCGAAGGCGCGGCCGCCCCGGCCGCCGGGGCCAAGGCCGCGGCGCCCGCCGCCGCGGGCAAAGCGGCTCCGGCCGCCAAGGGAGCCGCACCGGCCGCCAAGGCCGCAGCGCCTGCCGCAAAGGCCGCGGCGCCTGCGGCGAAGAAGAAGTAATTCGTGACAAGGTGAAGCGGTGACAAGGTGACTCGCTGAAAAGGCACAATCTTTCGCCTTGTCACCTTGTCACACTTTCACCCCATCGCTCTCTCATTTCCGCGAATCACAATGCGTGAACCCGCCTCCTACATTTCAAACCGCGCTCGCAACGTCGACGCATCCGGCATTCGCAAGGCCTTCGATCTCGCGGCCAAGATGAAGGATCCGATCAATCTGTCGATCGGCCTGCCGGATTTTGATGTGCCCGAGCCGGCCAAGGAAGCAGCGATCCAGGCGATCCGCGCGGGGCACAATCGTTATTCGCAAACACAGGGAATCGCACCGCTGCGCGAGCGGTTGCGCAAGGATCTATCGGCCGAAATGGGCCGCGATGTCGGCGAAATCCTGATCACCAGCGGCGTGGCGGGCGGCCTGTTCCTGGCGATCCTGGCGACGATCGATTTGGGCGAAGAGGTCGTTTTCCTCGATCCCTATTTTGTGATGTACAAGCACATGGTCACGATGGCCGGCGGCAAGTCGATCATGGTGGACAGTTATCCGGATTTCCGTTTTCCAACGGGAAAAGTCGATCGCGCGATCACGCCAAAAACAAAGGTGATGATCCTTGGCTCGCCCGGCAATCCTACGGGCGCGGTGATGGATGAAGCCGAAATTCGCGCCGCGGTGGACGTGGCCAAGAAGCGCGATTTGCTCATCGTTTCAGATGAGATTTACGAACCGTTTCTCTACGATCTGTTTCGATCCAAGGATGGAACGCGTTTGTACAGCGCCGGCGCATTGCATGAGAAAACGATTATTCTTCGCGGATTTTCCAAGAGCCACGCGATGACCGGCTGGCGATTGGGCTACGCGGCCGGACCGCAGGAAATTATTCAGCAAATGGCCAAGCTCCAGCAGTACACGTTCATCTGCGGCCCCACGCCGCTGCAATATGGCGCGCTCGCCGCGATCGACACGTCGATGGAAACGAACATCGCGGCGTACAAAAAAAAGCGAGATCTGGTTTTCGACATCATCTCAAAGAAGTTCGAATTGACCCGCCCAGGCGGAGCGTTTTACGCCTTCCCCAAAGCGCCGGCGGGTATGACAGCCAGCGAGTTCTGCGCGCAGGCTATCGACCACAACGTGCTGATTATCCCCGGCAATGTCTTCAGCGAACGGGACACGCATTTCCGCATCAGCTATGCGACCAGCGATGAAAAGCTGGTGAAGGGGTGCGAGATTTTGAATTCCCTCGCATAGGGCAACCCGCGCCCGCTGAAAGTGAGCACGCCACTGGACTGGTCTTTCGAAATGCGCGGGCATTGCGGAGCTCCTTAGTGCGCGGAAGCCCAGCATGATTCGCACATCGTGTCCATCTGCAAGCGGTGGGATGTCTTCTTGGGAGAAGAAACCGATCTCGCGCGCTTCGGTGGTGGGACGGGGGATTCCGCCGATCCTTTCGGCAAGAAAAAGGATGTGCACATATTAAGCAATCAATCAAAATCGTCCGGCACGGCATCGAGATCGCGCACGCTGCGGGGCCGGCGAACGGGCTCGGGATCGACGGGGATATCATCGAGCACGAGATGGCGATCGGTGGAACCGGTCCGCACGATCGGCACCGGCACGGGCGGTGGCGTTTCCACTGCGGCAGCGCCAATCGGGGCCTTGCGCGAGGGGCGCGGCGTTTTGCGGGTCGCGCCTGCTGGCGAACGACGACGTCGCGTGGCTTTCGCCGGCGCTTCTTCTACAACTTCCGCGAGTGATTCGGGAGCGGCGGCTTCCTCTGGCGGCGCGATAGCCGCGTCATCGAGCGGTTGAGGCTCTGCCGCGGCTATGGACTCACCCGCAACATTGTCGCGCCGGCGACGATGACGACGCCCTCCGCGACGGCGGCGGCGCTTCTTCGGCGGCTCATCGATTGCCCCGCCATCGGGCATTCCTTCGCTCACCGGCTCTGATTGGCCAGCAGCCGCGGCGTCTTGAGCATCTTCGGTATCGAAAATGGCCTCCAAACGCTCGGAATTGCTCCCGGTGATTTCGCTTTGACGCGACTCGTCCATTGCTTGGCTTGCGTGATTCTCCTGATCAACCGGCATGTCGCTTTCTTCACCCCCGTGGAACGTGGCTCGGGAAGCATCGGGATCACCGGCGTCATTCAGATCGGTTGGGGCTTCTCCAAAGGGTGGAGGCCCATCATCAGGGTTGCGATTGGCGATCGGCTGACCCTGCTGACCGACACCTTCGCGGTTGCGCCCGCCGCGCCCGCGACGGCCGCGGCGGCGACGTCGGCGACGCGGTCCCTCGGCGCCTTCTCCACCTGTTTCCGGATTCTGGGGAGGAGCGCCGTCCACCTGAGAAGGATCATTCATTCTGGGAGCATTGGGACCGTTTGGCGGAAGTTTTCGCGGCTGATTCGCCGGCTGATTTTGGGGCTGATTCCGGTGTTGATTCGGGTGTTGATTCGGGGGCCGGTTCAGTGGCGGACGCATCGGCGGGCGAGATTGCGGAGGCCGAGGCGGTCCACCGCGCTGATCACGACCGCGCTGGTCACGGGAGCGGTTGCGATCATAACGATCATCCTCGTACGGTTCGGGTCCATCGCCCAGCGGTTCGTTAGGCTCATCTACATCAATGACGCTCGATTCCTCTTCTTCTTCAACATCTTCCAGATCGATGATCCGCCCCTGCACGCGCCCAATCGGAAGGCGGGGGGCGGGCGGCTGAGCCGGTTGGGCTGGAATGGGCCCGGCAAGCTCGGGCGCTGCCGGCGCCTCGCGGGACAGCTCGCGATCTTCAACCGCATCCTCGGCACTATCCAGATCATCCCGCTCTTCTTCCTCCTCCATCCCATGCGGTGGAGCGGATTGGCGCGCTGGCAGGGGGCGACCGTGCGTCGGACGGCGATCGCGACCGTTCTGGCGCCCTTGGGGCTTGCGACGCGATTCATCTGTCGCGTCGCCGGGCTCCATGCCCAATTCCTGCAGATAGACATTCCCTTCGCGCGCGTCGAAGAGCGCAAGCCTGGCCTCATCCAATCCCAGCGCGATATCCTGGCGGACGATGATGCGCTTTTTCGTACTCGTCTCCAGCGCCGTCAGCTGCGCGCGCTTTTTGTTGAGCACATAAACGCCCACGTCCGGACAGACCGTCAGCTCGATGCGGGCCACGCGCGGATCGTGCGCGGCAATCGCCAGCCGTCGCATGACGTCCAGGCTCATGCTCTCCGGTGTCTTCACAAGCCCGGCGCCCTTGCAGTGCGGGCAGTCGAAATAGATTGAATGCTTCAAACTGGGCCGCATGCGCTGGCGCGTGAGCTCGATGATGCCGAACTGGCTCATCCGCAACACTTTGGTTTTGGCGCGGTCGTTCTTGAAATTGTCGTGCAGCTTCTTCTCAAGATCGCGTCGATGGCGCTCGTAGCGCAGGTCGATGAAATCGCAGATGATCACGCCCCCCAGATCGCGCAGCCTGAGCTGGCGTGGGATTTCGTCGGCGGCTTCCATGTCGGTTTTGAAAGCGGTCATCTCGGCATCGTTGTGATCGCGGAATTTCCCGCTGTTGACGTCGATGGCGACAACCGCCTCGGTGCTGTCGATCACCAGAGACCCGCCGCTTGGGAGGGGCACGTGCCGGCTGTACATCTGCTCGAGTTCGCGCTCGATTCCGGCCTGGTGAAACAGCGGAACCGGCCCATCGTAGAGCTCGATCCGGTTCTTGGCGCGCGGCATGGCGATCTTGAAAAATTCCTTGATCCGCTTGGCGACTTCCTCATTGTCCACCACGATGCGTTCCAGATCGGTGCTGAAAACATCGCGGACGGTGCGGGTGACCAGATCGCCCTCGGTGTAGAGTTCGACCGGGGCCTTTTCCTGCCGCTTTTTCTCGATGTTTTGCCAGAGGCGGGTGAGATAGGTCAGATCGCGCTGAATCTCGGCTTTGGTTTTGCCGATGCCCGCCGTGCGGATGATAAAACCGACATCCTCGATCGGCTTGAGCGAATCGAGAATCTGACGAAGACGGCGGCGCTCGTCTTCATCTTCGATCTTGCGGCTCACGCCGAATTTGGCCATGCCCGGCATCATCACCAGTATGCGGCCGGGGATGGAGATGTAGGTGCTGAGCGTCGGCCCCTTGGTGCCGATGCCCTCCTTGATGATCTGCACGATGATCTCATCGCCGCGGCGCAAACATCGCTGGATGGGCGGACGGTCGCGGCGGGACATCTTTCGGCCGACTGATTCCTGATAATCATCTGCGCCCCTTCCCCCACCCCCACCAAAGTAGCTGGGCATCAGGTCGGAGATGTGCAGGAAGCCGTTTCGACCGAGACCGAAATCCACGAACGCGGCCTGGATGCTCGCTTCGACATTGGTGACCCGGCCCTTGTAGATGTTGCCCACATGACTGGTGGCGCTGGTGCGCTCCATGTAAAGCTCTTCGAGCCGGCCGTTCTCCAGCAGGGCGATGCGGCACTCCTCGCCTTCGGAGACGTTGATCAGCATTTCTTTTGGCATTGTGATGGTGTCCGTTGATGGTTGCCCTCAAGATCTCCCGGTGACGCGTCCATCTCGCCATCGACGGGGATCGAAAAAAGCAACTGAATATTTTTTCGGGGGTAGGAGGTGGGCGGTGGGTGGTATGAAAGGGTGACAAGGTGAATTGGTGACAAGGTGAAATATCACAGTTTTTCACCTTGTCACCCCGTCACCTTGTCACCTTGTCACCCTTTCATACCGCCTACCTCCTACCCCCTTCCTTCTTAGAATGCTTCTGGAACGATTTTTCGCGTTTCCTCTCGGAGAAAGTGCATGACCTGGCGTTCCGAATCGAAGGTCATGACGCGGCGCGCGACATTGCGCGCATGCTCGGTGCTGGTGGAACGGATGATCTTCTTGACCTCCGGAACATCCGGGCCGTTCATGCTGAACGTCGTCAGCCCAAGACCGAGCAATAATAGAGTGTACAGCGGTTCGCCTGCCATTTCACCACAGACACTCACGCCAATTCCCGCGCGCACACCGGCTCGGATGACATCGCGAATCAAACCCAGCACCGCCGGGTGGGCTGGGCAGAAGAGGCCGGCGACCCTTTCGTTGGTTCGATCGACCGCCAGGGTGTACTGGACCAGATCATTGGTGCCGATGGAGAAAAAGTTCACTTCCTTGGCGAATTGGTTGGCCATGAGGGCTGCCGCGGGCACCTCGATCATGATTCCGATGGGGATGTCCCTCCGGAACGGAATCCCCTCATCTTCCATCTCTTCGACCACGTCATTGAGCACCATTTTAGCCTGCCGCAGCTCCATGAGTGTGCTGATCATGGGGAACATGATGCGCATGTCACCCAGCACGCTGGCACGCATGATCGCGCGAAGCTGCCGCTTGAACATGGGGATATCGTGGAGGCACATACGAATGGATCGCTCGCCCAAAAACGGATTGCGTTCGGGGTTTTGCGCCTGCTTTTCCGTATATTTATCCGCCCCCAGGTCCATCGTGCGAAGAACCAGCGGCCGACCTTCCAACCGCCGCAGCGCCTCAGCATAGGCGGCGTAGTGCTCGTCCTCGCTGGGTTCGTGATCTTGGGAGAGATAGAGGAATTCCGTGCGATACAACCCGATCCCCTGGGCGCCGCGCCGGAGGGCATCGTCAATATCGCTGGGAAATTCGATGTTGGCCTGCATGCTGATCGAATGGCCGTCGGTGGTCTCCGCGGGCAGATCACGCAGCAACGAGAGTTCGACTTCCAGGCGGGAGCGCTTACGCTCGAATTCGCGGTACTCGACCAGTTGATCCGCGTCGGGGTTGACGATCACCACGCCGCGCGTGCCGTCGATGACGACTGTATCGCCGCCGCTGACGGTTCCGGTGAGATTTCCCAAGCCCACGACGGCAGGAATCCCCATCGCGCGGGCGACGATGGCGGTATGGCTGGTCGCGCCGCCGACGTCACAGGCAAAGCCGCGGACGTGAACCCGGTCCAGCGCGGCGGTCTGGCTGGGAAGGAGATCGTGGGCGATGACCACCACATCCTGATCCAGATGGGCCAGATCTTGCCGGCGATTGCCCACCAGGCTTCGAAGCAGCCGTCGCTCCTGATCGTGGATGTCCTTGACCCGCTCTGCGAGGTAGGAGTTGGGCATCTGAAGGAATCGGTTGGCCTGCCGGCGCATCACCACGCTGACGGCATATTCGGCCGTCGTGTTGTTTTGGCTGATTTCAGCGAGAATCTGGTTGGTAAGCGTGCGATCGCGCAGCACGCCCAGGTGGAAATCGAAGATCTGGCCGATCTGCTTGCCGTGCTCGGCCGTAGTGCTGTCGCGCAGCTTGGTGAGTTCGACGACGCTCTGGGCGATAGCGTTGCCCAGACGCTCGGTTTCGGCGGGAACCTGATCCGGTTCGATGTTCCGCCGGGGAATGACAACATCCTCAGCGTCCAGCACGACAGCCGTGCTGATCACCACGCCCGGCGAAACTCCAATTCCTTTCTTTATCTCCATCGTTGGCAGTTGCTAGTTGCTGGTTGTTAGTTGCTAGTAGGACAGCCGTCTTTTCTAGCAACCAGCAACTAGCAACTAGCAACTCTCTTTTATTCTTCCCCGAACTTGTCCTCGAACAATTTGGCCAAAGCGGCGACGGCGGCCTCGGCGTCTTCGCCTTCAGCTGCGATCGACAGTGGAGTGCCCTGCTCGGCAGCCAGAATGATCATCTGCATGACGCTCTTCCCGTCCGCCTCGCCAGGCTCGGCTCCGCCCTTGATCACGGTGATATTGCTGACAAATTGGTTCGCCGCATCCACGAACTGCATCGCCGGACGGGCGTGCAGCCCCAGCGAATTCTGGACGATGATGTTGCGCAACGCCTTGGGCATGACGGTACCGATTGTTAATCGTCAAGCGCCCGGTGACCGATCCTCCGACGCTTTGAGCATTCGGCACGGAAACTTCCCTGCCTTTATCTCCAAACACTATCGCGCCCTACTTTCCCTGATCCGCTTCCTCCAACAACTCGATAATCTTTTGCTTGGTGTCACTGAGGCGAAGAAACCGGCGGAACATATCCTTCTGCAGGTTGCTAAAAACAATATTCATCGCCTGCAGATGCTGTTGCGGCTGGTTCTCCGGACTCAGCAGCAGCACGATGCTGTAGACCGGCTGATGATCCAATGCCGCGAAATCCAAACCACTGGCCGAGCGGCCGATGGTG
>Ga0302326_10010966_pt1 | contig 19565 bp, 12 predicted proteins | sample Palsa_T0_3_FD_202264 | JGI IMG/M metagenome (GOLD analysis project Ga0302326, IMG submission 202264) | Peat permafrost microbial communities from Stordalen Mire near Abisko, Sweden - Palsa_T0_3 | ecosystem: Environmental > Terrestrial > Soil > Palsa > Peat permafrost | place: Sweden: Abisko...
TCGGCGCGAGCAGCGAATCGTCGTTGGGCAATTCGCCGGCTTCGACGTCGCGGCCGATTAGATTGCAGAGCACACGGCGAAAATATTCGTGGCGCGGGAAAGACATGAAGGACCGCGAATCCGTGAGCATGCCGACGAAACGCGAAAGCAGGCCGACATTCGAGAGGGCGTTTAACTGCCATTCAATGGCTTCCTTCTGATCGAGATACCACCAGCCGCTGCCGAACTGCATCTTACCGGCGATGGAGCCATCCTGAAAATTTCCCATGGCCGTGGCGAACACATAATTTTCCGAGGGATTCACGTTGTAGACGATCATCTTGGGCAGCAGATTATCGCGATCCAGGCGATCGAGATAGGCGCAGAGCGAGCGCGCATGCTCCCAATCGCCAATAGAATCGAATCCTGAATCCGGGCCCAGGATGCGCGCCTGTCGCGTGGCGTTGTTGCGTATGGCGCCCAGATGCAACTGCTTGGTCCAGCCTTTTTTCGCGTCCAGCTGGCCGAAGAAAAGCATCAGATGCGACGCGAACTCGCGATGTTCTTCGGGCGTGGCCGCTTGCCCCGAGCGCGCGCGATCGAAAATGCGCGCGGCCTCGGCTTCGGTGGGAAAATCCGAAAAGCACACTTCCATGCCGTGGTCGGAGAGCCGTCCGCCGAGCGCGTGAAAATATTCATGGCGAAGTTCGAGCGCGTGCATGAAATCCTTCAGCGCGGCAACATGCACGTTGCTCACGGCGGCCAGCCGGTCCACCCATTCGTTGAAGGCCTCGGGCGAATTCACGATAAGCGCCTTATCGGGACGGAACGCGGGGTATACGCGGAACGCTTTTTCGGATTTCGCGAGCTCTTTGTGCTCGGCCAGATCGCTGCAGGGATCGTCGGTGGTGCAAAGCGCTTGCACGTGGAATCGGCGGATGGTGCGGCGCGCCGTCAATTCCCCGCTGGCCAGGATGTCGGAGGTGCGATCCCAAATCTTCCGCGCGTTGTGTTCGTCGAGGAGTTCATCGATGCCGAAGTAGCGTTTGAGTTCGAGATGCGTCCAATGATAGAGCGGATTACGCAGCGTGTGCGGCACGGTTTTGGCCCACGCCGCGAATTTCTCGTAGGGCGTGGCGTCGCCGGTGCAGTAGCGCTCGGTTACGCCGTTGGCGCGCATGGCGCGCCACTTGTAATGATCGCCCTCGAGCCAAATTTCAAAGAGATTCAGGAATTTGCGGTCGCTCGAAATGTCCGCGGGGGGAAGATGATTGTGGTAATCGAGGATGGGCTGGTCTTCGGCGTAATCGTGGTAGAGGTGTCGCGCAGTTTTCGTGCCCAGCAGAAAATCCTCGTGGATGAAAGCCATCGCGCCGTTGCCTCCCGTTACGTGGACGCTACAATTTGAAAACGCGTTCCATCAAAAGCCACTTTTCGCCAGGCTTGGCTTGCAGCAGCGGTTTTTGAAATTTCCACATCAGCTTTTCCCACTCGATCACTTTAGGATTCGAGCGGTCCGCCGCGCCCTTGGCCTCGAAAGAGAATCTATCGTTCACATCCATGATCATGAACATGCGCGTGCCCAGCAGGTAGATCTGCATGTCCTCGATGCCGGACTCTTTGATGCTTAGCAGAATCTCCGGCCAGACTTTTTCGTGATGTTTTTTGTACTCCGCGATGAGCTGCGGATCGTCTTGCAAATCGAGCGTCAGGCAATAGCGTCGGCTCATGGCACCTCGTGCTGCAAAACGCCGCTGACGGCGGGCGAACGGACTTCACGCTACCGCTGTTCGGCCTGTGGCGCAACCCCGGTTTCGCGCGCCGGCCCACGACCTGACCCAAGCTCGAAACGAAATCGTTACGCCGTTGAAATTCCGTAAAAGCGCGCCGCGTTTTCTCCAAAAATCGCTTGCTCGGCATTCTGCTTCTCGGTAGCGTTGCCGCATCGCTGGCTCAGGTAGACCTCTATGAGTTGCTTCACCTGACGATAGGTTCCGGCAACGAGGCAAACGGGCCAATCGGAGCCGAACATCAGCCGCGAAAGACCGAAGGCATCGAACACGACGTCTAGATACGGCGTGAAATCTTCTGGCCGCCAAGCCTTAAAATTGCCCTCAGTGATAAGGCCGGAAAGTTTGCAATATACATTTGGTGCAGCCGCGAGCTCGCGGATGTGCCGCGCCCAGGTATCAATCTGCCTGGTTTTGACCAGAGGCTTGGCGATGTGATCCAACACAAACGGCTGCTCGGGCATCCGCCGCGCCAGCTCCACCGCCGCGGGCAACTGCTTGGGATAAATCAGAATGTCGTAGGTGAAGCCGAATTCTTTTAAGCACGCGAGGCCGCGCATGAAATCTTCGCGCAGCAGGAATCTATCGTCCGGCTCGCCCTGCACGATGTGGCGGAGGCCGCGCAGTTTCGCATGCCCCGAGTATTCGCGCAGGCGCTGGCGCACGCCGGCAGCGCGCAGGTCCGCCCAGCCAACGACGCCGGCAATGGCCGCGTGTTTGGCCGCGAGGTCCAGCAGAAACGCAGTGCCCTCATCGCTCTGGCTCGATTGCACGGCGATCGAGCTATCCATGCCATTCGCAGCGAGCTCGCGCGTCAGCTCCTCAGGCAGAAAATCGCGGCGCAGCACGGCCATATCGTCTGTAACCCAGGAAAATTCGGGCGGATCGTAGGTCCAGAAATGCTGGTGCGCGTCGAGTCGAATCATTTCATGCCGAGGGTGCGAGGCGGCGCGCCGTCAGCCGCGCAGCGTGAGGAATCCGCCATCGATCGGATAATCGGCGCCGGTAATGAAGGAGGCCTCGTCGGAGCAGAGAAACAAAGCCAGCATGGCTACTTCATGCGCTTCGCCCATGCGCCCGATGGGCTGCGATGCCGCCAGACGCTGCATCATTTCCTGCTCATGGCCCGGATAGGATTTCGCAACAAAATTATCGACAAAGGGCGTGTGGATTCGGGCGGGCGAAATGCAATTGCAACGAATCTTGTCGCCGATGTAGTCCTTGGCCACCGAGAAGGTCATGGCGCGCACAGCGCCCTTGCTCATGGAGTAGGCGAAGCGATCCCCAATTCCGGCCGAAGCCGCGATGGAGGCCATGTTGAGGATCGCGCCCCCGCCATTTTGCCGCATATGTGGGACGCATTCGCGCAGACACAGATAGACGCTCCTGACGTTGACGCGATACAGGGCGTCGAAATCTTTTTCTTCGGTCTTCCCAAGACTGCCGATGAATGCGATGGCGGCATTATTCACGAGTATGTCGACGCGGCCGCGCGCGAAAATTTCAGCGAATGTGGCGTGAACGCTGCCCGCATCGGCGACGTCGCAGCGGTGGGCAACAACGCCCGCACCCGCGCCGCCGGTTTCACGTGCTGCTTTCTCGGCTCCGGCTTGATCGAGGTCCAGGATCGCGACGCGAGCGCCGCGGGCCGCGAAAGCGCGCACAATCGCGCGGCCGATTCCGCTCGCACCGCCAGTGACTACGGCCGTCTTGCCATCCAATCGGAGGTCTTTCGGCGCAGAATCTGCCGGCGTCAAAGGGAGACTCCTCTCTTCCAGGGAATAAAATCGTCCTGCGCGAGCATTTCGGCTTTGGTGTGCACTTCGCCGGAGGCGACGGCGCGCACGAAACCGAAAAGCGAGTCGCCCGCTTGTTCAATGCTCATTTCGCCGGTGATTACCGGGCCCGCGTCGAAATCGATGATGTCACTCATGCGCTCGGCCAGCGGCGTATTCGACGAGATTTTAATCACCGGCGCGATGGGATTGCCGGTCGGCGTGCCCAAGCCGGTGGTGAACAGTACCACGTTCGCGCCCGCGCCCACTTGCGCCGTAACGGCTTCCACGTCGCTGCCGGGTGTGCACAGCAGATTCAATCCCGGTTCGGTTGCGTACTCGGGATAATCGAGTACGGCAGTCACCGGCGACGTGCCACCTTTTTTCGCGGCGCCAGCGGACTTCATGGCGTCGGTGACCAATCCATCGCGAATGTTGCCGGGCGAAGGATTCATATCGAAGCCGGAGTGCACGGCCTTGGCGCGCGCGGCGTAGTCGCGCATTAAGTGGATGAAGCGGTCGCCGACATCCTTGCGCACCGCGCGATGGATCAATTCCTGTTCTACGCCGCAGAGCTCAGGGAATTCCGAGAGTATGCCGCGGCCGCCGAGCGCGGCCAGCAGATCCGCCACGTGTCCCACGGCCGGATTTGCGGAGATTCCGGAGAAGCCGTCGGAGCCGCCGCACTTTAGCCCAACGGAAAGATGCGAGAGCGACGCCGGAGCGCGCCGCGCCTTATTCGCCTCCACGAGGCCAAGGAACGTCTTCTGGATGGCCTTCGAGAGCATGGCCGATTCCGAAGGGCTGCGCTGCTGCTCGAAAATGAACAACGGTTTCTGAAGTTTCGGAGTGCGCCGCGCAATCTGCTCCTGCAGAATCGAGACCTGCGCGTGCTGGCAGCCCAGGCTCAGCACGGTCACGCCGGCCACGTTCGGGTGCACGATGTAATCGGCCAGCAAACCACACAAATTTTGCGCGTCTTCGCGCGTGCCGCCGCAGCCCATCTGGTGCAGCAGGAATTTAATTCCGTCCACGTTCTCGAAAACCGGCGGCCGTGCGGCGCGCTCAAGGCTTTTGGAAAAGGGGAAATCGCCCACTTCGCCCGTTTTCCCCGCGCGGTACAGCCCAACCAAATCGGCCACGTAGCGGCGGTAAATCTGCGGCGCCGCAAAACCAAGTTCCTCTTCAAAGGCTTGCTTCAAAACCAGCAAATTGCGGTTCTCGCAAAAAACCAGCGGCACAACCAACCAATCGTTGCGCGTGCCCACTTGGCCATCCGCGCGCAAATAGCCGGCAAATGTTTGTGATTTCCATTTTGCGACGTCCGGCGCCTGCCAATGGAATGGCTCGGATTCTTCGTGGAACGCCGCGGCATCGTGGCGGATATTGAACGTGGTGATCGCTTCGCCCGCGCGAATGGGCGCGGATGCGCGGCCCACCATCACGCCATACATAAAGATGGGATCGCCTGGAGCGAAGGCCTTGGCGGCGAATTTATGTTTCGCCGGAACGTCCGTGGCCAGGAGGTACGTCGCGCCGTTCACGCCCACCGATTCGCCTTGCTTCAAATCGGCCAGCGCAATAATGGCAGTGTCCTTCGGGTCCAGGCGCAGCACTTTATCTTGCATGGATCGCTCTCAGCCTCGAATCAATCGCGCCGCGTCACCACGTTGTCCGAAGCCCCGCCGGTGTAGGTAACCGGCGCGCCGCCCGCGTTGTAACGATTGCGCAGCAGTTGCACGTCTTCATTCGCCGGCCCCGCCACTTCCACCAGCACATCATTGCCCGGCGCCGCGGAGCACGATTCCACCACCACGCTTTGTACGCCATTCAATTGAATCACGGGCTGCCCTGGATTCGCCTTCGTGGTGCGAAACCGCAAAATTTCCAGATCGCGCGTATCGCTGGCCATCAACGACGGTCCACCATCCGCATCCACGATTACGTTTTCGAACGTGACGCCGACGGCCTGCGCGCATACCGCGCCCGTCGCCGCCGATTCCACCACGATGTCGCGCAGATAGACATTCTGCACCGGGCTCTCCGCCAGGCCCTGAATCAGAATGGCTCGCTTGGCGGTCCGCGCCGTCACGCCGGAGAAATATATGTTGCGCACGGTGGGCGTAGTGGCATCCACGGGCATGGCCTTCTTGGGGTCGCTGCCCTGATACACCATTGTGACCATCACCGGCTCCTGCTCAATATTGCGCAACACCCAATTGTCCGCGCGCACGTCCTCGATCACGTTGCCGCGTCCGCGCGCCGTCTTTATGTAGAGCCCACGCGTGGTGCCGTCGCACACGCAATTGCTCACAGCCACATTGCGCACGCCGCCCGCGGTTTCGCTGCCGATGCCTACGCCGGCGTGGCCGAAGCCGAAATAGCAATTGGTCACGACCACGCCATCGCACGGCGCAAAGGGATGATCGGGGATGTATTTGTAGCCGGATTTCAGCACGATGCAATCGTCTCCGGTGGAAATATAACAATTGGCGATGCGCACGTTGCGGCAGGATTCCGGATCGATGCCGTCGGTATTCGGCGACATTTTGGGATTGACGATGCTCACTCCATCGATCAGCACATTTTCGCAATCCACGGGATGAATGTTCCACGAAGGCGAGTTGGTGATCGACAAATCGCGGATGACGATATTCTTCGAGCGGTACAGATTGATCATGCGCGCTCGCGGCCAAGCCAGGGGCGAGCCCGGCGGATTGTCCGGCTCGCGCGCCTGCAAACCCAATTGCGTACGCAACGCCATGGTCTTGTGAAACGCGTCCCACCAAATGGCGCCGTTGCCATCGAGCGTGCCGCGGCCTTGAATCGTGACATTTTCGAGATCGGTTCCGGTGAGCAGCGAGGCGTAAATCGTGCGGTCCAACCCCTCCCAGCGCCCAGCCATCGATGGGTAGTCGCTGAAATTCGGGCTGCCCTGCAGCGTCGCGCCGACGGCGACTTCAAACACGATGTTGCTTTTCAAAAACAACGGTCCGGTCAGAAAGACGCCGCCGCTAACCAGGACTGTTCCGCCGCCAGCGGCGGCGCAAGCGTCGATGGCTTTCTGAATGGCAATTGTGTTCAAGGCTTTCCCGTCGCCGATTGCGCCATACGCAAATACGTTGAAGGTATGCTGCGGCACTGACGTCGCGCCAACCGTGCCGGAAGCGGCGGCTTGGTTCATTGCAGCGCCTTGGGCACTATCTCCGCGCGCGCCGCCGGGCAAACCGCGCCCGAGCAAGTCCGCGGCCGGCAAGGCAGCGGCCCCCACAGCCAGCCCGCGAATAAATTTTCGACGCGATGGATCCGAACCGATTTCAGCGCACATGCGTCCTCCTAGCGGCTACGTGCCGACAACGCCAGACCCAATCTACGCATACCATCCACACGGATAACGCAGCGCGACCGATGCTGCCAGTTGCGACGCGAGTTATCTATTTCGTTCGTCGTTTTACGGATTGAACCTGAGCTTTCACCTAGCGGTCGGTCCCAGCTCCCGGGGGATTGTACCAAAACCGGGCACATGCGTGCCCATTCGCTTGCATGCTGAACGGCCGCTCCCTGCGCACTCTCCCAAGGGTCTTCTCCGGACAATTGGGCATCGTCGGGGCGTGCCGTATCTCGACTCGCTTTTCGCCACCGCGGACAATCCGATTCCAAGATGCTAGCCTCGGTCCGCGCGGGTAACCACAAATATCGCTCCATACTTCACGCGCAGCATACCAAACCCTTACGAAGCGCGCGCCTTACAATGTTCATGCCGCAGGCAACGCCTCACGCTCACCCGGCATCTTTTGCCATTCGGGGATCTCTCGGGGTGCAATGCACATCGTGCGGTTCAATCGAGCCACAATTCCTCCCGACGGCACGCCTGCGGTGCGCGCCAGGAGCTCGATCGAGATTTTCTACAGTAGTTTCACCGGGATTGCCAATTCCGGGGCATAATCTCTGGGCTGCGCGCGCACTGCTCGATGGGTATCCCGGCTGGGACTCACTTCCCGATACCGGACAAGAGATGGCAGCCTGATCGCCCGGCACCTCCAGGGCGCAAGAGTTTTGGTGCAGAAAACTTAAGGAGTCCAGAAGAGATGATCCGCGGAAGCTGCCCCGAAAACCGCCTCGGCCGAGCGTTGAGGGCGGTACAGAGATTAGCCATCGAAATTGCCGTTTTCGGATTCGTGTTGGGAGCGCTGGTGCTGGCCCCGTCGGCTCGCGCGCAATCGGTTACGACCACTGTATTTTCCGGAGCCGCCCCGTCGGCCGTGGCCGTGAATCCGGTGACCAATAAGATTTACGTTGCGAATCAGAACGCCAGCTCTGTGACCGTAATCGACGGCGCGACAAACAACGTCGTCAATGTGGCGACCGGCTCCGGCCCCGACGCCATCGCCGTCAATCCAGTTACGAACCAAATTTACGTTGCGAACCTGGGCAGCAGCTCGGTGACCGTGATCAACGGCAATGCGAATCCGCCCACGCCCACGAGCGTGGCGGTCGGAGGCGCACCGGTAGCCGTGGCCGTGGATTCCACGACGAACATGATTTACGTGGCCAATCAAGCAGCCGGCACTGGCAGCGTGACTGCGATCAATGGCGCGACAAATGTTGCCACGACCATCGCCGGTGCTGTGCCGACCGGCAGCGAGCCGACGGCCGTAGCCATCGATCCCGTGACGGACCTTGTCTACGTGACCACGCAAATCAACGCTGGCGGCAGCGTCACGGTGATCAACGGCGCGAGCAATACCGTTTCGACGAACGTAGCGGTCGGAGGCGGCCCGGTGGCTCTGGCTGTGAACCCGATCACCAACACCATTTACGTTGCGAATCAGGGCAGCGGCAGCGTCACGGTGATAAACGGACTGACCAACGCGACGAGCACCGTGACCGTGGGGACAAGCCCCGCCGCAATCGCGGTGAATACGGTTACGAACGTGATTTACGTCGCGAATTCGGGCGGCATTCCGAGCGTATCCGTGATCAGTGGGGGAACGAACACGGTCGCGGCGACGATCACTGCCGGGATTGGGCCGGCGGCGCCATCGGCTTTGGCGGTCGATTCGGCGAGCGACGAAATCTACCTGGCGAACTACGGCAATAGCAACGGATCCGTGAGCGCGATAAGCGGAGCCACGAACACCGTATCTGCGACGGTGACTGCGGGCGCCGGGCCTCGCGCTCTGGCAGCGAATCCGGTGACGGACAAAATTTACGTCGCGAATCTAGGCGGCAGCACAGTAACCGTGATTGACGGAGCGACCAACGTCCCGACCACAATCGCCACCGGGAGCGAGCCCTACACTGGCGCGGCGGCGGACCCCGCGACAAATCAAGTCTTCATTGCGAATTTTGGCGGCACTAGCGACGACGTGACGGTGTTCAACGGGCAGACTAACGCTATCACCGCGACCGTCGTGGTTGGCACCAACCCCATCGCCATCGCAGACGATCCCGCAACCAGCGAGATCTACGTTGCGAATGAGAACAGCGCCAACGTCACCGCGATCAACGCGACCACCAACCCCCCGACAGCTGTAAACGTCCCGGTGGGAGCCGTGGGCAGCGAGCCGAGCGCGTTGGCAGTGAACCCGTTGACCGACAAGATCTACGTGGCCAACGCGCAGGTGAACAGCGTGACGATCATTAACGGCGGCACGAATGCTACAACCACGGTGCCCGTCGGCACGAAACCCGTGGCCGTCGCCGTGAATCCGGTATCCGACAACGCATACGTCGCCAACGAATTGAGCAACAACGTCACGGTGATCAATGGCGCCACGAACCTGACAACCAATGTGGCCGTCGGGGCCGATCCGGTAGCCGTGGCCGTGAATCCGTTGACGAACTTGATCTACGTCGCGAACCAAGGCCAGGGAACCGTCACGGTGATCAATGGGTCCTCCAATAACACGGCCACCGTGGTCGTCGGCAGCGGACCGATTGCCGTGGCTGTGAATCCGGTCACCAACATGATCTACGTGGCCAGCGAAAACAGCGGCACGGTGACCGTCATCAATGGTGCGACCAACAACACCACGGCCGTCCCGGTGGGCATGAGCCCCGTTTCCGTAGCCGTCAACCTGGTGAGCAACAAGATTTACGTGGCGAATTCGGTGGGCGGCAACGTAAGCGTGATTGATGGCGCCACCAACTTTGTTAGCAGCGTGACGGCGGCATCTTCCCCCCAATCCGTGGTCGTGAATCCGATTACCAACACGGTATTCGTGGGCAATAGCGGCAGCAACAACGTCACCTTTTTCCCCGAGCAGCCGGTTCAATCCATCCCCTTGACCACGGCGATCACGCCGCTCCCCGGCAACCAGATCGTTGGTATTTTCGCTCCGACCTTCACGTTCACCACCGCTAGCTCTTTCGCTCCGAATGCTCCGGCCGTCGGCGGCGTGTATTTTCAGGTGGACACGTGGCAAGGGCCGTGGCTTGCCGCCACCGGCAGCGGAAATTCGTACAGCGGCCAAACCGGAACTTTGGCTGTAGGCAGCCACATTGTGTACGCCTTTGCCGCAGACGCTCAGATCGCTACCGCAAACGGATTGAGCACGCCGCTGGTGGGCAAAATCACGGCCTATACGTTCACCGTGATTCCCCAGGGATCTTCGACCACGCTCGGCTCGAACGCGGCCAATCCGAATCCGGCCGGCTCGAGCATCACATTTACGGCGACGGTCACCCCGACAGGCACTGCCGTGCCCACGGGAACCGTTACCTTCGCCGACGGCTCGACCACTTTGGGAGCCGCGAACGTGACGGCGTCCGGTGCGAACGGCGTCGCGGCGTTCCCGATCTCCACGCTGATTCCGGGGCCGCATTCGATCACGGCCACCTACAGCGGCGACGCCAATACGGGTGCGAGCGTCTCGGGACATTTGGCGATCACCGTGGGAGCGCAGACGGTGACTGTCACAGTTTCTTCTACGCCCAACCCGGGCTATTTGGGCGGACCGATTTCGTTCACGGCCACTGTCACTCCGCAGGTGGGCGGCACACCGACCGGCACGGTGACGTTCTTTAACACGAGCGCCAATCCAGCCACCGCGCTTGCTTCGGGTCCGCTGCTTGCCAACGGCTCGGCCACGGCTGTGTACACGCCGACGGCGCTGGCTACATTCAATGTGTCGGCGACGTACTCCGGCGACGCTCTCGACGTAACCAGCACGTCGGCCACTCCGATCAGCCAGACCGTTGGAGCTGCCACTTTCGTGCTCTCGATTACGCCGGCGAGCCAAACCGTCACGGCGGGCCAATCCGCGCTGTACGTGATCGGAATTCAGCCAGAGGGCAATTACGGTACGCCCATCACCTTCACCAACAGCACGTCGAACCTCGATTGCGGCACGACCTTGCCGGCACAAACTGAGTGCGTGTTTACGCCGACTTCGGTCACTCCCGGCACGACGCCGACGACGGTAGCGCTGGCAGTCACGACCGTCGCGGAGACCACAGCCGCGTTAAGGCTCGCGCCGCCGGCCGCTCCCCGCTTCCGGAATGCTCCGCCATACCGGTTTGGAATTTTCGGGGCAACGCTCGCGGCAATGGCGATTCTTTTCGCGCTGGTGTTGGATGCTCGACGAAAGCAGAAGCGCCGCGGCTTCGTGCGTTTCGGGATGGCTGCAACGCTCGTCGTGGCCATGGGGATGGCGCTAGCCTCGTGCCACAAAACTACTACGACGACCACGACCGGCACGCCCGCGGGCGAATATACGTTCACGGTCACCGCCAACTCGACGAACATTTCTACACCGCTGATCACGATCATCATCGATGCGAACAGCACGTCGAATTGACGCGCTGGCGCCGGGAGATCGAGACGCCGAGGGTTCGTGCAAGTTTCGTTTAGCTTTTGCGGTCGAGGTAGTGCGTTTCGCTGAGGCCGCGCAGGCGCTCGGCTGCACTTTCGGGAGTCAGATCGCGTTGCGGCGTGCCCAGCAGTTCGTATCCCACCATAAATTTTCGCACCGTGGCCGAGCGCAGTAACGGCGGAACGTAGTGCGCGTGGACGTGCCATTCCGGGTGCGGCTCGCCGTCGGTCGGACTCTGATGAAATCCCATCGAATACGGAAACGGCGATTCAAAAAGATTGTCGTAGCGAATGGTCAATCGCCGCAGCAGATCGGCCAGTAAAGTTTTTTCGGAACCGTTCAGCTCCGCCAGATTGGCCGCATGCCGGCGGCTCAGCACCATAACCTCAAACGGCCACACGGCCCAATAAGGCACCAGCGCCACGAAGCCATCGTTTGCGCAGACAATGCGCTGATTCCGCGCAAGTTCCAGCTGCAAATAGCGGCACAATAAGCAGCTTCCGTGCGCCTCGCGATACTCGCGCAGCGATATCTGCTCGCGCGCGGGCACGTTGGGCAATTCGGCGTCCGCCCAGATCTGGCAGTGCGGATGCGGATTGCTAGCGCCCATCAGCGCCCCGCGATTCTCAAAGATTTGTATGTGCCGCACGAAGGGCAAGGCGCCCAGTTCGGTGTATTGCGCCGCCCAAGCTTCTACTACGAGCCGAATCTGCTCGATGGACATGCGTGGAATCGTCAAATCATGCCGCGGCGTGAAGCACAGCACTCGGCAAATCCCCGTTTCGGTGCGCGCCACGATCAGCCCGTTTTCATCCACGGCCATCGCCGGAGCATCGGGCAGCAGCGCTGGAAAATCGTTGTCGAAAACGAATGTAGATTGGTACGCGGGATTGCGAACCCCCTCAGCGCGCGAGTTGCCCGGACACAAATAGCAAGTCGGATCGTAAGCCGGTTCGCTTTCGCGTGCGGGCGTTTCGAGCTTGCCTTGCCAGGGACGCTTTTCCCGGTGTGGAGAAACCAGCACCCAATCGCGCGTCAGCGGGTTGTAGCGCCGGTGCGGCGTCTGGCTCAGAATTTGTTCGTCGCTACTCACGATCCATCCTTACGTTTGCTTCATCGCGCTGCGCCGCAATCAGTCTACCGGCCCCGCGCCCTCGGCAGGATCGCAGATTTGAATTTCTGGCCGGCGGCCGCTGGCGCGCTCGTAGGCCCGCGTCATGTTCTCGCGAAAGCGCTCCGCCCGTCCCGCTTCGACCACGTTGATGGTGCTGCCGCCAAACCCGCCGCCGGTCATTCGCGCGCCCACCACGCCTTCCTGCTCGTTCGCAAGTTTCACCATCAGATCCAGTTCCGGCGAACTGACTTCAAGAAGCGTGCGCAAACTCTCGTGCGATTCGGCCATCAGTTTGCCGAACTGCGCCAAATCGCCCGCGCGCAACGCCGCGACCGCCGATTGCACGCGTATATTTTCAGCAACGATGTGCGCCGCTCGCCGGAAAACCACATCGGGCAACGCGGCGCGGTGAAGCTCGAGTTGTTCAGGAGTGACGTCGCGCAACGCTTTGATACCGGGATAAAACGCGGCGAGGTGCGCCACCGCTTCTTCGCATTGCGCGCGGCGCTGATTGTATTCGCCCGACGAATTCTCGTGCTTGACCATGGTATTGCAAATCACCAGATGCACCGTCTCCGGAATAGGCACCAGATCGTATTCAAGCGAGCGGCAATCCAGCATGATCGCGTTGCCCCTGCGCCCATACACCGATGCGAATTGGTCCATGATTCCGGTGCGCGCGCCGACAAATTCGTTCTCCGCGCGCTGGCACAATCGCGCCAGTTGCAGGCCGTACACCGGAGCCCCGGCAGCTTCCAGAAGCGCGTAGGCGGTGGCAACCTCAATCGCGGCCGAAGAACTGAGGCCGGCGCCCAGCGGCACTTCGCCACGGATCAGCAAATTGACGCCGCCGGGCCGCACGCCGCCCTCCGCCAATATCGCCGCGATGCCCAGCGGATAATCGCTCCAACGGCCCGTGCGCACGGGTTCGCCCGCGGCGAAATCCCACTCAATCGTCTCCGAGAAATTCTCGGAGTGAATCACGAGCTTGCGGTCCGGGCGCGGCCCTGCCGCCACCCAACAATACCTCCCGATGGCCGCGGGCATCACGAAGCCTTCGTTGAAATCGGTGTATTCGCCGATTAGATTCACGCGGCCGGGAGCGCGGTACACACGCGATTCGCCGGCGAACCTCGCGCTGAACTTTTCTCGGAGTTCGAGCGATCGATCCACGTTTCCCCAATCCGATGCTCTTGATAATCTCTTCGGCGGTGCGAGCTGCCGTTGATTCGCGCGCGTCCACTTTACCGGAAGACGCCGCTTAGAAAAACTGCCACACGCATATAGGCAACACCGATTGCCCGGCCAGACAGGCGGCGGTGGTATGATGCGCCGGTCGGTCCGCTGCGCGATCAGGCGGAATGGGGCAGGAGATACCAGATGATTTCGATTCGGCCCGCCACGTTGCGTGCATTCGCAGTGGCCTCCGCACGCGCGTTCTTCGCTTTGTTCCTCGCGTCGTGTCTCACACCAGGTAGCCGGGCGCAATCCCCGCAAATCGCAGCGACTCCGCCGATGGGCTGGAACAGTTGGAACCACTTCGCGCGCAAAATTGACGACGCCACCGTGCGCGCGCAGGCCGACGCCATGGTCTCAAGCGGAATGGCCGCCGCCGGCTACGTCTACATCAACATCGACGACACCTGGGAGGGCGATCGCGACGCAAACGGTTTGATCCAGGCCAACAGTAAATTCCCGGACATGAAAGCGCTGGCCGATTACGTCCACAGCAAGGGTCTTAAGCTCGGCATCTATTCAAGCCCCGGCGCGAAAACTTGCGCGGGGTTCGAGGGTAGCCTCAATCACGAAGAGCAGGACGCGCAAACCTACGCGAATTGGGGAATCGACTACCTGAAATATGATCTGTGCAGTTTTCGCGACGTGATGAAGACGGCGCCATCGCCCCAAGCGGCACAGCAAATGATGGTGGACGCCTACACCAAAATGCGCGACGCGATCAAAAAGACCGGCCGCCCGATGGTTTACAGCTTCTGCGAATACGGCGACGGCGCGGTGTGGCAATGGGCGCCCGCTGCCGGCGCCAACCTGTGGCGCACCACCGGCGACATCAACGATCACTACGCGCGCATGGAAACCATCGGCTTCGCGCAGGCGGGTCTTGCGAAATACGCCGGTCCGGGCCACTGGAACGATCCCGATATGTTGGAAGTGGGCAACGGCGGCATGACCGGCGACGAATACAAGACGCACATGAGCCTCTGGGCACTCCTCGCCGCGCCATTGCTCTCCGGCAACGACCTTTCGGCAATGTCGCCGGACACGATCGCAATTCTCACCAATCGCGACGTGATCGCCATCGACCAGGACCCCGCTGGCAAACAGGGCGATCGCGTCTGGGCCGAAGGGCCGATGGAAATTTGGTCCAAGCCAATGGCGGATGGATCGCAGGCCGTGGGCATGTTCAACCGCCAGCAAGGATCGATGACCTTCGCCGTGGACTTCGCGAAGCTGGGCTTCACGGGCAAAGTAAAAGTACGCGATATCTGGGCGGGCAAGGATTTCGGCGCGATGTCCGGCCCGTACACCGCGACACTTCCCGCGCATAGCGTTGTTTTGCTTCGCGTGTGGCCGCAGTAATTTTGGTAAAGCTCTAAACAATTTCTGCCGTGGCACGAAAGGCTTCTGTTACAATCCCGCGCGGCGAAAATGGCAATCATGTCGCGTTTGCACCCAGGAGGATTTCTGTGAAGCTCCGTCGGATAGCTGGCTGCGTAGCGTTTGTGTCCATCACGATTTTCGCCGGAAGTTTTACCGCGGGAGCGCAGCAAGCCCCGGCCGCTTCGCAGCCGCCGCCCGCGATGCAGGCTGCGCCGGCGACGCAGGGCGCACCGGCGATGGCGCCAGCGCCACACGCGCAGACATTTCCGCAGGATCCCACGTATGCGCAGCCGAGCGGCCTCGGATGCCCGGGCAAAGAATTCAAGGTTTTCCAGTTCCCCGCCAATATGATTCCCAGAATCGACGGCAAAGACGACGATTGGGCCATCGTCCCCGACGACTACGCCGTGGGCATCGACCAGATGCACGACGATACCGGCAAACATCCCACCGTCGACAAAGCCTATCTCGACGTAAAGGTGAAGGTAGGCTGGGTGAAGGGACTCAACCGGCTTTATTTTCTCTACCAGGCGTACGACAAATACTGGGATTTCTCGCGCCCCGATCTGCACAACGACACATTTGAGATCGTTGTCGATGGCGATCTTTCCGGCGGTCCGCTCATCGCCGAAGAACACCCGAACCGCGACCTCGCTCCGTGGGACGCATTCTTTTCCATGCAAAGCGTGCACGCGCAGAACTATCACATCTTCACTCCCGCCGTGGATAAAGACTGGACCATGATGTGGGGCCCGCAGCAATGGTTGAAAGAGCTGCCTTATTCCAATCACGCCTACAATTTCAATTTCAAACCGGGCGAAGCCGGCAAGCTCACGCTGGAATTCTTTATCACGCCATTCGATTACGCCGCAGCCGAAGGCCCGTTGCGCTCGATCCCCTCGGAATTGTACGAAAATAAGCTCATCGGCCTTTCCTGGGCGGTGATCGATTACAACGATGTAAAATCCAACGGCAACGACGGCTTCTGGAACCTCTCGAATCAGCACAAAATGTACGGCAACGCTTCCTTCCTTTGCGAATTCCGATTGATGCCGCTCGAGCCGCAATTCCGCAAGGCCATCGACGCGCAGTGGTCCTTTACCGTTGTCGATATGGACCGTCACGTCGTCGCGTTCAAAGACCTCTCGGCGGGCGCCACTTCCTGGAAGTGGGATTTCGGCGACGGGACATCCTCCACCGATCAGTTTCCGATTCACACTTTCCCGGGCGCCGGACGCTACACTGTCATCTTGGACATCGCCGGGCCTGCGGGAACCTCGCGCCTTTCCAAAGTTTGGGGCGTCAACCTGAAATGAGGCTGTCCTTGATAAACAATTTGCCGTCTCAGCGCGCGCTTTGCCGCGCCGCGATTCTAGGCGTCGCGCTTGCTGCGTGCGCCGCCGCGCCCGCCGCGGCGCAGCAAAGCGCCTCTGCCAACCCGCTGCCCCATCTGCAAAAGAACGGCAACGTGACGCAACTGATCGTGGACGGCAAACCGTATCTTGCGCTCGCCGGCGAGTTGCACAATTCCAGTTCGTCCAGCGTCGAATACATGAAGCCGATTTGGCCCAAGCTCGCCGCCATGCACTTAAACACAGTGCTCACGCCGGTCACCTGGCAGCAAATTGAGCCCGAGGAAGGACATTTCGATTTCACCGTGCTCGATGGCTTGCTTCAGGACGCGCGCGCCAACAACTTGCGCCTGGTGCTGCTTTGGTTGGGAAGCTGGAAGAATGGCAGCTCCACCTATCCCCCCGCGTGGGTGAAAAAAGATCCCGCGCGCTTTCCCCTGGTGCAAAATAGCAGCGGCCAACCGCTGGAGATTCTTTCGACATTCAGCGATTCGAATTGCCGGGCCGATGCCACGGCGCTCGCGGCGCTCATGCGCCATCTTCGCGACGTGGATTCGCAACACACGGTCCTTTTCCTGCAGATTGAAAACGAAGTCGGCGTGCTCGGCGATTCGCGCGATCATTCGCCCGCCGCCAATCAAGCATTCGCCCAGCCGGTGCCCAAACAGCTCACCGATTACCTTGCCGCGCACCACGATTCCCTGCTTCCCGAATTTCGCAAAATGTGGGAAGACGCCGGCGCGAAAACATCCGGGACCTGGCAGGAAGTCTTCGGCGCAGGCCCCGCCGATCAAATCTTCATGGCTTGGAATTACGCGAATTACATTAATCGCGTCGCGGGCGCGGGCAAGGCCGAACTTCCGCTGCCGATGTATATCAACACTTGGATCGTGCAGCCCGATGACAAGGGCCCGGGCGATTATCCGAGCGGCGGCGCAGTGGCCCAAATGCACGACGTCTGGCAAGCGGGCGCGCCCAATATCGATATCCTCGCGCCCGATGTTTACCTACCGGCCTTCCCGGACATTCTCGCCAGCTACAGCCGCAACGGGAATCCGGTTTTTGTTCCGGAGTCTGCCGGCGGAGATGCCGGCGTTGGCAATTTGTTCGACGCCGTAGGAAATAATTCAATCGGCTATTCGCCCTTCGGCATTGACAGCCAAATCGATCCGGCCTCGCCGATCTCGAATGCGTACGCTTTTCTTTCCGGCATCGCGCCCGAGATCCTTGAGCATCAGGCCAGCGGCACGATTGCCGGCGTTTCCCTCTCCAAAGATCGTCCATCGCAGGACGTCAGCCTGGGTGGCTACACGCTGCATTTTGCGCTGCGCGTTTCGCGCGGTACAACTATGCTGCCGGATCACGGCTATGCCGTGGCGTTCACCTCCGCGCCCGATGAATTTGTGGTGGCCGGCGCGGATATTCAGGTGACGTTTACGCCGAATACGCCCGGACTGCCGGTCGTTGGTTTTGCCAAGGTGGAAGACGGCGCGTTCCGCGACGGCCAGTGGATGCCTGATCGGATGCTCAACGGCGACGAAACCCAATTGCGCTACGACCTTTCCGCTGCCGCGGCTCACAATTTGTCCGGCGAAGGTCTATGGTTCGCTGCGGGAGATCCAACGATTCGTCGCGTGCAGTTGTACCGCTATTAGTGAGGACTCAGAAAAATGTTCAATAAGCCGGTGATCTCAATCCCTCTGCACTATGTGTGTTGCGCCGCAATGCTCGTGCTTCTCGGCTGCGCGACTCGAGCGTCCGCTCAGGCGTTGCCTGCCGCTCCCATGCCGTCGTCCGCGCCGTCCAGCTACAATTTTTCGTTCGGTCCGCAGCCGGCCCCAGCGGGCGCCACCCAAATCCTGGCGACCACCGTATATTCAAGCACGCAGCAATACGGTTTCGAGCCCGGCGCCGACGTCACGTGCACGCAGCGCAGCGGCTCTGCCAGCGCTCCCGCATCCGCGACGGGCGGCTTCTGCACGAGCGACAAACCATTCTTCTTTTCGGTGGGCGTGCCGGAGGGCGATTACGACGTGACCTTCACCTTCGGCGATTCGCAGGGCGAATCGCTCACGACGGTGAAAGCCGAATCGCGACGATTGCTGCTTGAAGGAGTGAAAACCGCTTCCGGCGAGATCGCCACGCGCAGTTTCACGCTCAACGTACACTACCCTGAAATTGCGGGCCGTAGCCAGGTCGCGCTGAAGCAGCGCGAGGTGGGCACGTGGGATTGGGATCACAAGCTAACATTTGAATTCAACAACACGCATCCGGCGATCGACGCAATCACCATAACGAAAGTGGAGCACGCCATCACCGTGTACATCGCGGGCGATTCCACCGTCGTGGATCAGACCGATGAGCCCTGGTGCGCTTGGGGCCAGATGCTGCCGCGATTTTTCAAGCCGGGCGTTTCGATCTCAAACCAAGCCGAATCCGGCGAGACGCTCAAAGCCTTTATTTCCGAGAATCGCCTTGCGAAAGTAGTGAGCACCATGAAGCCGGGCGATTACCTATTCATCCAGTTCAACCACAACGACCAGAAAGAAGGCCCCGATCACGTCGACGCCGCGACGGACTACAAATCGTACCTGCGCCTCTATATCAACGAAGCGCGTCTGCGCGGCGCCCAGCCTGTCCTGGTCACAGCGATGAATCGCCGCAGCTTCGGCCCTGACGGAAAAATCGTGAATACGTTGGGCGATTATCCCGACGCCGTGCGCCAATTGGCGCAGGAAGAAAACGTGCCGCTGATCGATTTGAACGCCATGAGCAAAATTTTCTTCGAGGCCATGGGACCGGACAATTCCACCAAAGCCTTTGTGCAATATCCGGCCAACACCTTCCCCGGCCAGACGCATGAACTGAAAGACAACACGCATTTCAATTCCTACGGCGCCTACGAGCTGGCAAAATGCATCGTCGAAGGGATCAAAACCGATCAACTGGGAATCGCGAAATATCTGATCGGCGATACTCCGCCATTCGATCCGGCGCATCCCGATCCCGTCACACAGTGGAATCTACCTCTTAGCCCATTCAGCACGCCGGTAGCACCGGCGGGAAAGTGACACGATGAACCCGATGAACGATTCCTCGTTGCAGGTAAAAAAGGATCG
>Ga0302326_10010967_pt1 | contig 19564 bp, 16 predicted proteins | sample Palsa_T0_3_FD_202264 | JGI IMG/M metagenome (GOLD analysis project Ga0302326, IMG submission 202264) | Peat permafrost microbial communities from Stordalen Mire near Abisko, Sweden - Palsa_T0_3 | ecosystem: Environmental > Terrestrial > Soil > Palsa > Peat permafrost | place: Sweden: Abisko...
ATCTCTGGGCTGCCAAGAAATCATAGCCAGGGGAGCGTATCCCGATTGCCTCAGGCATTCAGTCCCGATTCGGGTCAGGAAGAGTGCCTTCATTCCGCGTGCGAATGGCCAAGATAATGATGGATTATCAGTCAGCGTAGTCGGCAACCTTACATTGGCCAAACTCCGCCGATTCCGATCGGATACGGAGGCAGTCACGCTGCACGTTGGCCATGTCCGAGAAGTATCCGCGGGAGGATGTAGGCTTGACGTGGCCGCGGATCCAATTGACGACGATCCCGATTATGCATTGATCGTTGGATTTCCTCGCCGTCATCCGGAAGAGTCAGCGGAGGAAAAGGCTGTCTGGAATCGACTGGCAGATCTTCTCGCTCAACAGGCTCGTTGCTGCTTGACTGCATGAGACGGGAGCGCGCACCAGCCAGGAGGCCTGTCCTAAAGTAGCGTCAATGGGTCCACATCGATCACCAGCGCGGTGGCGTTCCACTTCTTTTCCCGCGCAAATGTCTGCGCACGGCGTAGCATCTCGTTGAGCGCTGTGCGGCTGGCGGCCTTGATCAGGAACTGATACCGGTATTCTTTCTTCAGGCGCGGCACGGGCGCTTCGGCCGGTCCCATGATCTTGATCTTCTCCGGCGCGGGCGTCAGAAAATGCCCCAGCTCCGTACTCAGCCGCATAGCCTGCTCCTGCTGCTCGCTGCGTACCAGGATATTGGCCATCGCGCTGAACGGCGGGTAGTGCATCATGCGGCGGAATTGCAATTCCTTCTCATAGAAAGTCTGGTAATCCTGCGCGGCAGCCATGCGGACGGCATAGTGGTCCGGGTTGATGGTTTGGATCAGGACGATGCCGGGGAGGTTGCCGCGTCCGGCGCGCCCGGCGACTTGCGTCAGTAATTGAAAAGTTCGCTCGGCGGCGCGGAAGTCGGGCAGGCCCAGGCCTACATCGGCCGATACCACCCCGACAAGCGTGACGTTCGGAATATCGTGGCCCTTGGCGATCATCTGGGTGCCCACCAGAATGTCATACGAGGCCTCGCGGAAGCCTTGCAGGATGGCTTCATATTGGCGCTTGGCGCTGGCGGTATCGCGGTCCAGGCGCGCGATGCGCGCTTTGGGAAACTCGCGGTGCAGCTCTTCTTCCACCTTCTCGGAGCCGACGCCGATGAAGTAGATATGCTCGCTCTGGCACTTGGGGCAATGCGTCGGCACGCGCTCGGCGTAGTTGCAGTAATGGCACAGCAAGCGGCGGTCGCGGCGGTGAAAGGTGAGGGTGACCGAGCAGTTCATGCACTGCACGCGCTCGCCGCAGGAGCGGCAGGCGACAAAGCTGGAAAAGCCGCGGCGGTTGAGCAGGATGATGGTCTGCTCGCCGTTATCCACGCGGTGCGCGACGGCTTCCAGCAAGCGCCGCGAGAAGGTGGCTTGCTTGCGCGTCTCCAGGAATTCGGTGCGCATGTCGATCAGCTCGACCTGCGGCATGGGGCGCGCTTCCACGCAGCCGGGGAGATCCAGCAGAGTGTACTTGCCTGTTGCGGCTTCCCGGCCGCGGGCCGCCGACCTCGGCTGACGAACCGCCTGCGACGTCTAAAGCGTGAGTCCGGGTGGCTGGCCGTCCGTGCGGTTTTCACTGCGGTTTGTAAGCTGGTGCCGCAGTTTCAGTACTATTCAGGTAGAATTGAAAGGCGTGTTCCGATCCGGAAGGCAAGGTTAAACGTCGGCGGCGGAGCAAGATGCCTATGAGTGGTACTGGGCTTACGGTCGCGCGTGGAAGACCTCCCTTAGAGGCGGCGATCGCTTCGAGGCTGGAGGCCCTACCACCCGGGGAATTCCAGCTTCTTGCGGAACAGTATGCCAAGTTACGATATCCTCGCCGATTCGCTAACCTGAGCCCGGGTGGCAGGAACGTCCTTAACATTGCAATCGGGCCGTGGCCGGACGCACGGAGCGTTCTCGTGGACGGCCGTCACGATATCGTAGAGGCGTCCAAGGGTAAGGATTGGAAAGGACACGTAGGGGAGGATTTGGACCACATCGCCGCGTTGGGCAAGGGCCGCCTGGCAGGATACCTTTTTGTTACCCTCGCAGACGAGCCTCGCGACACCAAGCCCGTTCAGGAATTCTATGCCCACCTGGGACAGCTCGGTGTTTCGCTGGATCATGTGCGCCTCGTCTTCCGCAGGCAACTCATCGCGGATTTGACTGAGCCGGCTTTCTCCCGCGTTCTGCTCGAGATCCTGGGGCTGCGCTCTGACTGCACACCCTTTAGCCTGCTCCGGCGCGCAAGGATCTTCGGTCGAGGTAATAGCGTTGTGCCGGAGCTCAAGGAATACCTTGAAGGCGCAGTTCATCGATCCGCCCAGGTGGACGAAGTGGAGGCGCGGTTACTAGCGGTGGGATACGCCCTCGTGCGAGGCGTGGGCGCTTCCGGCAAAACAGTGTTGGCGGCGCAGGTTGGGCTGGGCAGGTTCTTTGCGCACGCTCCAGTCTACTACTTGGATCTGACTGAGGAACAAGATATCGGGCAGGCCCTTGAGACGATGACGCTCCGCTCGGACGAGCAGGTACTGTTCATAGTTGACAACATTCATCTCGACGAGGACGCGGCCAATACGGTATTTGATCATTGGAGGGATTACTGCTCGAACAGTTACCTCCTGATGCTGGGCCGGTTGACGACCGCGAGTGGAGCTGCTACTGTCTCGAGTTCATCTGGGACCCCAGAGTCCGGGTCCATTGAATTAATCGCTGGCGTAGATGATCTGCTGGGCGCATATCGGCGCCTACTGCGGAAGACGACAGGTGCTGAGAACCAGACAGGTGCTGAGAACCAGAGCACTCCCCCGCGAACTGCGCTGCTAGAGTGGCAGCGCCTGTTTGGAGGAGACCTGATCGCGTTTTCCCTCTCTGTTATGAGGCGTGTCGGCGATCTCGCCCAGTGCCAGTGGAAATTGCGGGGCGAAGATGCGCAGGAATACGTCCGGGAAAAGTATCTCTATTCTCGCGAGATGTCTGAGGTGGAGCGGGACAACCTCCTGCGGGTTGCCGTCCTTTCTGCGTACGAAGCCCTCACTCCGCTCGAAGCCCTCAATCCACAAGGGCTCCGAGAATGCCTACGACGCGGTATCGTCCTGCGATCCGTGCACGGGCGGAGGCGGTATGTGCGCTACCGGTTGGTCCATCCTGGATTAGGCCACCTGCTGCTGAACGCTTCCTACACGACATACGAGCCTGCAAAGGTCTTTTCCGAGATCGTCGTATCGGCTCCGCACTGCGGCGGTTATCTCGCTCACGAGCTAGATGCAATTGGAAATAAGGTCCTAACCCGTGAAGTCCTGGCCCATTTCGCGGGGTCTGCGGAACGTTTGGCTGACTTTTTGTTAGCGGGCAACCTATTGGCGCTAAAGGCGAATGTGGAGAGGCTACGGGACTATGGCCTTCAAAGCCGCGAAGAGACAGATATGCTGCTCGGCGAGGCGAAAAGTAGAGCCCGACTGGTTAGTGAAATATTGTTTTCTCCGCTCCATTTCTTGGTTGCCTTCCTGAGTTACGCAGAGCGCAATCTGCCCCTTACCTATCAGAGCGCCAAGCAGGCCGTCTGCGCAGAGGAGAATCGTGAGGCGCTCCGGAAGAACGCGCTGAGGGCCCCGACTGGTGAGTTCGTCGCTTTCCTCGCTTACGCAGAGAGGAGGCTGCCGGAGGCCTATGACGCTGCAAAACAAGCTATCTGCGCAAAGGAGAATCGCGAGACGCTCCAGAAGAACGCGCTGAGGGCCCCGCTTGATTTTCTCGTCGGCTTCCTGACCTATGCAGAGAGCAAGCTGCCGGAGGCCTATGACGCTGCAAAACAAGCTATCTGCGCAAAGGAAAATCGCGAGACGCTCCAGAAGAACGCGCTGAGGGCCCCGCTTGATCTCCTCGTCGCCTTCCTAGCTTATGCAGAGGGCAAGCTGCCGGAGGCCTATGACACTGCTAGGCAAGCTATTTGCGCAGAGGAGAATCGAGAGACGCTTAAGAAGAGCACGCTGAAGGCCCCATATGCCTCTCTGGTCGCCTTCCTCGAATACGCAGAAAGGCAGCTGCCGGAGGCTTATAAAAGCGCCAAACAGGCCATTTGCGCAAAGGAGAACCAAGAGACGGTTCAGAAGAATACACTGCAGGCTCCGCTTGATTTTCTCGTCAGCTTCCTCGAATACGCAGAGGGGAAGTTGCCTGAGGCCTATGAGAGCGCCAAACGGGCCCTCTGCGCGAAAGACAATCGCGACACTATCGAGAAGAAAGCGGTGGGGTCCCGCCTTGGTTCTCTCGTCGCCTTCCTCTATTGCGTAGAAAGGAGGCTGCCGGAGGTCTACGAGACCGCCAAACAGGCTGTCTGCGCAAAGGAGAACCTAGGCAACTTAATATCCACCGCGGCGTCTTCCCCGCTCGACGCCCTGGCGTGTTTTCTGGCCTGGGCGCACCAGAAAGCGCCCGAGGTAGCAACAGATTTGGAGGATGCCCTGGAGCATTCAGGGGCCATCCAGCTAATGGCGACGGGAGCATGTTCTTGCCCGTTGGAGGCGCTGACCGCGTTTCTTCGCGAATCTAGCGTGGGGCCGCGTATTCTAGCCGGGATCGAACTGGCCGTGTGGGACGCCGCGCGCCGGGGCGTCGCGCCCTCACAGCCCCACTACTTCCGAGCTTTTGTCGCACAGATGGAGCGATTCGGTCGTACGGAATTGGCGGCCGTTCCAGCGCGAGTTCTGATCGAGGTCTCTGAACCCCGGCACTGGCAATCCGAAAACATCACTGTCCTTCACCTGAGTCAAGTGCTGAGATTCGGACGGGATGCCGGGGCCGATAGGATTCTTCTGTTCCTCAAACGGGTCGTGACTGACGACTGGCTCGCAAGGAACTACTCGGAGGGATCGTGCGGGTCGGTTGCCGCAAGTCTCTTCGGCATTTGGTCGAATCTCGAGGACCAGGTAGTGGAGCGGCTTGTTCGGCCAAGCCTGACGTCGCGGGCCAAAATGGAGTTTCAAAGGATGGGGCATTTATCTGTGCCGGACTTGGGAGGCGCGCTCCAACTACTCGGTTGTTGTTCGCTCTTGAGAATTCCCTTGGAAAAGGTAAAGTGGGATTGGCCGTCGGATCTGGATGTGATTAGGGTGCTGAATCGCCAGGGGCTTTACGAGGGAGGAGAGGAGATCGGCAGCGTCAGTATTCAGCTCTGGCTCGGACTGCGAGAGATGGCGGCTAGGTGCAAGGATCCCATCCATGCTCCCCGAACGGAGGCTGAGCACGTCCTAAGCCTTTTGACGAACACCGCGCCGAGGTCGGAGAAACAAGCACGGCTGAATGCCATGATGATCGCTTGGCTCGAGGATTGCCGCCGATCCCGCTGGGTGTTGGTATCGAGCTGAGGAATCGACCCTGGTCCGCTCACCATTCGCCAGACCCAAACGTCGGCTGCCTCACGGGCCTGCCCTACAGCAGCGTCAACGGGTCCACATCGATCACCAGCGCGGTGGCGCTCCACTTCTGCTCCCGCGCAAACGTCTGCGCTCGGCGCAGCATCTCGTTGAGCGCGGTGCGGCTGGCGGCCTTGATCAGGAACTGATACCGGTATTCTTTCTTCAGACGCGGCACGGGCGCCTCGGCGGGCCCCATAATCTTGATCTTCTCCGGCGCGGGCGTCAGAAAATGTCCCAGCTCCGTACTCAGCCGCATAGCCTGCTCCTGCTGCTCGCAGCGCACCAGGATATTGGCCATCGCGCTGAACGGCGGATAATGCATCATGCGGCGGAACTGCAATTCCTTCTCATAGAACGTCTGGTAATCCTGTGCGGCAGCCATGCGGACCGCATAGTGGTCCGGGTTGATGGTTTGGATCAGGACAATACCGGGCAGGTTGCCGCGTCCGGCGCGCCCGGCGACCTGCGTCAGCAATTGAAAGGTGCGTTCGGCGGCGCGGAAATCGGGCAGCCCCAGGCCGACGTCGGCCGAGACCACGCCGACCAGCGTGACGTTCGGAATATCGTGGCCCTTGGCGATCATCTGGGTGCCCACCAGAATGTCGTACGACGCCTCGCGGAACCCTTGCAGGATGGCTTCATATTGGCGCTTGGCGCTGGCCGTATCGCGGTCCAGGCGGGCGATGCGCGCTTTGGGAAACTCGCGGTGCAGCTCTTCTTCCACCTTCTCGGAGCCGACGCCGATGAAGTAGATATGCTCGCTCTGGCACTTGGGGCAGTGCGTGGGCACGCGCTCGGCGTAGTTGCAGTAATGGCAGAGCAGACGGCGGTCGCGGCGGTGAAAGGTGAGCGTGACTGAGCAATTCATGCACTGCACGCGCTCGCCGCAGGAGCGGCAGGCGACGAAGCTGGAAAAGCCGCGGCGGTTGAGCAGGATGATGGTCTGCTCGCCGTTATCCACGCGGTGCGCGACGGCTTCCAGCAAGCGCCGCGAGAAGGTGGCCTGTTTGCGCGTTTCCAAAAACTCGGTGCGCATGTCGATCAACTCGACTTGGGGCATGGGCCGCGCTTCGACGCGACCGGGGAGTTCCAGCAGCGTGTACTTGCCGCGTTCGGCGTTGTACCGGCTCTCGAGGCTGGGCGTGGCGGACCCCAGCACCACGCACGCGCGGGCTGCCTGCGCGCGCACGATAGCCACGTCGCGGCCGTTGTAGCGCGGCGTTTCTTCCTGCTTATAGCTTTGGTCGTGCTCCTCATCCACCACAATCAGGCCAAGATTGCGCATGGGCGCGAAGACTCCGGAGCGGGTGCCCACCACCACGGACGCCGTGCCGGCGCGGATGCGGCGCCACTGGTCGGAGCGTTCGGAATCGCTGAAGGCGCTGTGCAGAATGGCGACGCGATCGCCGAAACGGCTAAAGAACTGGCCGGCGACGGCGGGGGTCAGGGCGATTTCCGGGACGAGCAGCAACGCGCTACGTCCACAGGCGAGCGCGGCATCGATGGCGTTCAGGTAGACCTCCGTCTTGCCGGAGCCGGTAACGCCGTGCAGTAGAAAAGTGCGGAATTCGTGCGCCTGAATGGCGGCGCCTATCTGCTCGAAAGCGGCGGCCTGCGGAGGGTTGAGCGTGTGCGGCGCGCGCACGGGGGCGGCGTTGATGGCGATGGGTTCGGACCGCAGCGATACAAGTTTCTTGCGGGCCAGGGCGCGGGCCGCCGGGCTGGCGTCGCGCACCATGGATTCGAGATCCTTGAGGTTGTGCGAGCCAGGATGCAATTCGAGGAAGGCCAGCAGTTCGCGTTCCGGTTTGCCGAGCTTGGGGGCGGGCATCGCGCCCGTGAGTTCGATGCGGAGGCGCTCGGAAGGCGCGCGCAGGGGATCGCGCTCGGTCTGGACCTGCTCCACCATCACGAAACGCTTGCGCTCCAGCGCGCGCAGAGCGTTGGCGGCCAGGGGCAGCTTGCGCTCCAGATAAGAAGCGGAAAGCGGGCGCCGGTCGAGCATGCGCAGAATCTGGACTACGGGGTCTTCGGGCGCGGCATCGAACAGAAGCTGGCGGGCGGCGTCGCGGCCGGCGTCGGTGAGCGAATAGACTTTACCGCGGCGGATGTCGGATGCCAGGGGCAGCATGCCGCGCAGCACTTCGCCGAGCGGCGCGCAGTAATAGCCCGAGATCCACTTGCCGAGGGCGAGCAACTCGGTGTCCAGCACCGGCTCGGCGTCGATCAGGCGCAGGGCTTCGCGCGTGGGCACTTCGGGCGCATCGTCGTGGCAGTGCAAGGCCACGCCCGTGAGGCGGCGGGATCCGAACGGAACCAGCACGCGGCAACCCGGCTTCACGCGGTGGCGCAGCGTTTCCGGCAGCGCGTAGGTGAAGGGCTGGTCGAGCGGGACCGGCAGGCTGACGTCGCAATAGAGATAGGAACCTTCGGGCAAGCTTCAGGATAGCGGGCGGCGGGTGATGGATGCTGCACTGAGGTCAGGAATATAATGGAGTCATGTCCATCTCCAGCGACGACCGGATCGCCAGGACACCCGGCGTTTGCGGCGGCAAGGCATGCATTGCCGGCCACCGCGTCCGTGTGCTCGATGTTGTGGTGTGGCATGAACACCAGGGTATGACGGCCGACGAGATCGTCTCCCACTTCCCCACCATCACGCTCGCCGATGTACACGCCGCGCTCGCCTACTACTTCGATCACCTCGAAGAGATCCAGCACGAGATGCAGGCAGAGCGCGCGTTTGCCGAGGAATTCCGCCGCGGAAACCCATCGCTGCTCGAAGCCAAGCTGCGCCAGGAGCGGATGGAAGAAGCATCCTGACCGGTGTCCATCCGTTTTCATCTGGACGAGCACATCTCAGCGCACATCGCGGCCGGCCTTCGGCGGCGCAACATTGACGAGACTACCACGGTGGATGCGGACTTAATCGGCGCGCCCGATGAGACGCATCTCGAGTTCGCCGCCTTGTCTGGACGTGTCCTGGTTACGCAGGATGACGACTTTCTCCGGCTGCATGCGCAAGGCGTGGCCCACGCCGGCATCGCCTACTGCCGGCAACAGTCCGTCTCCATCGGGGAAATGCTCCGGCGCATAATTTTGATCTAGGATCTGCTATCGCGGGAGGAGATGGCCGGCAGAGTGGAGTTCTTGTGAAGCGGTTCGGTTACGGCGTTGGCGAAGCGACCAATTGCCGACATCCACATCTGAACGAGCGGCCCCTGCTGGATAAAGCTGAAGACCAAGGAAGGATCTCCGTGCCTAGCCCAACAACTTCGTAAATTTGCCAGGGCCTCCCGGCCTGTCCTACCTGCGACGTGCTACATTTCACGGCATGAAGTTCTTCGCCAATCTCCTGGCGCTGCTGCTGCTCCTGTTCCCGGCGCACGCGCAGGTCTTCACTTTCACGCATGACGAGATGTTGAAGTACACGTCGCAAAACCCGTTCGACCGCTTCGGGGATGGGCGTCCGAAAGTGCCCGACGCCATTTTGGAAAAGGTGAAGGGACTCTCCGCCGAGGAAGTCTGGGCCGTTTTGCCGGGCGGCGGTTTTCGCAACCAGTACGAGGGCAACTGGCGCATCCTGCATCCCAACCGCAAGCTGGTGGGGCGCGCGGTCACGGCCCAGTTCATGCCGGCGGCACCAACGTGCCCGTCCGGATCGGCGGCGCCACCGTAATGCCCGGCGACGTGGTATTCGGCGACAGCGAGGGCGTCTACTTCATTCCCCCGCAAATGGTGAAGCAGGTGGTGGACAAAGCCGAAGAAACGCATATCCACGACGAATGGACGCAGATGAAATTCAAGAGCGGGAAATACAAGTCCACCGACATTTATCCCAGCCCGCGCGACCCGGCGTTGAAGAAAGAGTACGAAGAGTATAAGAAGGAGAAGTTGGGACAACAGCAATGAAAACACGAACCGTTCTAACGCTATGCCTGGGGCTGTTGTGGATTTCGCATTTAATCGCCTCAAACTGGCTCTCCTACGGCCACGATCCGCAGCGTACCGGCTGGAGCCCGGAGGAGACCGACATCAACCGCGACAATGCGAAATCCATCGCGCTGCTTTGGAAGACACACGTGGATAACCAGCCGCGCGAGTTGAACTCACTGACCGCGCCGGTCAACGTCGAATGGGTGACCACCGACAAAGGCATGGCGGAAATCGTAATCGTGGGCGGCGCTTCCGACAACCTCTTCGCGCTGGACGCCGATAGCGGCAAATTGATTTGGAAGAAGTCTTTCGAGGCGGAGACCAAGCCTCGCCAGGAGCCTTTTTGGCTGTGTCCCAACGCGCTGAACGATACGCCGCTGATTCGCAAGGATGGACTAAAGGCCACGGTTTTCGTGATCGCCGCCGACGGCAAGCTGCACACGCTGAACGCCATCAACGGAGAGGATCGCACGCCGCCGCGGAAGTTCGTGCCGCCGTTTTCCAAGAACTGGAGCCTGAACCTAGTTGGTGGCGTCCTGTACACCAATACATCGCAAGGCTGCAATAACGCGCGGTCGGGCGTGTATGCCATGGACCTGAGCGCGCCCGATAGCGCCCCTCAGTTCTTCCAGTCGGCGAACGGCGCCGCCGGCATCTGGGGACGCGCGGGCGTGGCCGTCGGCAAGAACGGCATGGTGTTCGCGCAGACCGGCGACGGGAGCTACGACGCCGCCAAGGGCCAGCTTCCCGATACGATATTGCAGCTTTCGGTAAAGGATCTGAAGCTGGTGGATTACTTCACACCCACGAATCACAATTACCTGACGCGGAAGGATCTGGATATGGGATCCATGTCGCCCACGGTCTTCTCCGTCGGCGGACATGAGATTGTGGCCGCCGGCGGCAAAGAAGGCGTCGTCTACCTGCTGGATGCGGAACACATCGGCGGTCCGGATCATAAGACGCCGCTCTATCGCAGTCCGGTGCTGGCCAATGAGGATGCGGATTTCGCGGGCCGCGGATTCTGGGGCGCGTTCGCCACGGCCGAAGACGAGCAGAAGAATCGTTGGCTATACGTGCCGGCGTTGGGCGGGGCGGCGATCGGCGCGAAGTTTCCGGTGACCAACGGGGAAGCGCCCAACGGCAGCATCATGGCTTTCCGCGTGACGGAGAAGGACGGCAAGTTCGAGGCGGCGCCTGCGTGGATTTCGCGCGACATGAATTTGCCGGAGCCTCCCATTGTGGCCGGGGGGCTGGTGTTCGCGATATCGAACGGCGAGTTTGCGCGGCAGTCGAAGGGGACCGAGGGCGGGCTGTACAGTTCCGCCGAACGGATTGCGAAGCATACGGGGCACGCGGTGCTTTATGCGTTCGACGCGACCACGGGGAAGGAACTGTATTCGAGCCGAGAGACCATGCCGGGCTGGACGCACTTCAGCGGGATCTCGATTTCGGGGGGGAAGGTTTTTGTGACGACGTATGATTCGAATGTGTACGCTTTCGGCTTGAAGGACCAGTAGGATGAAGCTCTGGGGCGGCAGGTTCGAAACAGGCCCGTCGGAGATTTTCGAGCGCTTCTCCGGATCGCTGGCGTTCGACCGCCGCCTGATCAGCGCCGACATCCGCGGCTCGCAAGCCTTCGCGCGTGCGCTGGAGCAGGCGGGTATCCTCAGCGCCGATGAACGCGCCCTCATCGTCGAAGCCCTCGACCAAATTCAAGAAGAAGCCGCCGAGCCGGAATTTTTCGAGAACGCCGGCGACGAAGACGTACACACGCTGGTGATCCGCAAGCTGAAGGAGCACGCCGGCGCGGTGGCGGACAAGATCCACACCGGCCGCAGCCGCAATGAGCAGGTTTCGCTCGATCTGCGCCTCTGGCTGCGCGGCGAGTGCGACCGCTTGCGCGCGCTGCTGGCGGGCTTGATGCAGGCGCTGCTGGACCTGGCGGCGCGCTATCCGGACGCGGTGATCCCCGGCTACACGCACACGCGCCGCGCGCAGGCCGTGCTGTGGCCGCACTATCTGCTGGCGTATTTCGAGATGTTCGCGCGCGATGCGGAGCGCGTCTCGGAGGCCCGCCGGCGCATCAATACGATGCCGCTGGGCTCCGGCGCGCTGGCCGGCAGCGGCTTCCCGTTCGATCGCGCAGCCATAGCGCGCGACCTGGATTTCGAGGCGCTCACCGCCAACAGCATGGACGTATCTGCCGATCGCGACTTCGCGCTCGATTTCCTGTACGCGGCTTCCGTCACGATGCTGCACTTGAGCCGCCTGGCGGAAGATTGGATTCTCTACTCCAGCGAAGAGTTCGGCTGGCTGGAGTTGGGCGATGAAGTGACCAGCGGGTCCAGCCTGATGCCGCAGAAGAAGAATCCGGATTCGCTCGAATTGATCCGGGGCAAGAGCGGCCGCGTACTGGGCAGCCTGCAGGCGCTGATGGTGACCATGAAAGGGCTGCCGCTGACCTACAATCGGGACATGCAGGAAGACAAGGAACCGCTGTTCGACGCGGCCACGCAGGTGGGCGGGTCGATCGAGATGGCGCGCGCGGTGGTGGAGTCGGCGCGTCTGAATCCGGCGCGTCCGCTGGCCGCCGCGCAGGAGAGTTGGGTGATCGCCACGGACCTGGCCGAAGCGCTCGCGCGCGCCGGCACGCCCTTCCATCAGGCGCACCAACTGGTGGGCAGGCTGGTGCTCGAAAGCGTGCGCAGTGGGAGGAAGCCGGCCGATTGGACGGCGGATGAGCTGCAACAGTTCGCGCCGGAGTTTACGCCGGATATGGCGCGGCTGCTCGATCCGCGGGAGGGCATGCGGTCGCGCGAGATTCGCGGCGGCACCGGCCCCGGAGCCGTCGCCCAGGCGCTGGAGGAGGCGCGTGCGCGCTTGGCGCGCATGACCGCATGAGCAAAGCTTACCGTCACGGCCAGATCCTCAAGCTCATTCGCGGCCAGAAGATTCGCACGCAGGATGAGTTGGCGCGCGAGCTGCAGCACGCGGGCATCGCCGCGACGCAGGTGACGCTTTCGCGCGATATACACGAACTGCGGCTGGTGAAGACCCGCGAAGGATACAGCGAGATGGTGCCCGAAGGAAGCGGACCTTCCTTCGCTACGTTAGCCGCCGAATTCCTGCACGATGTCCGGATAGCCCAAAACATGGTGGTGCTGAAGACATCGCCGGGGCATGCCAACTCGGTGGCCGTGGCTTTGGATTCAGAGGAGTGGCCGGAGGTAGTCGGCACGCTGGCTGGGGACGACACGATCCTGGTGATCGCGCCGGACAATGCCACGGCGGAGAAGGTGCGGCAGCGGTTCATGGAGAGTATTGAGAAGGGGTAGGTAGCGCTGCAAGCGGGGCTTAAGCCCCGCGCCGGCTCATCTGTGACCCCATTGCCGCTCAATAACTTAGCGGCCTCAATCCACGCCTGTTTTCGGGTCTGTAACTGCGAGGCGAGCTACGCTCGCCGAGCCGCCTCGAAAGGCGGCTGCGGCCAAGATTGGCCGCCCTCCAAGGCGGGGTCATACCCCAGTTCAGACCGGCCCCAGCCGGTGGCCCCGCTAAAGCCCGCCCTCCAATTTACTCGACCAGGTGCTCCAGTGCCCGATGTACGGAATAAAGCGCGGCGGGCTGTAGGATCGCCACTGCCACTGAGCCGGCCATCACGACGATCGCGCTGAGCGCGAGCAACGGTCGAGGAGCGGGGATCTGGGCGGGCGCAGGGCGCAGCAGACGGTCCACGCGCGCCGCAAGCTGATCGGAATCGCCCAACAGGCAGGACGCCAGGGGCAATGGGGGAGCGTCCGCAGCCATGCGCGCTACGCGCACCAGTGCCGCCGCCAGGGCACATGCACGGCGCGGGCTGCCGGCCACGGCGCGGTCGTCGGCGGCCATTTCGGCGAACTTTCTCCAGCCGCGCTCGATCGTCCGGTTGCGGCCAGGCGTCAGCAGGATACACAAGCGCTTCAGATTATCGTGGGCAGTCCAATGGGCGCGCTCGTGGCGCAAGGCAACCGCCAGTTCTTGCGGCGGGAGCGCACGCAGCACCGTGCGCGAGATCAGCAGCCGCGGACGAACGATTCCGGCGATGGCCAGCAGGGGCGCAGGGCTATCCACGATCCCCTGTCCGCAACGTTGCACAAACCGTCGTGACGAGGCCAGCGCGCACACTCCCCGGGCCAGGGAGACGCTCCACATCGCGAGGCCCAGCAGAGCCGCGGCCAGGCACGCAACGCCCACACGTTCGGCGGGGGCCTCGGGTTCAAGCCACAAATAGCTGGGTACGCACACGGTCATTACCACGAATGCGGCGCCCGCGGCCGGCAGCAGGCGCAACGCTAGCAAGTACCGGGCAGCCAGGTGCGGCCGGACGCGCTCGCCCAGGCGGACCGCAGGCCCTGCAAACAGCGCGACGATCGCCCCCAGCGCCAGGTGGACCAAAAAGTAAGTCGCCAGGCCGATGCACAACAGCCTGGGGAGATATGGCAGAATCATGCGGTTCTTCCCTTGCGCAGCTCTCTGCGCTTGCTGCGGATTTTCTTTTCCAACTCATCGAGCAGGGCCGTGTCGTATTGGCCCACCGCGTCGACCAGGGAGGAGATCAGCAAATCGCCGGAGGCCTGCGGCGATGCCAGGAAGCCGGCCACGAAGTCGCCCGCGCGCTTCTGTTCCCATTCCGGGCGCGTCCAGCGCGGCGCGTACAAAAACGCCCGTTCGGATTTGCGCCGCACCAGCAGATGTTTCTTGAAAAGCCGGTCCAGAGTGGTCATCACCGTGGTGTACGCCAGCGGGCGGCCCAGCCGCCGGACGACATCGTGCACATTGCTTTCGCCGTGCGCCCAGAGGATCTCCATCACTTTCAGTTCCAGATGGCCCAGCGCATCCTGCATCATTTGGATAACCCCGCGAATTCCAATTCCTCGCGCTTCGTCACGTGTTTTTCGAGCTCTTTGCGGTTGAGGAAATAAGTCGATTTCACGCGGCTCTGGCTGAACAGCTTCTCGGCCTGATCGTCGAAGTGCGGCGAATCCGGGTGGTCGCTTTCCCCCAGCGGGATCACCATGAACGATTGCGGCGGCTTGGTCAGGATCACAATCTGCGTGGAGGTCTGGCCGCTCTGCCCGACCATTTCCGTGCCGTTCTTCGCGAAGCTGATGGCGCGCGGCGTTGCCATGCCCACATCCCGCAGCGATCCGCCGCCCACCGGCCAGGTGTGCGCCCCGCCTTGCCGCCCCACGCGGAACAGCGTACCGAAGACCGCATCGGGCGGGAAATCCGACTTCAACTGCGCCTCCGCCTTGGCCAGCGCCGCGCGGATCTGATCGTCGGTGAGATCCGCGGGCGGGTCCACCGCGCGCTTGGGGCCCGCATCGAGCGACATCTTGAACAGATAGAACGCCAAGGCCGGCCGCGAATCGGCCGCGGTGCGGCGATCCCAGGATGCCAGCATGCTCGCGAATTGGCCCTCGAGCGCCGCTTTGCCGATACGCTGCTGCCACAACTCCGCGTGCCAGACTTGCGGCGATAACGCGATGCCGATGGCTTGCTCGGCGGTCACATCGTGGGCGGCGTCGAGCAGATCCACCATCATGGCCGCGCGCTGGTGCGGGGGCGTGCGCCCGTCGTTGTAAAGATAAGGGTGCGCCGCGTACTCCTCCGGCACGAGCGGCGAATTTCGCATCATGGCGAATGGCGATACGTTGCAGTTCTGCATATATCCCTGGGGCGGATTGGTGATTTGCACCAGATCTTCAAACGGATGCAGCCCCTGCCATTCGCACGCGCCGGTCGCGCCCGGCATGGGCTTCGACGGGTCGCAGCCGCTCGGCCGCACCGGCACGCGCCCGTTGCGCACGTAGTAAATGTCGCCGTCTACGGTGCCCACCATGATGTTCTGCGCCATGAATTGCAGCATCCTGAGCGCCTTCTTCATTTCGGCCAAGTTGTGGGCGGTCGCCATGCCCCAGCTTTCGTCCATCAGGCGGACCTCGTCGGCATAAGGGATGGCCACCGAGTACGATTTGCCGTCCTTGTGTGCCACGATGGGGCCGTGCGCAGTGGAATCGATGGCGACGTCTTTCCAGTCGATCTTGTCTCCCACCTTGACGCCGATCTTCTCGTGGCGGGTTTCGAGCGGGCGCCATTGGCCGCGGAACTTGTACTTGCCGTCCTGCACTTCCTCTTCGTAGACATCGGAAGTGTCCGGACCGCCGGTGGTCATGGCGATGGAAGCATAGCGGCTGTGTCCCAACACGGGAAACGGCAGGCCCACGATGGATGCGCCGGAGAATTCCAGATCGCCGCCGTAGATGCGCATTTCATAGAATCGGAACGGGCCGTACCAGCTCAGGTGCGGGTCCACCACGGCTATGGGGACGTGCAGCGCGGTGCGCGACGGCGCCAGCAGCATTTCATTCGAACCGTGATAGGCGACGGGATCGGGCTGGATGCCCGCGTGCTGCAGCTTCTCGGCGGCTTCGCCCTCCGGCCATCCCCAGATGATGTAGCGGCCCAGCGCCACCAACTGCCAAGGCTCCAGCTTGGGCGCCCAGGCGGGCACCTGGTCGGGGTGCTCCTGCATGTACTGGCGCACGCCAGCCTGAAACGCCTCGATGATTTCGCGGCTGCGCGGGCTGAGCTCCTTGTAGTGCTGTTCGGACACCAGGCGGTGACGCCAGACGCGCTGGCGCCAATCGTCGCGGAAAAACTCCGGCCCGAAGGCTTCCGCCATGGTGCCTTCCGCGCGGCGATAATTCTTCAGCATCTCTTCCAGGCGATCCTCGGCCTGCGCGTAGCCGGAGCCGAAAGCGGCGCCGGCGGCATCCTGGGCGAAGATGTGGGGGACGCCGTATTCGTCGCGCAGGATGGTGACGTGAGCGGCTTGGGCCAGGGGGAGGAAGGATAGCAGGAGGCAGAGCTTTTTCATTTTCGTGGCGGCAGTGGGCCGGATCTTATTCTATCGCGGGAAGGCGATGGGCGTCAGATGGAATGCAACGCCCACGTGGAAAAACGCAGCGAGTTTCTTGGCCTGCGCCTTGGTGATGCCCCGTTCTCCCGACGGGACCTCCGAAGCCCAGCTCTTCGTTCCCAGCACCGGGTAAAGGGCGCTCGGCGTCAGCACACTGTTCAAAAGGAACGCGACCATGCGGTGTGGCGGGCTGGAAGGGAGCGGATCGTACCGCTCTTCAAAATCGTGCACCAGGTCCACCAGCAAATCCAATAGAGCGCTTTCTTCGGCTGTCAGGGTACCCTCTCCCATCGCCATCAGGCCTTCGATAATCGTCAACATATTGACGAAGGAGGCCGAGTAAGAAGGTGCGGCGAGAAGGCCCACTGCTTGTGGCTGGAAAAATGTGCACAATGTGCAGGTTTGTGCATCGGGTTACGTTGGCGGCGGAATGCAAAATCGAACAGACGAACCCAATGTGATCCTTTATAATCATTAAGTTGACAGTTTTGAATGTTCGGCTTTCCACGCCAGTCAACCGGACGGGCGCTGGCGGGACGAGCTGTGGGCGACAGGCGAATGATAGGCGAACAAGCGGATGGTGGCGATGCCGATATTGTCAAACGCGCAAGGCCATTTGGCAACCCCGGATGATGAAATGGGGTCTAGACCGCGGCAGTGTAGACAACCGCTCGCGCCCGCTGAATGGCCCCAGCGGGCAATGATCGCCGTTTAGGCAGTGAGAGAGCCGTTGCAGACGGCTTGATATTCAGTTTTCAAACAGCGAGGGCGACAGAGCCTAGCGTGAGGATGCCCGCGTCCGTCGGACGGTCGGCTGTTCATTGCCTCGGCTCCTTGTTACCCGATGTTAGCATAGCACGGCGGCGCGGAGGTTCTGATCACGATTATACTTTTGCCCTTTGTTCTCAACGTCGCCGTTCCGCGAAGATTCGCGACCGATGTGCCCGTCCCATGTCCCAATGCTCGTAGCATTTGCCGCGCCGGGTCTGGCGGCTGTCAACTAATTTTTAAGAATCGAGTTTGCCCGTTATACGCGTACAATACGTATAGACGATATGAATCGCAAGCTTACGATCATGGTCAGCGACGAAGTCTACCAGGGTCTGCACCGCTGTGTTGGGCGCTGGCGCATCGGTCAATTCATCGATAAGCTGGCGCGGCCCCATGTGGTGCAGCGGGATATCGAGGCGGCCTACCGCGAAATGGGGTAGTGTCCTAATTTGCTTTTCATTCGCCCTCTTGGCATTCACTTTTCAAGATCTTCGGTGTTCAGCAGGAGAGACATTGTTTCCAGTCCATGGTGCGATCCTAGAACCTGAATGATGGCCTTTATGTGGGCGAGCACAGTGCTGTCAAATGGACTCAGGCAAGCTGGGCACTGTGTTAGCGGCACAAGCCGGACATCCCTCTGGACTAGGTTTATCCGCACGGGAACCCTTACCTGTGTCTGGCATACTGAGCACTCCACGATAACGGATTCCACGTCCGAGAGAGAAGCAATTAATTCTTTTTTCATGCAGATCATAATAACACTTAGACCTGTTCCGCACGGGCTGAGAGCGCAGCCGCAACGGTCCCGCGAATCCACTCCGATACGGTCTGCTGGCTTGCGCGCGCTACCGATTCAATGCGCTTCAGATCGGCGGGGTTGAATCGAATCGGCACAATACGGCCCTTGGCTTCGCCCTTCGGCAGCTTGGGGCGTCCGATTTTTTTAGGCTTCGACTGTGGCATTAGCCTTGAACTCCTGAATGATTGCAGCCCTCACCGCCAGGAGCGGTGAGGTTATCAATTCGCTGTGTAGGACGGTCACATGGCGTTTGGGATTGTCCGGGTCATCAGTGGCGTGGGACCACGCATACAGCTTACTAGCGGTCCGGTGTTCGATTAACTCGAATACCTCTACGCAGCCATCCCACACCGTGCGCCCCTGGAACGTCTCTTTCACGGGCACGCTGGCTACATGCTTTGAATCGACGCCGTGAAGGCGTCGTATCACGTCGCGCAACTCTTCGACGTAGGTCATGCAGCCTCCCTCAGCATCTCCGCTACGGTCCACTGATGGCCGCTAACGCCAGCCGCCATCGCTGGAGTCATGCGCACGGTGATGTGGCGCTTGACGAAGTTGTAATAGGCGAAGTGCAGCCCGACAGCCGCTTCAAAGTTTTCCCACTTCTTACTGAAGGCCAGCGTTAGGCGCGTCAGGCGGCGCATGTGCAGCCGGGTGGTAGCGTTCAGCCGCTCGATATAGCTGGTGGATATCAAGTCATAGTCCGGGTTGCCAACCAAAGGGCGTTTCTCGGATGCCACAAACTCAGGCGCGCTGTACCGGCGATTGTTGCTCACTTCCTCATGGCCGTAGGTCTTGATGATTTGCGCGTAGTCCACATCGCTACCGAAGGAATTCTCGATGGCTCCGACGTAAGCCTTCAGGCCGTCCGTGGAGATTTGCACGCGGTTGGTCAACCGCCCCGCTACGTCCGCCACAAAGGCGTCTGCCGTCGCGCTGTCGCGCTTGCCTACCTTGAACGCAGGCACTAGGAGCCTGTCCGAAAAATACTGTGCGGCCTATCTGAATCCGCACCTTTGCGTAGCACGAATTTTTCGTGGCAAGCCGGGTTCCAAGCGGGGCAGCGCCAAAATCGCTGCAGGACCCCCGGGACCCGCGATTTTGACGAAAAAACCTCCCCGAAAGGTCTCAGGAAGGTTGCAGGACTGCGTGGAGCCGCAGAATGTTATGCGTCAGACACACCAGTGCCCACTCCCCTTTTACTTTTTCTTTTCCGCGTAGCAAGAATTGGCGAAATCCGCGCGCTTGCTTGATCTGCCCGAACACCGGTTCCACTACGCATTTGCGCGCCGCGTAGATGGCCTTGCCCACCTTGGTCTGCAGCTTCCTCTTCATCCGATCCACTCGGGTGGCGTCTTTGGGTAACGGACCGCGCTTACATGGCATTCGATGCTCGCCATGCTTCTGCTTGCCGGTGGCGATGAACCCCTCAATCTGGCGCTCCGGTTGCTCGACCGATTCCAGGCCCGCCAAGTTCTCTTCCGAACAATACCCGTTGTCCGCCAAAAGCGCTTTCGGACGCTGCCCCGACTGTTGCTCTATGGCTTCCACCATCGGTTCCAGTTGCTTCTTGTCATTGACCGCTTCCGTCACGGACTGACCCACGATCAACAGCATCTCCGGTTCTACCGCCGCTTGCGC
>Ga0302326_10010968_pt1 | contig 19564 bp, 15 predicted proteins | sample Palsa_T0_3_FD_202264 | JGI IMG/M metagenome (GOLD analysis project Ga0302326, IMG submission 202264) | Peat permafrost microbial communities from Stordalen Mire near Abisko, Sweden - Palsa_T0_3 | ecosystem: Environmental > Terrestrial > Soil > Palsa > Peat permafrost | place: Sweden: Abisko...
CATGGTGAAGTACTCCTCAGACTTCATCACGCTCCTCAGCACCGACTTTCGCGTCGTCTATCAGAGCCCGGCTGTCACTGCCATTCTTGGCCGGTCACCTGACGAATTTCTCGGGAAGAAGCTGAGGGATCTGGTACATCCGGACGATGTCGCGACAGCCCAGGCACAGTTCACGAAGGTCATCACGGGAGGTCTCGGAACCACCTCAAGCTTCGAATGCCAAGTGGCCCACGCTGACGGCGAATGGCGCATTCTCGACATCGCCGTCACCAACCTTCTCGACGAGCCCGACATCGGCGCCATCGTGCTCAATGGTCGCGATGTGACCGAACGCCACGCGTTGGAGCAAGAGCTCAATCATCAGGCATTTCATGACAAGCTCACCGGTTTGGCGAACCGCTCACTTTTCCTGGACCGACTCTCGCATGCCATGGACAGAGGGGACCGCGGCGCTGACCCTGTGGCCGTGTTGTTCTTGGACCTCGATGACTTCAAGACGGTCAATGACAGTTTCGGCCATCCGGTCGGCGACCGCCTCCTAGTCGCCGTGGCCGAGCGCATCCGTTCAGCAACTCGGCCCGGGGACACGGTCGCGCGATTCGGTGGTGACGAGTTCGCGGTGCTGGTCGAGACGGGATCGATGCCCGAGGCGGCAGAGGTGGTCGCCGAACGTATCACCGAAGCCCTGATCGGGACATTTCGCGTCCTGACGAACGATGTGGCGATGCGGGTGAGCATAGGCATTGCCCTGGGCCAGCGGCCGCAAGAGACGCCCGACGATCTCTTGCGCGATGCGGATCTGGCCATGTACCTCGCCAAGCGCAACGGCAAGGGACGATTCGAGATGTACCGGCCCGACATGCACATAGATGCCGTCCGTCGTTTGGAGACCGCCGTCGGGATCCGGGAGGGCCTGGAGTCGAATCAGTTCGAGGTCTACTACCAACCGATCGTCAACGCTCATAGCGGGCAGCTCATCGCGGCCGAAGCTCTCGTCCGCTGGAACCACCCGAGCCGGGGGCTCCTCGTCCCGATGGAGTTCATCCCGGTCGCCGAGGCCACGGGCCTGATCGTCCCGCTCGGTAGGCAAGTGCTTTGGGACGCCACCTGCCAGACCCAGGAATGGAGACAGAGCGGCCTCGTCAATGACGACTTCTACATCAGCGTCAACCTTTCGGCCCATCAGCTCCAAGAAGCCGACCTCGTGGACGATGTCTCCCGCGCGCTGGGCGATTCGGGCCTTCCGCCAGGAGCGCTCGTCCTCGAGGTCACGGAAAGTGCCCTCATTCAGAACCTCGATGTCACCCTGCCGCGCCTGCTTGCGCTCAGGGCCCTTGGCGTCCGCCTCGCGGTCGATGACTTCGGCACCGGGTATTCATCGTTGAGCTACCTCGCCGACCTGCCCGTCAATTTTGTCAAGATCGACAAGTCCTTCATCGATCGAATAACCCCGGAGATAGATGGAGCGGCCATGGTGCGTGGGGTCGTGGACCTCAGCCGGGCCTTGGGCTTCACCTGCATCGCCGAGGGAGTCGAGAACGAGAGCCAGCGCTCCATTCTCGACGAGCTTGGCTGCGACAGCGCCCAGGGATACCTCTTCGCCCGACCGGCAGGAGTGGTCGACGCGGCCCAGTCGCTCCGGAGGCTCCAACTCGGCCTCGCCGCTCCCTCCTTGTCAGCGACGAGCTAATCGAAGCTTGCTCCGGGGCCGTCCGGTCGGCCTACTCGGACGCGATCACTCTGGTGTCGCAGTCACTCTTCGTCAAGATGGCGTTTGAAGAAGGCGACAGCTGCCTCCCGTTCGAACAGGGGGATCCCAACGTGCGGGCCGGGATTGATGTGCATCGTCTTCTCTTTGGACCCAAAGGCATCCCAGAGCGCGAGTCCACCTTCGCGATTCATCAGCTCATCGTCCCATTGAAACAGGAAGAGCAAAGGGATCTCGATGGCCGACGCCTGCTCCGTTTGGCGCACGCCATCGCCGTGTAAAGCACTCAGTCCGAGAACCGCCGCTGTGATGCGCCGCTCGGTAGCCAACAAGGGAAGGCCGAATGCAGTCCCCATCGAGACGCCCCAGTAGCCGAACGGACCGCTGGCCCATTTGGGATCGTTACCGAAGTCGTCAAGGAGCGCTTTCCATTCGCTCACGGCCGAGGTGGCGGCTGAAGCCATTGCCCGCAGTCGCTCTTCTGACAAGGGTGACAAGCGCTCTCCGGTTCGGCGGGCGAGAAGTTCGGACTGTGCCTTCTTCTGCTCCGGAGTCATCCGATCACCATGACCAGGAGCGTCGAGGGCCACCACCCCGAACCCGCCAGTACGCACCAACTTCCTGGCCAGGCCGAGCACGTTGGGCACCCGCTTGTGCTGCGTGCCTCCATGGCCGATCAGGATGGTGGGACGCGGCACCGTTACGCTCTCGGGAAGCCACTGAATCCCGGGCACCAGCTCTTCACCTGACGTCAACGTGAATCTGCGTTCGATCACGCCTTTCTCGCCCACCTCGTCGATGATCTCCATTGCCCTCCTTCGCCCACCACGCTCCGTTATGCAGTATGCAACAGCTTCGCTCCCCTATTTGGGTCAGCGTTGGGAAACGGTTGGGGTCAATGAGTGCTTGCCGACTCAGGCTCGTGTGGACGTGGGGCTCATCGTGACCCGGACAAGGGCGTGAGGACGATTCATGAACAAGGCAACAGTGGTGACGCCATCGGCTCCTGCGCACCACCGGGGCGACGAGCTGCCTGCTGCATGAGCGGCGGAACACCACCGACGAACTGGTCGCGCCGGTGAGACAGGTGCGCGCCGCACTCGTGGCGTTGGTGGCTGGCGGCCTCGTTGTGTCCGGTGCCGTCGGCCGATCGAACGCGTCCGCTTCGAGTGCAAAGACCCCGTCCACGTATTTTCCGCCAACCGGCTTCGGGGGGTACAAATGGTACGGCGCGGTCACCCAGATCAGCGCGCAATGGAGAATCCCCACGATACGTCCGAGCCGCACGTTCGAGGATGCGAGTACATGGGTCGGGGCCCAGAACGAGCGAGGCGGGGCACCGTTCATTCAACTCGGAACCACCGAGAACAACGTGGGCGTTCTGGGAGAGCAGTACCAGTCATTTTGGAGTGATCCCAAGGTTGGTTTTCATCCCCAGGTGCTGGGTGTCGTACGGGCCGGCGACCTTGTCTCGGCGGACATGACTCGGACTTCAGCTGGTTGGGTCCTGACCTTCAAGGACCTCACCCACGGCAACACCGAGACCAAGAGAGTGACCTACGGAGTCGGATCGGCGTTTTCCCAGGCCGAGTGGCTCCAGGAGGACCCGTCCCCCAATGGCACCTCGCCAACCGATCTGCCGTATCCAAAGACGTCGATGGTGCAAATGCAGGACCTGCTGGTCAATCAGGCGCCCCCGAAATTGCGCCTGCAGGATGGGCAGGTTCTGATCGCCTCGAACGGCATCATCTTGGTCCCGAGCACTGTCGAAAATGACATGTTCCACTTTTTCGGGCCCACCGGGAAGGCAAAGACATATCTGAATGCGGCAAGGTCGTTGGACGCCGCCCTGTCCCCGCTCGATGCCGACTTTTCTCATTGGAACGACATTCCGAGAACACGGCGGGAACACATAGTGAGCGTGTTGTCGCGCTCCTATCGCGAGAACGCCGCAGCGTTGGGCACATTGTCACTTCCGAACAATGATGCAACACTCCTCGCCCACCGGATCGTGACTATCGAACATGATCTGTCGGCTTGGGTCAGAGCGGGGTTGGCGGAGCACGGCGCGACATTTGAAAAGTTCGTTCGGGATGCTCAAATCTCGGAACTGGCAGATAAGGTTCGCTCCGATATCGGGCTTCCGCCAACGTGAGCGGTTGAGATCACTCTGTTCTCGGCCTGACAGCTTCGGACCGGGCGGTGATCCGCCGGGCCGGCGGCCGGCCGATCTCCCACGAGTCGGTCCTTTGGGGCAGACTCATCGGCAGCTCTTGCCGCCTGTCGTATGAGCTTGGAGGAACGTCATGGGGAGCATCATGGTGATTTCGAGCGACGGTCATGCGACGGCCCGGATGGAGGAGTACCGCGGCTATCTCGACGCCGAATTTCGTGATGAGTTCGATGAATTCGTGGTCGAGTACACCAGCAAGGGTTCGAGGAACTTCGATCCACCGGCTCTCCGGCAGCGGCTCAGTCCCGAACTCGTGGCGGAATGGACGGAGAACATGGTGGACCAAGGCCGGCTGGAGGGGAGCTCCGACCCGCATGCACGCCTCCAGCAGCTCGATCGAGAGGGGATCGCAGCCGAGGTCCTCTTCCCCGACTTCGGGCTTCCGTTCGAGCTCTACTCGCCTGGACTGGCGGCCGCCAAGGGTTATCCCCCTCCCGATCAGCCCCATGTCCGGGCCGCCAAGCGCGCCCACAACCGATGGATTGCCGACTTCTGCCGCGTCGCGCCCGAGCGCTTTGCCGGCATGGCGGTCGTGGATTGGACCGACGTGGACGACGCCGTCGCCGAGATCTGTCAGGCGAAGAACGCCGGATTACGGGGCGTTGTGCTGCCCTTCTTCGATCCCACCCTTCCGCTCTATCACCCGCACTATGACCAGATCTGGTCGACGCTCGAAGAGCTCGACATGGTCGTCAACAGCCATCAGGCACTGTCGGGAACCTCGAACGTCCCGGCCTACGCACGTGGCGTCCGCCACCCGGCAGCGGCGATTCGACTCTCGGCCGGCTGGCTGCTGTTCATCGTCCATGATCTGCTTCCTCAGATCATCTGGGGCGGGGTCTTGGAGCGCTTCCCGAATCTGAAGTTCGTCGTCACCGAGTCAGGATCGAGCTGGGTGGTGGCCGCTCTTGCCGATATGGACTTCGCCTATGAAGGAAGCTATCTGCGAGGCGACATTCGCGAGGCGCTGCCGATCAAACCGAGCGAGTACTTCGACCGGCAGTGCTACCTGGGCTCGTCCATATTCTCCCGGGCGGAGATCGAAGGCCGTCATGCCATCGGCCTGCACAAGATGATGCTCGGGGAGGACTATCCCCACCACGAGGGCACCTTCAACAGTGGGACAGCCCACTACTTGCGGGCAACCTTAGGTGCGGCGGGCGTTCCTGAGGACGAAGCGCGTCTCATGCTGGGCGAGACGGCCGCCACGGTATTCGGCTTCGACACGACCGCTCTGGCGCCCATATCCGCTCGGATCGGTCTGGACACCGACGACGTACTCCGCACCCCGGACGAAGATCTCTTTCCGCTCGGCGATGTGAAGAAACCGTTTGTCTGATCGTTGAAGACGAACGTGTTGGCGCTGAGAAACCGAGCGCCGCAACCAGAAGTTGCGCCGCGGTGGCAAGCCGGTTGCATTTCCAGTGAACGTGGCTCTGACCACGAAGAAAGATGCAATACGTAAGGAAAGATCAGTATGTAACGTCTACCGTTGAATGGCATGACGGAGAGCCGCCCGCGCCAAGCCTCCCCCGACGAGGGTGGAAGCCACGCCAGCGCGGTGCTCCTCGGTCTTGCGGCGCCGCGCGCCCGGGCGATCGGCCGTACGGCGATTCGTCGCGACGCGCTCCTCGGCGTCGGCATGGTCGGTTCCCTCCCTGTCGTGATGATCTGCACCCTCTGGTTCATGCCCGCATCGGCCGGTTCCGTGGCTGGCACGCTGGCCATCACGATCGGGGCCAGCCTGCTCGCCGCCACGCTGCTCTGGCTTCCCTGGTCGCGCCTACCCGCCGGCGCCCTCCTGGTTTTCCCCGGAATTCTGGCCCTCAGCCTGATCTCGACGGCGACCGTTGATCAGGCCCTCGCCGCTGGCTACATCGGGTTTCTGACTGTCTCCTTCCTCTACATCGGGTTGACGCAATCGCGCATCATCCCCCTGTTGGCCCTCGCGGTAGCGATTCCGACATACCTCTTCTGCGAGGTCCATGTGACTCCGGCGATTGGCGTCCGCCTGCCTATCGCCGCAGTAATCTGGTTGCTCATCAGTGAAGTGCTCGCTGACCGCGGCGCCCGCAGTCGTAGTCAGACGGAGCTGCTGTCCGCGCAGGCCGGCTGCGACGCGCTCACCGGCCTGATGAGCCGGATCGGTCTGTTCCGCGAGGTCTATCTGGCCCTCGATGATGGCAATGGCCTCGGCGCCGACTGCTTCTTGTTCCTCTTGGACATCGACGGCTTCAAGAGCGTCAATGACACCTTCGGCCACCCTGTGGGCGACGAGATCCTCGTCGCGTTGGCCCAGCGCATTCGCGAGACCATCCGTTCAATCGATGTGGCCGCCCGGCTCGGCGGTGACGAGTTCGCCGTATTGATCCATGGAGCGAACCTGGCGATCGCTACCTCCCTCGGAAATCGACTACTGGTCGCCGCATCGGAGCCATTCGACCTCACGTGCGGCAGGGTCATCCTCACCGCGAGCCAGGGCATCGTCCAACTGAACAAGACCATGAGCGCCGCCGATGCCATCCGGGACGCGGACATCGCCATGTACGAGGCGAAGTCCCAGGGCAAGAATCGCCTGGCCTTCTTCGAGCCGCGATTACAGGAGCAAATCGCAGGCAAGGCCCGACTGGGAATTGAGCTCCACCGGGGCCTCGACACTGAGGAGTTCGCCCTCTATTGGCAGCCGACCGTCCACGTCGGCACCGGCAGAACGGTCGGCGTGGAGGCCCTCATCCGCTGGCGCCATCCCGAGCGCGGCCTGTTGCTTCCCGATGAATTCATCAATATCGCCGAAGACACCGGGCTCATCGTGCGATTGGGGAAGTGGGTTCTCGATGAGGCGTGCCGGCAAGGCAGCGCCTGGCAGCCGGCCGACATCGGTCGGCAACTCACGATCTCGGTCAACGTGTCGCCACATCAGATGCTGGACGGCCACCTCTGCAAATACGTGAGCGATGCGCTGGAGGCTTCCGGATTGCCCGCTACGGCTCTCGTCCTCGAGATCACCGAACGAACGCTGATGGTCAACTCACCCTTGATCCGTCAACAGCTCGACGAGTTGAAGCAGCTCGGCGTCCGACTCGCCATCGACGATTTCGGCACCGGATATTCGTCTCTCGCCTACCTGCGCTCCTTCCCCATCGACATCGTCAAGATCGATCAATCGTTCGTGGCCGCACTCGACGAGGACGAACGGGCCGAAGCGCTGGTGCATTCGATCATCTCGATTGCCGAGGCCCTGGGGCACGACACCGTGGCGGAAGGAGTCGAGACGCACACGCAGCTCGAGACCCTGCGCCGGTTGGGTTGTCAGGTCGCCCAGGGGCACTACTACAGCACCGCCCTTCCGGTTGATGCCGTCTCCCGATTTCTCGAGGCCAGCGAGATGCTGCCCAGCTACGAGTAAGGCTGCCGCTCGCGCTCGAGGCGGCGGGTTGCGTCGTCCTGGATCGCCACGAGGAGAGTCAGGAGGGCTCGTCTCCATCGTCGCCCGGTTCGGCCGACTGCCACTTCTTCAACCATCCACTCAGTTGCTTCCCCAGGTCTTGCACGTTGCCGGCGGTGCGATCGAGGAATCTCGAGAATCGCTCCCCGTAGTGGGCCACGGCCGCCGCGAATTCCGCCGAGGGTGGAGGTTCATGGCCGCGGCGCGGGTAGTTGCCGGCGCGGATACGGTCGTATTCCCCCGACTGCACCCACTCGGTGAGCTCCTTGACCCGGCGCACGGCGACCGGATGCGTGAGGCTGAGTTCGACCCAGAATCGGGAGTGGCGCGAAAAGAGGTCGTCTTCAGCGTCATACGCCGCCGCTTGCGCAAGGAAGGCATCGAGATTCATACCGGGCACCGAGCCGCCCGCGAGGCGCATCAGGACTCGGCACGGCGCCAGGGGATCGTCCATGACGATGGCGGCCGCCCGGTCGGCTGAGAGCTCGGCCGCCCGGGACCATTCGAGGAGCGCGAGGTACATGCCGCGAACGGGAAGGCCGAGCAGGAGGGAGCGGGGAAGGGCGCCCTCCATGAACTGCTTCAACAGCAACAGCGCGGTCGTGTAGTAGTAGTGCTCGGAGAGAACGTGCGCCACCTCGTGCGCCAGCACCGTCTGGACGTCATCGGTGGAGTACGACCCGATGAGGGACGAGTTGACCACCACAAGTGGTGTCTTGGCCCCGATGGCCATGGCGTTCACGGTGGGATCGTTGATCATGTAGAGGTCGGGCACCGATGCCAGATCGAGGATCGACGTGCATTGCAGGTAGCGCCCCCACACGTCGGGTACCTGGTTGGTACCGATCCGGACTGCATTGCCCATGAAGATCTGGCGCAGGCGCCGCTCGTGCCCGAGGTCGGTGAGCCGCTTGATCACCGTATCGAGCAGGGGGACCGAATGGAGCGCCGACGTGGCCGCCCGGTCGGCCGGGTGTTCGTACGCCTTGGCGCTTATCTGCTCATACCGGTGCGCCAACTCGATCGCCATGGCTGATTTCCCCTCCTCGGTGTCCCACGAGACTAGGCCCGGTGCCACCCCCGCAGGAGGCCGGGCGCGGTGAATACGCCGGTTGGGCCGGCCACGGCGAGGTGCGCGAGGCTGAAGCGGGCATCATCGAGGGCGTCGACGAGAGGGAGATGCGGTGGCCAACGGTAGCGACCTCCTGTCCAGACCCGATCGCGGGCGGACGGTTGTGCCGCGATCGACGCCCGCCGCCACACCACACCCGGACCATCTCGGACCGGAGCTGGCCTCGCGGCGGGTCCGGCGCAACCGCGCCCTGGCCCTGGCCCTCCTCCTGGCCCTCCTCGCCGGGGGGCTCTGGCTCGGCCTCGGGAGAGGGCACACCACCAGCGGCTCACCCCCGCATCACCCGCACCGACCCCGCCCCGTGCCTGTCGCCCACAAATCCAATCCTCGGCTGGACCCGGACTGGCAGGGCAACGGCAAGCCGGCCACGTTTGCCTTCGGCGGTGACGTCAACTTCCCATCGGGCAGCACCCTCGGCGACCGGCTGGCCGCCGACCCCGCCACGGCCCTCGGAACGGGGGTCCCCGCCCTCTTGTCCGGCGTCAACCTCAGCATGGTCAACCTCGAGACGGCGATCACGGACGGGACCTGCCCCGATCCGCAACCGAAGTCATTCGATTTCTTCGCCCCCACCAGCGCCGTCACCGCATTGCAGTCGGCCGGTGTCACCCTCACGACCGAGGCCAACAATCACGGTGAGGACTGCGGCCCGCCCGGACTCCAGATGGCCCTGGCGGCGCGGGCACAATCCAAGTACACGATCCTCGGGATCGGCCAGAACGCGGCCGAGGCGTTCACCCCGTACCAGACGACCATCAACGGCGAGCACATCGGTATCATCGCCGCCACCCAGGTGATCGACGACGACCTGCAGTCGGCCTGGACGGCCACGGCGACGCAACCGGGGCTGGCGTCCGCCTATGACGTGAGCGACCTGGTCTCCGCGGTGGAAGCCGCCCGCACGGTCGACGACACCGTTATCGTCTTCCTCCACTGGGGCGTCGAGCTCGACGCCTGCCCCGACCCGCTTCAGGAGCCGCTGGCCAACGAGTTGGTGCAGGCCGGAGCGGACATCGTCATTGGGAGTCACGCCCACGTGCTGCTCGGCGGTGGCTATCTCGGTTCGGCCTACGTCGACTACGGGCTCGGGAACTTCGCCTTCTACAACACGCCCGCCCCGACCAATCAGAGCGGCTCGCTCGTGATCACCGCCACCGGCCGGCATGTTGACAGTGTGACCTGGCGACCGGCGCTGATCGAGGACGAGCTCCCGGTACCCCTGGCCGGGGCGGCGGCGACCCAGGCCCTCCAGAGCTGGTCCAACGCCCGCACCTGCACGGACTTGACCGCCTCTCCCGGTGCCTCGCTGGCGAGCACCGCGACCGAGACATCTCCCGCCCCGCCGGCGGTGGCGCAGCAGCTCTCCGTGGACAATTGAGGTTGCAGCTCCTCCCCACGGGTGCGCCACCCCTGTGATCGAATGAGCAGATGAGCGCGTACGAAGACCGGTGGATCGAGTGCACGGACAGCGAGATACGGGTGCGCGGGTACTACTTTCCCTGGGGTACGAAGCGGATCCCGTATGCCTCCATCCAATCGCTGGACCGTTTCACCATGACCGCTTTGCGGGGGAAGGGGCGCATCTGGGGCTCCGGTGACCTCAAGCATTGGGCCAACCTCGACCCCCGTCGTCCGCGCAAGTCAGTGGGATTCTTCGTCAATGTCGGCCGCCACGTCATCCCGTTTCTCACGCCCGACGATCCGGAAACTTTCGAGCGGGTCGTCAGCCCGCACGTCCAGCCGGGGGCATCCGGGTAGGTTGCGACGAGGCTCAGAGGGCGGCGAGGACTTGCTCGGCCGAGCTGGCATGGAGGCCGGGGCCGGGTTCCACGCCGAGCCAGGTCACGATCCCGTCATCAATGATGGCGGCATAGCGCTGGGACCGGGAGCCGAGGCCAACGCCACTCCCGTCCATGGCCAGGCCGGTTGCCGCCGTGAACTCCCCGTTGCCGTCCGAGAGCATCACGACCGATTGCCCCACCTTCTGATCGTCCCCCCACGCGCCCATGACGAAGGGGTCGTTCACCGACACGCAAACGATCTTGTCCACGCCCTTCGCCTTGATCTCCTCCGTCCGCAGGACGAAACCGGGCAGGTGATGGTCGGAGCACGTCGGGGTGAAGGCGCCTGGAACTGCGAAAAGGACGACTTTGCCCGTGCCCAGCACCTCTTTTGAGGTGGTCGCCGTCGGACCGAGCTCGCCGAAGGTGAACACCTTCACATCAGGTACCCGGTCCCCAACTGCGATCGTCATTGTGGTCTCCTCTGCCGTTCGGTTGCTTTCCGGCAAGGTTGCCACATTGCCCCCCGGCACCCGCAATCGGTGCGCGCGATGTAGCCTGCCCACTGCGTCCCCGACGTGAAAGCCGGGGTTCGTGTGAAGAGCCGATCTTGGGGGGTTTGCCATGTCATACGCATTTGATCGACGGTCGTTCCTAGCCGGCGGGGTCGCCCTGGGGGCCGGGGTTGCCGCTCTGGGAGTGGATTCGGAGTGGGCCGGGGCATCGCTGACCAACGGCCCCGGACGCAATGGCATCTCGACCGCCAAGCCGAAGCGCGGCGGGTCCATCACCTTTGGCATGGATACCGAGGAGGGCGGGTTCGACCCGACTTCAGCCCGCTGGGACGAGGGCGGCTTCCTCTACGGGCGCACCGTCTTCGACCCGCTGGCCATCGTCACCACAGCCGGCAAGGTAGAGCCCTATCTGGCGCAGTCGATCACCTCGAATCCCGACTTCACCGTCTTCACCATCACGCTGAGGCCGAACATCCTCTTCCACGACGGCACGCCGCTGAACGCCGCCGCACTCCAGCTCAACCTGCAGAAGCAAGAGGCCTCCATTCTCACCGGACCGGCGTTCCAGAACATCGCTTCGACACAGGTCACGGGACCGCTCTCGGTGGCGGTCACCATGAAGACCCCGTGGGAGCCCTTCCCCTACTACCTGGCCCAGGCCCAGACCGGGTACATCGCCGCACCCTCCATGCTCAACAGCAAGACCGGCACCACGAATCCTGTCGGCACCGGGCCCTTCATCTTCGTGGAATGGGTCCCCAACAGCCACTTCACAGCCAAGGCCAATCCCCACTACTGGCGCAAGGGACTGCCCTACCTCAGTTCGATCACCTTCAAGCCGATCATCAACCCATCGTCCCGGGTCGACGCACTGCAGTCCGGCACGATCGACATCATGCACACCAACACGCCGCAGTCCTTCTCGTCGTTCCGGGGCAACAAGAAGTATTCGTACGTCGACAACAGCGGGACCATCCTCGGACAACCCGACGTGAACTGCGTGATGCTCAACACCTCGGCCCCGCCGTTCAACAACCATTCGCTGCGCGTGGCGATGGCCAAGGCGAGCAACTCGGCGCGCTACGCCAAAATCATCGACCTCGGCATCAACACCCCCATGTCCGGCCTGTTCCTGCCGGGTAGCCCGTACTACACCCCTACCGCGTACCCCAAGCCCGATCCCAAGGGTGCGGCGAAGCTGGTAAAGCAGATTCAAACGCAGACCGGTCAGCCGGTCGCCTTCACCCTTACCGCAACCAACAACCCCGAAGTGGAGCGGGCCGCACAATTCCTCCAGCAGGAGTGGAACGAGGCCGGCATGAAGGTCACCATCAACATTCAGGAGCAGTCGGCGCTCATCAACGACGCCCTGGCCGGGAAGTACCAGGCGGTTACGTGGCGACAGTTCGGGGCCGTCAACCCCGACCTCAACTACGTCTGGTGGAGCTCCACCACGGCGAGTGGGGCCATCCCGCTCAACATGGCCCGCAACTCAGATTCCCGCATCCAGGCTGCACTGGTCCTCGGTCGCACGACGAGCGACCCGGCCACCCGGGTGAAGGCGTATCAAGAGATAAACCAGTACCTCGGTGAGGACATCCCCTACCTCTACGGTGACCGGTCCACGTGGGCCGTGGCGGCCAATCCCAACGTGCAGAACTTCAACAATCCCATCACGCCGAATGGCTCGAAGGCGATCGGCTTCGACGCCGGGGTGATCTGGCCGACGCAGGTGTGGGTGTCCTAGTCGGGTCAGCGCATCTCGACATCGTCGAGGTACTCGTCGCGCCAGTGCGTGAACTGTTCCTCGGGTAGGCGCAGGCAGTAGGTGGGCTTGAGGGCCTCCACGAAGCCTCGCTCGTGGCTCACCGCGATGATGGTGCCCGGCCACAGGCCGAGCATGGTGCCTACGGCCGTAATGGACGAGGGATCCAGGTTGTTCGTGGGCTCGTCGAGCAGGAGGAGGTTCGCTTCTCCGGCCGACAACATGGCCAGACCAAGCTTCGCCCGCTCCCCACCAGAGAGGGTGTCGGGCATCTGATCGGAAGCCTTGGACGGCAATCCGAACGACCCCAACAGCGCTCGCCGTTCCCGCTCGGTGGCCAGCACCGTGTCGCTTACGTTGTCCAAGGTGGTCAGGCCGAGGTCGATCTGCTCGTGCTCCTGTGCGAAGTAGCCCACCGCCACATTGGCCCCGAAATCGATCACGCCGTTGGTGGGCTGCTGCACCCCGGCCAGGCAACGGAGCAAACTCGACTTCCCGGCTCCGTTGCGGCCGATGATCACGACATGGTCGCCCCGACTCACGTGGAAGTTGACGTTGTTGATGACGTCGTTCTTCCCGTAGGACACGGCCAATTTCGAGATTTCCAAGGGTATGACGCCCGAGCGTGGCGGCGTCGGGAGGCGGAACTTGCTCGCCTTTTCCCGCTTGTCGACCTGGGTCCGCTGGCCCTCGATGCGCTCCACCCGCTTGTCGAGCGACTTGGCCACCTTGGCCCGCTTGGCCGTCTGCCCGCGCATGGAGTCGGCCAGCGACGAGAGGCGCGCGATCTCCCGCTTCTCGAGCGTCGAGGCACGCTCGCGCTGCGACTGGTCAGCCTCGTGCTGCGCCTCGAATTTCGAGTAGTTGCCCTTCCATTCGGTGAGGCGCTGGTTGGAGATATGCAAGACCTTGGAGATGGAGCGGTCCAGGAGCTTCAGGTCGTGGCTCACCACGAGGATGGCGCCGGGAAAGCGCTCGAGCTCATCGAGCAACCAGCGCTTGGCCGAACGATCGAGGTGGTTGGTCGGTTCGTCGAGGATCATCAACTCGGGTTCCTGGAAGAGGACACGCATGAGGTCGACCCGGCGTCGTTGGCCGCCCGAAAGGGATTCGATGTCCTCTAAGAGCAACTCCTGGCGCAGACCCAGGCCGTCGGCCAACCGGGCCATCACCGATTCCGCCTCGTAGCCCCCGTTGCTCTGGAACTTCTCCTGCAGATCGGTGAAGAGCTCGATGTTCTCCGCCGATGGGTCGTCGGCCATGGCCTTGCGCGCCGCACCGACTGCTTCGTCGAGCACGTCGAGACCACGGGCGGAGAGGATGTGGGAGAAACCGGTGGGCTCCAACCCGAGACCCCCCGAGACCGGAGCCTGGGGGAGGAACCCGAACGATCCCAGCAGTCTGACGTTGCCCCGATGGCGAAGTTGCGGGGTCGGCTCACCCACGATGACGGAGATGAACGACGATTTGCCGGTGCCGTTGCGCCCGACCAGGCCGACCTTTTCGCCCGCACCCACGACGAATGAAGCGTCGGACACCAACATCCGATCGCCAATTTCTATGGTGAGTGACGAGCCAACGATCACATCCCATTGTACGGGTCCCTGATTGACCCTCGATACACTCCGCAGATGCCCAGCCTCGAACGCAAGTGGTGGACCCTGATCGCGGTCTGTACCGCCATCTTCATGCTCCTGCTCGACATAACCGTCGTCAACGTGGCCCTGCCCGATATCCAGCGATCACTGCATTCGTCCTTCTCCGACCTGCAATGGGTGGTCGACGCCTACTCGTTGACGCTGGCCGCCTTTCTCCTCACCGCCGGCGTCGTGGGCGACATCTACGGGCGCCGCGAGGTCTTCGCCAGCGGCCTCGCCCTCTTCTCGGTGGCCTCACTGGTGTGTGGGTTGTCCACCGACTCGCTCATGCTCAACCTGGCGCGGGCCGTGCAGGGCGTGGGCGGGGCCATCATGTTCGCCACCTCACTGGCCCTGATCGCGCAGGCGTTTCAGGGCCGGGACCGCGGCACGGCATTCGGCATCTACGGCGGCGTGATCGGGGGTGCCGTCGCCGTCGGCCCGCTGGTCGGTGGCGCCATCACGAGCGCCATCGGCTGGCGTTGGATCTTCTTCGTCAACGTCCCCATCGGCGTCGTGGCCATCTTCATCACGCTCACCCGCATCGCGAAGTCGAAGGACACGACGCAGCGCCACGTCGACTGGGTCGGTTTCATATCGTTCTCGGCCAGCCTCTTCCTGTTGGTGTTCGCCCTCGTGCGCGGCAACGACGAGGGGTGGTCCAGCGCCACCACGGTCAGCTTCATCCTCGCCGCGGTCGTGCTCATGGTCGTCTTCTTCGTCAACGAGAGACGGACCTCCGACCCGATGCTCGACCTGGCGCTGTTCCACCGGCCTGCCTTCGTGGGCGTGTCGATCGTGGCGGTCGGGATCTCGGCGTCCATCTTCGCCATGTTCTTGTATCTCACGTTGTACGTGCAGGACAGCCTGGGTTACGCACCGTTCCCCGCTGGTGTGCGATTCCTGCCGCTCACCGTCCTGGCGTTCGTCGTCGCCCCCTTTGCGGGCCGCCTCACCGTCCGCATCCAGGCGCGCTATCTGCTCGGCACCGGACTGCTCCTGATCACCGCCGGCCTCCTGCTCATGGCGAGAACGCATCCCACCTCGACGTGGACCGTCCTCTTGCCCGGGTTCGTCGTGGCCGGGGCCGGGATCGGCATGGTGAACCCCGTGTTGGCGTCGGCCTCGATCTCGGTGGTGGAGCCGCAACGCAGCGGCATGGCTTCGGGGGCCAACAACACGTTCCGTCAGGTGGGTATCGCCACCGGCATCGCAATCCTGGGGGCCGTCTTCCAGAGCCAGATCGTCAGCCACACGTCCGCCGTGCTCAAACAGTCGGCGCTGGGCCAGGCGGTGCTCCACCGGGGCGGCGCGCAGCTCACCGCCGCCATGTCGGCCGGCGAGGTGCGTCAGCTGGCGGGCCACGTCCCGGCCACGGCGCGGGCGGCCCTCCTGCACGCCTATCACGTCGGTTTCTCCACGACGTTGAACCACCTGACGACGATCGCTGCCATCATCGCCTTCGTGGCCTCCATCTCGGCGTTCGTCCTCATCCGCCAGCGTGACTTCGTCGTCCCGGCCGGGCAGGGCGAAGGCGGCCATGCTTGAACCGTTCGTCCTGCACGGGACGTACGTGCGCCTCGAGCCACTCCGCGAGGCCCACATCGAGGCCCTGGTGGTGGCGGCGTCGGAGGACCGCACCAATTACCAGTGGACCTACACGCCGCAAGGTCGACAACAGATGACCGACTACGTGGCAGACGCCCTCGACAAGGTGGCTGCGGGGGCCCATGTCGCCTTCGCCACGGTGCGACAGGGCGATGGTGGCGTGGACCGGGTGGTGGGCGCCACCCGGTTCTGCGAGCTCGCCTTCTGGCAGTGGCCACCCGGTGCGTCCCATCAACGACGTGGCATCCCCGATGTCGTGGACATCGGATTCACGTGGCTGGCCGGCTCGGCCCAGCGATCCCCTGTGAACACCGAAGCCAAATTGCTCATGATGGGTCACGCGTTCGACGTGTGGCGGGTACACCGGGTCGCGCTGCAGACCGACGTCCGCAATGCTCGCTCGCGCGCCGCCATCGAACGAATCGGGGGCCGGCTGGACGGGATCATGCGGGCCGACCGGCCCGGCTCCGACGACACGGTGCGCACCTCGGCCCGCTACTCCATCCTGGCGGCCGAATGGCCGGTGGTGCAGCAGCGCCTCACGGCCCGGCTGGAGTCGGTGACCGGAGCGGCCGACGCCTGATCAGGCGCGGGCGAGAGAGGCCGAGATCTTGCGCCGGTGAAGGTCCCGGACGGCCGCCTCCGCCTCTTCCTTGGGTCGGATCGCCGCGACGGCCTTACCCGTGCGATGAATCGTCCAGGCCAGCTGGTCGGCCCGTTCGACGGAATGATGGAAGATCTCCACGAAGGCCTGGATCACGGTCTGAAATGTAGTGACGTCGTCGTTCCACACGATGATCGCCCACAGGTCTTCGGTGTCGAAGAACGCGTCGACGTCGGTGTCGTCGATAACCCGATGGTCAACGGTGGTCTGGTGGTCGAGGATGGGGGTCATGGACGGTTCGGCCTCGCAATTGGCCCTTTGCATTCTACTTCGCCGCGGTAGCGTACGGGCATGCGAGCCGCCGTCCTGCAGGGTCCGGGTGACGTGCGGGTCGAGCGGGTACCCGACCCCGTCCTCCCCGGCCCGGGCGGCGTCATCGTCACGGTGGAGCGCACGGCCATCTGCGGATCGGATCTGCACCTCTACCACGACGCGCCCACCGGCGCCGGAATCCAGCTCGGGCACGAAGCGATCGGGACCGTGGCCGAGGTCGGCCCGGACGTGCGCACGCTGCACCGGGGCGACCGGGTCCTGGTATCGGGCGTTGTCGGCTGCGGCGTCTGCCGGCCCTGCCTGGCCGGACAACCCAACGTCTGCGAGGCGGGTCAGGCGGCCGCCTTCGGCACGACGGCCGGACTTCCGGGCGGGCAGGCCGAGGCCATGGCCGTGCCGTTTGCCGACTCCTTCGCCCTGCCGATTCCCGAGTGGATGGCCGACGAGGCGGCGGTGCTCCTCACCGACATCCTCCCGACCGGGTACCTCGGCGCCATCCGGGCCGATATCCGGCCCGGATCCACCGTGGCCATCATTGGGCTCGGGCCGGTGGGCATCATGGCGCTGCAGTGCGCCCAGCTCTTCGGGCCGGCCCGGATCCTGGCCGTCGACATGGTTCCCGAACGGCTGGCCCGGGCCGAGCGACTCGGGGCCGAGCCCATCGACGCCCGGACCGCTCCCGGATCGCAGCAGGTACTCGCCGCCACGGGGGGGCGGGGGGCGGAGTCGGTCATCGAAGCGGTCGGGGCAGACGCCACCGTGATCGACGCCGTCTCGTGTGCCGCCCCCGGTGGCACGGTGTCGGTCGTCGGCGTGAACCTGTCCATGGCCCTCCCGTTTCCCATGGGACTGGTCCTGCTCAACAGCTTGACGCTCCGTTCGATCTTCGCCCCGATCCCGGGCACCTGGGCCGCACTGGTGCCCCTGGTGCAGTCCGGACGCTTCGCCCTGGCCGAGACGTTCACGCACCGTCTGGGGCTCAGCGAGGTCTCGGAGGCCTACAGGCTCTTTGATTCGCGCACCGACGGGGTCTTGAAGGTGATGCTCGATCCGAACGGCTGAGTGCCCTCGGGATCATCCGGCGTGCGGTTGCGGACGCTCGGCCACTCGGCCTGACCCAAGTGGGGCCGGGCGATGAACCACGGCGCAGGGGGTGGCATCACCAATCCGGTCAGGACGTCGACGATCGACTCGTAGTTGATCCGCCAACCCTCGAAGTGGCGCCACGCGTCGTCGAGCTCGCGCTCCAGGGGGAAGCTGACCTCTTCCAGCCGCTCGAACCCGTCGGTGAATTCCTCCTTGGTCAACCTCGTTCCCGCGGTGGGGAGCGGATCGGGGTCGTAAGAAATGTGGAGGGCGCCGGCCATGGACCGCAGGCAGTTCGTCCCCATCGACAAGAACAGCCGCGCCTGGCGCGGGGTCTGGCTGGGACTCACGCTGTGATAGAGCGCGGCGGAATCCATCATGGCGACGAGGCTGAGAAGCCAGCTGCGCGACGACACCGGCGAGCGGAACCACAAGAGCGCCGGGTAGTTGGCATGGCTCTCCGAGACCGCGGCGGCCCAGCGCTCCCAGTCGGCGTACAGGGAAGGGAGCTCGTCGATGGTCTGCAGCATGTGGTGGCGGGCCAGGATCTCGGGGCCCCAGGCCGGCGTGCCGGACCGGGTGGCCAGCAACGTGACCTGGGTCTCACGGGTCGAGAACGCGTTGTACAGCGCCGGCAGGTAGGCGATCTCCAGCGCTATGACCAAGAGGCCGACACCCGCCCCCACGATCTCGACGGCCCGGCTGCCCGATGCCGGACTGACGGCAATCCCGAGCGTGAAGACGGACGATCCGGATATGGCCAGGGCGGATGCGATGTCCTCCCCACTGGTCCACCAGACGATGAGTCCGAATCCGACGACGAGGAAGCCCAACCACAATACGAAGAGCGAGACCATCGCGGCCGGCCCCACGACCGACATCAAACGATCGCGCACCTCGTAACTCGGCAGGCGCGGCAGCACGGCGCGCGCGATCACCCCGATGGTCCGTGCCACCGTCCGCATGGCCCGCGAGGACGAGACGCGGGGCACCACCAACGTCGTGAACACGCTGAGCGACGTGGAACCGACGATGAAGATCCCGACGATCAGTCCGGCGACGCGAAGCACCGACTCCATCTGGTCATCATCGCATGTGGCGCCGGGGCGCTCCCCGGAACGACGCTGTTTCGTCTAGACGGTGACGGCCTGGTCGCCGATGAGGCGGGCCAGCTCCTCGTCCACTGCTGCCTGGTGCTCTGCGGCATCGCGGCGGGCGGAGGAGGGCCTCCATCGACCCTTGGTGAGCCAGATGAGCGGTATGAATACCACCATGCCGGCCAAGTCGACGTAGAACCAGTGCTGCCATTGGTGGGGTGCCTGGGCCGAGCCCTTTTCCAGCTGCAACAACGCGCTCTCGTGGGCCGAGATATAGGTCAGTTGCGCAATGTAGGGCTCGACCAGTGTGGTGAGCTGGGTCTTGTACTTGGCCAGCTCCGTCAACCCCTTCAGGCCGAAGGCCTTTTCCGCCGCCGCGATGTTGGCGGGTGACGGATCCTTTCCGACCGCCGCCGCCGCCGCCGGATCCTTGGCCAGGATGGCGAGAAGTGCCGTGTGCTCCGTCGCGAATTTAATGACGTGTGGTTTCTCAGCCACGAAATTCTGGATCGACTGACCCTGTATGACGGTTTGGGCCACGGGAAGGTTGTCAACGATCGGGTTCACGCTCGTGATCACCGCGGGGAGAACAATGAAGGAGATCCCGACCGTCAGCCGCA
>Ga0302326_10010969_pt1 | contig 19564 bp, 18 predicted proteins | sample Palsa_T0_3_FD_202264 | JGI IMG/M metagenome (GOLD analysis project Ga0302326, IMG submission 202264) | Peat permafrost microbial communities from Stordalen Mire near Abisko, Sweden - Palsa_T0_3 | ecosystem: Environmental > Terrestrial > Soil > Palsa > Peat permafrost | place: Sweden: Abisko...
CTTCAGCGGCGCGATCAGCATCTGCATCCCGCGCGGCGGTCGACCGCTCGTGATGGTGAACTGGATGTCCGCCGCGCGCAGCCGCTCGATGGCCACGCGCGAACGCTCGGTCAGCGTCTTGTCCGGAGTCACGAGCGTGCCGTCTACGTCGGCGATGAGGAGGCGGACGGACTTCACGACCCTCCCCCGATGAGGGCGACCGCGCGCGTCACGACGTCGTCGACCGTGAAGCCGTACTCCTTCATGACGACACCGCCCGGCGCCGAGGCACCGAACCGGTCCACCGACAGGATGTCCCCGTCGATGCCGACCCAGCGCTCCCAGCCGAGCGATCGCCCGGCCTCGACCGCGAGCCGCGCCCTGATCGCCCGCGGCAGCACGCTCTCCCGATAGGCCTCGCTCTGCCCCGCGAAGAGCTCCCACGACGGCATCGACACCAGTCGCGCGCGTATACCGCGCTGTCGCAGGATCGGCTCGGCTCCGACGATGAGCGCCACCTCGGTACCCGTCGCGATGAGGATCACCTGGGGATTGCGCTCTCCGGGATTGAGAACGTAGGCGCCATGGCGCAGGGCCTCGGCGGGGGCCAGCGCGCTCCGATCGAGCGTCGGCGTGTGCTGGCGCGAGAGAACGAGCACAGTTGGACCGGCGCGGTTCTCCACGGCGACCTGCCATGCGACGCGCGTCTCGTTGGCATCGCAGGGCCGTAGCACGGTGATGCCCGGGATGGCGCGCAGCGACGCAATCTGCTCGACCGGCTCGTGCGTGGGCCCGTCCTCGCCAACACCGATGCTGTCGTGGGTATAGACCCAGACCGATCCCAACCCGGCCAGCGCCGAGAGGCGAATGGGAGGCCTCATGTAGTCCGAGAAGACGAGGAAGGTCGCGGCGAACGGCACGAAGCCGCCGTGGTAGGCGAGGCCGTTGACCACCGCGCCCATCGCGTGCTCGCGGAGGCCAAAGTGGATGTTTCGTCCTCCGTAGCCCCAGCCGCCCCCGATGGCGCCGTCGACGCGGTCGCGGGACTGCGACGGCGATTCGAAGTCTCCGTGCTCCTTTAGCCACGTGTACGTCGACGGATCGAGGTCAGCCGAGCCGCCGATGAACTCCGGTACCGTCTTCGCCAGCTCCTGCATCACGCGTTCGGAGGCTTTGCGTGTGGCGAGGCCTTTGGCGTCGGCGGCGAACGTGGGCAGCCCCGCGTCCCAACCGCTTGGGAGCTGCGCCGCGAATCGGCGCGTAATCTCCGCGGCCAGGATGGGAAACTCCTTGGAATACGTCGCGAAGCGACTGCTCCAGCCGTCTTGCAGCGTCTTTCCACGCTCGAGCGCCGTGCGGTAGTGCGCGAGCGCCTCGGGCGGCACGTAGAACGCGGGCTGCTCGGGCCAGCCAAGGTTATGCTTGGTCTTTCGGACTTCGTCGGGGCCGAGGGGGCTGCCGTGGGCGCGAAATGACCCCTCGAGATCGGGCGACCCATACGCCATCACCGTCTTGACGACGATGAGGGAGGGCTTATCCCGCGCTGCCCTCGCTTGGTCGATGGCGCGCCCGATCGTCTGCAGATCGTTGCCGTCGACGACGGACTGCACGTGCCAGCCGTACGCGCGGTACCGTTCCACGACGTCTTCCGTGAAGGTGAGCGACGTCGTACCCGACAGCGTCACGCCGTTCGAGTCGTAGAGAACGACAAGCTTGCCGAGCTGGAGGTGCCCCGCGAGCGAAGCTGCCTCGGACTGCACGCCCTCCATGAGATCGCCGTCGCTGGCGAGCGCGTAGGTGAAATGGTTGAAGATCTCGTGCCCGGGCCGGTTGTAGCGCGCCGCCAAGTGGGCTTCGCCGATCGCCATGCCCACCGCATTCGCCACGCCCTGGCCGAGGGGCCCCGTCGAGGCCTCGACGCCAGCGGTCACGTGATATTCGGGGTGCCCGGGAGTCAGGCTGTGCCACTGGCGGAAGCGTTTGAGCTGCTCGAGCGTCATGTCCGCGTACCCGGTGACGTGCATGATCGCGTACGCGAGCGCAGACGCGTGGCCCGCCGACAGCACGAATCGGTCGCGATCGATGAAAGTCGGATCGGCCGGATTGCGCCGGACGAAGCGCGTCGCCAGCACGTACGCCATCGGCGCGGCATCGAGGGGCATGCCGGGGTGGCCGGACTTGGCGTTCTGCACCATGTCGACCGCGAGAAAACGGATGGTGTTGATGCAGAGCCTGTCGAGCTCGTCCTGGTTCACGCGCGCCTCTCCTCGTGGCCGCCGAATCCGAGCCTCATCGCCGAGAGAACGCGGTTGGCGAAGTCTTCGTCGCCGCGTGATGCAAAGCGTCCGGCGAGCGCCGTCGAGAGCACTGGGGCGGGCACGCCTTCGTCGATGGCCGCCTTGAGCGTCCACCGTCCTTCGCCCGAGTCGGAGACGCGCCCCGCGAAGCCGCTAAGCTGCGGGTTTTTCGCGAACGCACCTGCGGCGAGGTCGAGGAGCCACGAAGAAATGACGCTTCCATGTCGCCACACCTCGGTGACGTTGGGCAGGTCGATATCGTATTGGTAGAGTTCTGGTTGCTCGAGCGGCGCCGTCTCCGCGTCGTGGGCGCGCTTCTCCTTGCCCACGTTCGCGTGCTTCAGGATGTTGAGTCCCTCGGCGTACGCCGCCATGAGGCCGTACTCGATCCCGTTGTGCACCATCTTGACGAAGTGACCGGCGCCGTGGAGCCCGCACCGGAGGTAACCGTGCTCGGATGTCGACGGCGGGCCGCTGCGCCCGGGCGTGCGCTCGGTCGTGTCGACGCGGGGAGCAAGGGCAGCGAAGATCGGGTCGAGCCGCTGCACGACGTCGGCGTCGCCGCCGATCATCAAGCAGTAGCCACGTTCCCTGCCCCATACGCCGCCGGACGTCCCGACGTCGACGTAGTGAATGCCCTTTGGGTCCAGGGACTGCGCGCGACGGACGTCGTCGCGGTAGTGCGAGTTTCCGCCGTCGAGGATGGTGTCACCGCGCTGCAATAGCGGCGCAATGAGGGCGATCGTGTCGTCGACGAACGCTGCCGGCACCATCAGCCAGATGGCTCGGGGCGGCGCCAGTTTCGTCACGAGGTCCGCGAGCGACCTTGCGCCGGTCGCTCCGTCGCCGACGAGCGCGCGAACTTTCACAGGGTCGCGGTCGAAAGCCGTGATCTTGTGGCCCGCTTTCAGCAGGCGCGCCGACATGTTCATCCCCATTCGACCGAGTCCGACCATCCCGAGATCCATTCTTGCCTCTCATTCCCGACGAACCGCTTGGAAGCGATGCCGAATTCGTAGTTTCGTTGCGAGAGCCCCTGCAGGCAGGGCGCTGCCGCAGCGCCATCGTCATGAGCCCGTCCTGCGCCTCGATCGCCGCGCGGCCCTCGACCGTGCCCGGGATCTTGATGAGTAGATTGGGACGATCGGCCCGCTCGTGAAGCCGCTTCGCCGCGGCGATGGTGCCCATTGTGTCGCGGGCGAGCAGCGGCGACACCTCGAGCGACACCCATCCGTCGACGCCGTCGGTCCCCTCGACGTACCGAGCAATCTGACCCGTATCGAGCAACTTGCGCGTGATGTTGTCGAGCCAGAGGCTCTGCCCCTTGCTGTGCAGTCTGTCCGTGGCGGTTCCAGACATCGTGCGGCGGTAAGGGGCAAAGGGCATGCCTCCGACTACGCCTCATCTCTTCGGGAGCCGGCCGAGATTCGCGATACGCTCCGGCACCGACCATGCCGACCGAGCTCGAAGGTTCCGAGGAGTTCGACGACGCCCTCGAAGAGGCAAGGGGTTTCATCGCGCGCGCCCGCGCTGTCTTCGAGCTGCTCTACGGGCACCTCGTCGATCCTGACGAGGTGCCGCTGAATCCCGCCGCGGCCGGCGACGCGTACGTGGAGGGAGCCCACTTCTTCCGCGAAACACAGCGGCACCTCGACTCTCTTCGCGCGCTGCATCGCGAAGCGCTCGCCAAGCACGAAGGGCGGGCGTGACCGGGCCAGGCTTCCCGCGTCGGGTGACGTCCGCGCTTTCGGGCGCGATACTGCGAATATTCGAATGGCGTTCGACGCGCGGGTGCTGAGCGGAATCGGGGTGCTTGCGGCGGTGGTCGAGGCCCGGAGCTTTGCCCGTGCGGCGACGGCGCTGGGACTCACGCAGTCCGGCGTGAGCCGCGCCGTGGCGCGTCTCGAGGAACGCGTGGGCGCGCGTCTGCTGCAGCGGAGCTCCCGCGCCGTGACGCTCACCGACGAGGGGCGCCGCTTCTACGAGCGGGTCGCGCCGTTGCTGGCCGGGATCGAGGACGCGGCCGGCGAGGCCCACGAGACGTCGCGCAAGCCCAAGGGCAAGCTTCGCATCTGCGTCGACGCGCTCGTCGGACGCGTCCTCATCGGCCCTCACGCCGCGGCGTTCCTGGCGGCGTATCCTGACCTCTCGCTCGACGTCGTCGTACGCCCTCATCTCGGCGATCTCGTCGCCGAGGGCTTCGACGTCGCGATCCGGTCGGGCGAGCCGCAGCCCTCCGCGCTCATCGTCCGCAAGATCCTCGAGACCCGCGTCTTGACCTGCGCCTCTCGTGCCTATCTCGAGCGCCGCGGAAGACCGGCGCGGCCCCGCGACGTCGCCCAGCACGAGTGCATCTTGTTCCCCGATCCGGGCACGGGGCGCCCTTACGAATGGGTGTTCCAGCGCGGCGCCGAGACCGTCAGCGTCGAGGTCGGCGGTCGCCTCGTCGTCAACGACGGCGCGACGGCGTTCGCCGCGTGCGCTGCGGGCCACGGTCTCATCCAGCCTCTCGAAATCGAGCTGCGGCTGCGCAGCGATCTCGACCTCGTGCAGGTCTTGTCCGACTGGTCCGACGAGCGCTTTCCCCTCTATGCCTACCATCCGTCGCGCCGCCTGGTAACGGCCAAGGTCCGCGCGTTCATCGACTTCGTGCTCGCCGCGCGCGACTGAGCCGCGTGCCCATGACGGGGCGTCATGCTCGGCATGCCCCTTAGTCGTTCGCGTTCGGCGGTCGTCGCGCGCACGTTGCTCTTCGGTACGGGCGGCGGCAGTCGCCCAACAAGGAGCGCGACCATGGCGAATACCCTGAAAGACAAGAAGGTGCTGATCCTCGGCGGCAGCTCGGGGATCGGGCTGGCAACGGCGCGCGCGGCGGCGGACGAGGGAGCCGCGGTGGTGGTGACGTCGAGCCGCAAGGAGAAGGTGGTCGCGGCGATCGCGTCGATCGGCGGTCGCGCAACGGGCGAAGTGGCAGACCTCGCCGACGAGGCGCAGACGCGGGCCTTGCTCGAACGAGTGGGCTCGATCGACCATCTGGTGTTCACCGCCGGCGAGAGTCTGATGCTCGGCCCCATCGCCACGGCGGATCTCGGTGCGGCCCGAAGGGCGTTCGAGCTGCGTGTGTTCGGCGCGATGGCTGCGGTGAAACATGCCGCGGCGAGGATTCGAGCCGGCGGATCGATTGTCCTCACGCACGGCATCGCCGGCGCCCGCCCACAGCCCGGCTTCGCGGTCGCCGCGAGCATCTGTGGTGCGATGGACGCGCTCACTCGGGCGCTCGCCGTGGAGCTCGCGCCAGTGCGGGTCAACGCGGTGAGTCCCGGCTTCGTGCGCACGCCTCTGTGGGGGAACATCCCGGAGACGGAGCGGGAGGCGATGTTTCGCGAGACTGGCCGCAAGCTTCTCGTGGGCCGCGTGGGCGAGCCGAGCGAGATCGCGGAAGCGTACGTCCATCTGATGCGAAACTCGTTCACCACGGGGCAGACGGTGATCGTCGACGGCGGCGGCGTGCTCACGTGAAGAGCAGCCCACTGGGCCCCGCCTTGAAGGGGTGCCTTGTGCCGCGAGCGATCCCGCCAAAGTCGCCCGGATCATCCTCGCCGTCGTGGAGGACCCCCACCCTCCCCTACGCGTCGCGGCGGCTGCTCGCGAATACGGACCTCGACGCCAGCGAGATCGCGTTCCTGTTGGGATTCGAGGAGCTGAACTCGTTCAGCAGAGCGTTTCATAGGTGGGAAGGGGCGACGCCGAGCAGGTGGCGCGAAGCGCGGCAGAGGATGGGCTGACGAGGCGACGAGCTCTCGCCGTCATGCGGGCGGCTCCTTGGGCCCTTTGCTCTTCCGCCGCGCTTCTTTGCTTTCCGTCCTGACTCCGCCCTGGTTCCAGCGCGCTCGCATGTCGGCCAGCGCGGACTCTCGGTCCGCGTCACGGCGAGCGAGCGTGGCCGTCGGGCCGATGCCACGCTCGTACTTCACGCCCCACACACCGAGTTCGAGGAGGATCGGCGCAAGATCGATCCCGCGGGCCGTCAGGCGATAGACGACGCGGCGCCCATCGCCCGGGTCGCGCTCCCGCGTCACGATCCCCAACCCCTCGAGACGTTCGAGGCGATCGGCCAGCACGTTCGTGGCAATCCCCTCCTCCGACGAGAGAAGCTCCTTGTACGTCTCGAAGCCGGAGAACATCAGATCGCGGACGACGAGCAGCGACCATCGGTCGCCCACCATCTCGAGCGCGGTGCTGATCGGGCACCATGACCGCCGGCGCTCGCTCGACGCACGCATGCTCCTTTCGGTAGCACGCGCAAGTTGCCAGAGGTAACGCGATGGCCCTATCGCTTGCGATAAACAAGCTATGCCAACGTTCGGGTGTCAAAAGACGATCGACTCAGTTTTATTTGAACGAAACCGCCGCGACCTCGATAGGAAGGGTGGTCGCAACCGGCTCCACGGCGGCTTCGGCGACCTCTGGCGAGCGATTCTCCCGGCCGCGCGGGCGTGAAGCGGCCCTCGGCCTCTCGGTCGACGCCGACATTTTCGGCGGAAATCAAGCCGCGGCCGCGATGCCGCAGGGCTACGAGCTCAAGCGCGGCCTGGCCAGCGCGATGACCCGGCACGACGTGTCCCGCGGGTGTCACCGTCGTATCGCGCGATCGAGCGCGCGTCACACGGTTAATATCAATCGGGCCCGACTCGAATACCGTCGATACTTGGATTTAAAAATTAAATCGCAATCGATATCCCGACGACATGTGTACGACATCGGGGCCTCGTAGGTTCAAGCTACGGATAAGGTTCGCAAGACCGCGGTTACACGGGACCTTCGGAGGTGTTTATGCGCCATTCACTGAACAGAGAGCGTCTCTACACGACCGGTATCGCAGCACTGCTGTCGACCGGTCTGGCGACTGGCCTCATGGGGTGCAAGGACAGTTCCAAAAGCTTCGGCGAGTCGCAAGCCTCGGCGGCCGCGACGCCGGGCGCGGCTGGCGGGCTCGCCGTCTCCGAGAAGGAAGTCGTGGTCGGTCAGCTGCACAGCGCGACCGGCACGATGGCCATCAGCGAAACAGGCTCGATCGAGGCCGAGCGGCTGGCCATCGAGCAGATCAACGACATGGGCGGCATCCTCGGGAGGAAGATGCGGATCATCCAGGAGGACGGCGCCAGCGACTGGCCGACGTTCGCCGAGAAGGCGAAGCTCCTGCTCGAGGCAGACCACGTCGCGTCCGTTTTCGGGTGCTGGACGTCCGCCTCGCGCAAGGCAGTCTTGCCGGTGTTCGAGAAGGACAACGGCCTTCTCTACTATCCCACCTTCTACGAGGGGCTCGAGCAGTCGAAGAACGTGTTTTATACCGGACAGGAGGCGACCCAGCAGATCATCGCGGGCCTCGATTGGATCCAAAAAGAGAAGAACGCCAAGACGTTCTACCTCATCGGATCGGACTATATCTGGCCGCGCACGTCGAACAAGATCGCCCGAAAGCACATCGAGAACGTGCTGAAGGGCACGGTCGTCGGCGAAGAGTATTACCCGCTTGGCTACACGCAATTTGGGTCGCTCATCAACAAGATCAAGGCGCAGAAGCCGGACGTCGTCTATGCGATCGTCGTCGGCGGCAGCAACGTCTCGTTCTACAAGCAGCTCAAGGCCGCCGGCGTCACCGCCGAGAACCAGACGCTTCTCACCATCTCGGTCACCGAAGACGAGATGCTCGGAATCGGCGGCGAGAACATGGTCGGTTACTACGCCGCCATGAAGTACTTCCAGAGCCTCGACAACGAGAACAACAAGAAGTTCGTGGCGGCCTTCAAGGCCAAGTACGGTCCCAACTCCGTCATCGGCGACGTCACGCAGGCCGCCTACGAAGGACCGTGGCTCTACAAGCTCGCGGTCGAGAAGGCGCAGAGCTTCGACGTCGACAAGGTCGTCGCCGCGTCACCCGGTATCGAGCTTACGACGGCCCCAGAGGGCTACGTGAAGATCCACCCCAACCACCACCTGTGGAGCAAGCTGCGCGTCGGCCTCGCGCAGGCCGACGGCCAGTACAAGGTGGTCTACGAGTCGGGGCTCATCGAGCCCAATCCCTTCCCGAAGGGATACCAGTGATCGGAGAGGGAGGTGCCGCATGAACATCTCCGCTGCCATCTGGGCGATGCAGGCCTTCAATGGCCTCAGCACCTTCTGCGTCCTCCTGCTCATGGCCCTTGGCCTGGCGATCGTCTTCGGTCAAATGGGCGTCATCAACATGGCCCACGGCGAGTTCTTGACCATCGGCGCGTACACGACGTACCTCCTGTCCCAGGTGAGTGAGCGCTGGTTGCCGGCGCTCGCCAACTGGTACTTCTTCGTGGCGATCGCCCTCGCCTTCGTGCTTGCCGGGGCGCTCGGCCTGGTCGTCGAGCACTTCATGATACGCAAGTTGTACAAGCGGCCGCTCGATACGCTGCTCGCCACGTGGGGCTTGAGCCTCATCATGCAGCAGGCGTTCCGTTCCACCTTCGGCGCACGCGAGGTCAGCGCCAAGCTGCCCGACTGGCTCATGGGATCGCTGAAGCCAACGCCCACCATCGACATCCCGATCAATGGGCTGGTGGTCATGGGCCTGACGACCATCCTGACGGCGGGCGTCCTCTTCGCGCTCTTCTACACGCGCTTCGGTATCGACGTACGCGCGACCATGCAGAACCGCGCCATGGCCAGCGCCGTCGGCATCAACACCGCGCGCATCGACCGCCTTGCGTTCGGGCTGGGGTGCGGCCTCGCGGGCGTCGCCGGGGCTGCCTTCACCACCATCGGGTCGACGGGGCCGACGAGCGGCTCGCTCTACATCGTCGACACCTTCCTCGTGGTCGTCTTCGGCGGCGCGCAGAGCCTCTTCGGCACCATCGCTTCCGCGTTCACCATCGCGCAGACGCAGGCGACGACCGAGTTCTTCATGACCGGGTCGATGGCCAAGGTGCTCACGCTCTCCTTGGTGATTCTGATCCTCATGGCCCGTCCGCAGGGCCTGTTCGCGCTCAAGGTCAGGAGGTAACGGGCATGTCCGGGGTTTTGCAATCGGTACGCCCTTCATCGCTACGTCCCTCGCTGAGGCACCTCACCACCGTCGTCTTCGAGGGCCAGCGCCGACGAGAGAATCTGTACTTCGTGGTGCTCGCCGTCGTGCTTCTCGGGCTGTTCCCGCTCGCGCTCGACAACTTTCACCTCAATCTCATCGGCAAGTATCTGACGTACGCGTTCGTCTCGCTGGGCCTCGTGCTTTGCTGGGGATACGGCGGGATCCTCAGCCTGGGGCAGGGCGTCTTCTTCGGCCTCGGGGGGTACTGCATGGCGATGTTCCTGAAGCTCGAGGCTTCGGACCCGGCGAGCACTTCGATCCAGTCGACCCCCGGCATCCCGGACTTCATGGACTGGAACCAGCTGACATCGCTACCCGCCATCTGGGTGCCGTTCAAGAGCCTGTTCTGCACGCTGATCGCGATTCCGCTCGTCCCCGGCCTGCTCGCGTTGGCGCTCGGCGCGGCCATGTTCCGGCGCCGGGTCGGCGGCGTCTACTTCGCCATCATCACGCAGGCGCTCGCGTCCATCCTGTCGATCCTCATCATCGGCCGGCAGGGGTACACGGGCGGCGTCAACGGGATCACCGATCTCAGGACGCTTCTCGGGTGGGACATCCGCTCCGATTCGGCCAAGACGATCCTCTACTACGTCAACGCGCTCCTGCTTCTGGGCGCCGTGGCGCTGTCGTTCTCCATTCTGCGCAGCAAGCTGGGGCGCCTGCTCCTGGCGGTCCGTGATCGGGAAGAGCGCGTGCTCTTCACCGGGTACGACGTGGCGGCGATCAAGACGTTCGTCTTCGTCTTGGCCGCTGTTTACTCGGCCATCGGCGGCGCGATGTTCACGCTGCAGGTCGGCTTCATGTCGCCATCGTTCGTCGGCATCGTGCCGTCGATCGAGATGGTCATCTCGGCGGCCGTCGGCGGGCGCGGGTCCTTGTTCGGCGCCATCTACGGGACGTTGATCGTCAACGCGGCCAAGACGTTCTTCTCGGAGGGGTTTCCCGAGCTGTGGCTGTTCGTCATCGGCGCGCTCTTCATCGCCGTAGTCATGATCTTCCCGAACGGCCTCGCCGGAATGGACTACGCCCGGGCGGCGCGCACGGTCCTCGGGTGGTTCAGCAAGCTGGGCAAGATGCGGGACGGCGGCTCCGGCCGGCCCGTCGTGGCGGTGGTCGCCCCCGTTGTTCCGAGCCAACCGCGCATCAAGGTGGAGGGACAATGACACCGCCCGCGGCCGAGGCCTTCGCGTCGGAGAGCCTCCTCGTCACGAAAGGTCTCAGCGTCTCGTTCGACGGCTTCAAGGCCGTCGACAATCTCTCCTTTTCCGTCGATTCGGGCGAGATCCGCGCGCTTATCGGACCGAACGGCGCCGGCAAGACGACCCTGCTCGATCTGATCTCAGGCAAGACGGCCCCGACGACCGGCAGCGTCATGTTCAAGAATCGCGAGATCACGCACCTGCGCGAGTACGAAATCGTGCGCTCGGGCGTGGGCCGCAAGTTCCAGACGCCCTCGGTCTACGAGTCGCTCACGGTCTTCGAGAACTTCGAGATGGCGTTCCCCGACAACCGCAGCTGCTGGTCGGCCTGGCGCTTCCGGCGGAGCGACGAGGTCGTGGCCAAGGTCGAGCAAATCGCCGAGCTCACGTACCTCAAGGACCGCCTGCGCGACCGTGCGGAGATCCTGAGCCACGGCGAGAAACAATGGCTCGAGATCGGTGCCTTGCTCATCCAGAACCCCGAGCTGCTCATGCTCGACGAGCCGGTGGCGGGAATGAGCCCTCACGAGCGCGAGGCCACGGGGGAGCTCCTGCTCGAGATCGCGAAGAACCGCGCGGTGCTTGTCGTGGAGCACGACATGGACTTCGTGAAAAACGTGGCGCACGTCGTGACGGTGCTGCACCAGGGGCGCGTCCTCGCCGAGGGGTCGATGGACGAGATCCAGCGCAACCCCAAGGTGATCGAAGTCTATCTCGGACATTGAGGTGCCCCGATGAGCGACGAGCTTTTGAGTGTGAAGTCGATCCGCGTCTGCTACGGGCAGAGCGAGGCGATCGCCAACCTTTCGCTCGCCGTCGCCAGGGGCGAGATCGTGGCCGTGATGGGGTTGAACGGCATGGGCAAGACGACGCTCATGAAGGCGCTCATCGGCTTGCTCGCAGTCCGCTCGGGGAGCGTCATGCTCGACGGCAAGGAGATCACGGGGCGCGAGCCGTTCGAGCGCGTGGCGCAGGGCCTCGCGTACGTCCCCCAGGGGCGGATGGTGTTCCCGGCGCTCACCGTCGAGGAGAACATCCAGGCCGGGCTGCCGCCGTCGCAGCGCGAAGTGCCGCCGGAGCTTTACCGCTTCTTTCCCGTGCTCAAGGAGATGCGCAAGCGACGGGCCGGCAATCTCTCGGGCGGGCAGCAGCAGCAGCTCGTCATCGCGCGGGCCCTTGCCAGCAAGCCGCGCGTCCTCTTGCTCGACGAGCCGACCGAGGGGATCCAACCTTCGATCATCAAGGAGCTCGCGGTGCAGCTCAAGGCGATCCGCACCGAGGTCGGTCTGACCATCGTGGTCTCCGAGCAGGTGCTGAGCTTCGCGCTCTCCGTCGCCGATCGGATCCTCGTGCTCAACCGCGGCGCGCTCGTTCACGAGAGTCCCAGGAGCGAGGTCAACGAAGAATCACTCGGCCGGCTGCTTTCGATCTAGCGAATCGCCAGGAGAAGAAACCATGGAAACGCTCATCAAGGTTGATCTGTCCGCGGCACCCACCAAGCACGACGTCATTCACAACCGCTGGCATCCTGACATCCCCATCGTCTCGTGGGTGAAGCCCGGCGCGGAGTTCCGAGTCGAGTGCATCGATTGGACGGGCGGCCAGATCAAGAACGACGACAGCGCACAGGACATCCACGTCGTCGACCTGACCAAGGTCCACTACCTGAGCGGCCCGATCGGCGTCGAAGGAGCCGAGCCGGGTGATCTCCTGGCCGTGGACATCCTCGACGTCGGCGTGTTGCCGGCGTCGGCCTGGGGATTCACCGGCATCTTTGCGAAGGAGAACGGCGGCGGGTTCCTGACCGAGCACTACCCCGACGCCCGCAAGGCGTGCTGGAACTTCAGCGGGATCTACGCCAACTCGCGGCACATCCCGGGCGTCGAGTTTGCCGGGATCATGCACCCGGGGCTCATCGGCTGCTTGCCGTCCAAGTCGCTGCTCGCGACGTGGAATGCGCGCGAGAAGGCGCTCTTCGACACGAACCCGGAGCGCGTCCCTGCCCTCTGCGCCCTGCCGTCACCCGAGACGGCACACATGGGTCGGATGAAGGGCGACGCCGCGAAGGCTGCGGCGATGGAAGGTGCGCGCACGGTGCCCCCTCGCGAGCATGGCGGCAACTGCGACATCAAGAACCTGACAAAGGGATCGAAGTGCTTTTTCCCCGTCTATCAGAAAGGCGGGGGCCTCTCGATGGGCGACATTCACTTTTCGCAAGGCGACGGGGAGATCACCTTCTGCGGCGCGATCGAGATGGCGGGGTACCTGGATCTGCGCGTTCAAGTGATCAAGGAAGGCATGACGAAGTACGGAATCAAGAACCCCGTTTTCCAGTCGAGCCCCCTCGAGCCAAAGTACTCTTCGTACCTCATCTTCGAGGGGATCTCGGTCGACGAGTCGGGCAAGCAACACTACCTCGACGTCCACGTCGCGTACCGGATGGCCTGCCTCAATGCGATCGAGTACCTGAAGAAGTTCGGCTATACGGGAGTGCAGGCCTACGCCATCCTCGGTACGGCCCCGGTCGAAGGGCGTATCAGCGGGATCGTCGACATCCCGAACGCTTGCGCGACGCTCGCCATCCCCACCGAGATTTTCGACTTCGACATCACCCCGGCCTCCGCAGGCCCCAAGCGATCCGTCCCCGCGGGGACTGACCTCGCCGTGGCGAAATGAGGAGGACGCATGCCCATCTACGAGTACGAATGCGCGGAGCACGGCGTCTTCGAGCAGGAGCGCAAGGTCGCCGAGTCGGGCGCCGCCGGCGAGTGCCCGCGGTGCTTTCTGGCCTCTGCGCGCATCGTCAGCGCGCCCAACCTCGGACGGCTCGAGCGCTCGCAGGTGCGCGCGATCGAACGCAACGAAAAGAATAGGCACGAGCCGCGAGTCGTCCGGACCGAGCCTCGGTCGGCGCCGCCGACCGAGGCGACTCCGTTGCGATCGGCCCATGGCGGCTATCCGTGGGCGCTGGGCCACTGAATCGCGCCCGCTGAGATCGCGCCACCGAAATCGCGCCCCTTTCCTCGTCCGGTTGACACGAGACTCGTTCGATGCGACCGTCGCTGGTGGCGGTGGAGTCCGCCGAAACCGCCGCCGAGACTGCTCGGCGGACAATGACTCCTACGGCTGCGCCATGAGGGCACCGTAGGAGCGCTCCGAGCCCCTCCGGTGTCGAGTTCGACGAGGAGGGACGCTTCGTGAGCACTGCATTCGAGAAGGCGCGTCGGTCGTGAGGGACCGCGCCGCATCGCTTTTCCAGTGGACCTGGTTGGGTGCTGCCGTCGGTATCGCCTGCGGCGTCTCCTCGGCGACCTTCCTGCTGCTCCTGGAGCGTGCGACGCGCTTCCGGGAGACGCACGAGATCATCGTCTACTTTTTGCCGGTCGCCGGCCTCGTGATCGGGCTCCTCTACGACAGATGGGGCAAGCCGATCAAGGGCGGCAACAACCTGGTCATCGACACGATCCACGAGAACGATGCGCAGATTCCGGTCCGGATGGCGCCCATGGTGCTCATCGGAACGGTCCTCACGCACGTCTTCGGCGGGAGCGCGGGTCGCGAGGGGACGGCGGTGCAGATGGGCGCCAGCCTCGCAGACTTTATTGCGCATCGGCTACGCGTCACCAAAGAATTGCGCCCGCGCCTGCTCGCCGCGGGTGTGGCGGGGGGCTTTGGTTCGGTCTTCGGGACACCGGTCGCGGGCGCTCTGTTCGGCCTCGAGGTGGTGTCCGTCGGGCGCATCGAGTACGACGCATTTGCTCCTGCGCTCATTGCCTCGATCGTCGGCGACTACGTGACGCGCCACCTCGGTGTCGTCCACACGTCCTATCCTCAGGTCGATCACGTAGAGTTCACGCCGCTGATCTCGGCAAAGCTGGCCGTGGTCGGCCTGGGCATGGCACTCGCGACGATGGCCTTCGTCGAGTTGACGCACGGACTCAAGCGCACCCTCGAAGCCCGCGTACCGAGGCTCCCGCTACGCATGGCGCTCGGCGGCTTGGTGGTGGTTGCCATGTGGAAGGCGATCGGGACGAGCGACTATCTCGGTCTCGGCGTGCCGATGATTCTACGAGCATTCAGCGATCCTCACCTTCCGCCCTACGCCTTTGCGGCGAAGCTCGTCTTCACGTCGGTCACACTGGCCAGCGGCTTTCTCGGAGGCGAAGTGACGCCGCTTTTCTTCGTCGGCGCCACACTCGGGAACGTCCTCGCGCGCCTGCTCGGGCTGCCCATCGCTCTCGGCGCGGGTCTTGGCTTGGCGGCAGTCTTCGGGGCGGCTTCGAACACCCCGGTCGCGCTCTCGATCATGGCCGTCGAGCTCCTCGGGGCGCCGATGCTCCCTCACGTTCTCATCGTCTGCGTCGTCGCCTATTTGCTCTCGGGGCACCGCAGCATCTACCCGGCACAACGCCTTTTCCGCCGGAAGCATGGGGGCGGGCTTCTGCCTCGGGCCGTACCGCTCCGCGACTTCCGCGATTCGCGGCCGCCGCCGTCCGCGAAGCCCGACGGCCCCGCAGCCGCCGAGAAGTCGGACCTTTAGTCCCAGGGTGTTTCAACGCCGAGCCATGGGGGTGCCGCTGCTCGAGCCTCCGCCGCCCGACCCCGATCCCGACGAAGAGGAGCCGGAGCCGCTCCCCGAACTGCTGCCCGAGCTGGACCCGGAACTGCCGCTGCGGTTCTTGCGTTGCGCCCGATGCTTCGAGCCGGGCGCCCGCGGGCCTCACGCTCGCGCGCGTTCGGCCTCGACAGCGGCCTTCACGGCCGGGCGCGCCGAGACTCGGTCGAAGTACGCCTTCAGCACCGGCCAGCGCGCCAGGTCGATGCCGGTGTGCTCGGTCCAGCGCAGCATGTTGAAGAGGTATGCGTCCGCGACGGTGAACGTATCGCCCATGAGGTACGCCTTGTCGCCGAGCTCCTTCGTGGTGAAGTCGAAGCGACCGGCGATCTTTTTCGTCTGCGCCTCGCGGTCGGCAGCGGGCAGCTGCGGGTGGAAGAGCGGGGCGAACTGCTTGTGGATCTCCGTGCCGATGAAGTGCAGCCACTCCTGCACGCGAATGCGCTCCATCGTGCCGGGTGGCGGGAGCAACTTGGCCGACGGATTGCGGTCCGCGATGTACTGATCGATGACGGCGCCCTCGGCGATCCGCGTCCCGTCATCGAGCTCGAGGAGCGGGACGTACCCCTTCGGGCTTATCGCGTAGTAGTCTTGGCCGTCGGGGGCGACCTTGTGTGCTCGCAGGTCGACCCGGACCAGGTCGAAAGCGAGGCCCGCTTCGCGAAGTGCGATCTGCGGGTGAAGTGCGCATGCGCCAGGAGAGAAGTACAATTTCATCGGTTCACCTCTGGATCTAGCTGTGGCTGCGACGGCGCGCGAGCCCGATGAGGCCGAGCAGCGCGAAGAACGAGAAGCCTCCGGCGCTGCCCGCGCCAGGGCCCATCCCGACCTGACAGCCTCCGGAAGACCCGGAAGAAGACGCGCCGCCCGTTGCCGACACCGTCGCGCTCGCATCGCCATTCGCGGCGGCGGACGTCGCGGGCACGCTGCCGGAGCCCCCTGAAGTCGCGCCGGTGGAGCTCGCGTTGAGGCTGCCCCCGCTGACGGCGTAGTACGGCGGAACGCATTGCGACGAGGTCGTCGTCGCGCCGGCATCGCATGTGTACGTGGGCACGGCACCGTCGGCCCCGATGACGGTCGGCTCGGCGCATGCGAGGTCGTTCGAGACGCTGCCACTCGACATGCAGGTCCACGTGGAGGGACAGTCGCTGTCGGTGGTGCAAGTCATGGCGATGATCTGGCAGGACGACGTCGAGAGCGTCGTCGTGGTGCAACTCGGGCTGGACGCGTCGAGGGGCAGCGTGGTCCCCGTGCTGGGCGGGGACGCCGCGGAGGATCCCTCCGTGCTGCCCGACGCCGATCCAGCGGAACCCCCGCCCGAACATTCCGTCGATGTATCGGGGACGCAGGTGAAACCGGATCCGCAGTCCGACGCGACCTTGCAGGGCAGGTCGTACGTGGGCACGCACGAACTGGACGTAAAGGTGCTGCACGCGCCCGCGTCGGCGGTCTCCGCCGGTACGCCGCAATCCATGTCGGGAGCGCAGGCCGGCTTGCTGATGGCGACTCCGACGGGACAGCTAACCGCCGAGTCGGTGTAACAGACCATCCCGCTCGCGCAATCCGAGTTGGCGGTGCAAGGTCCCGGCTCGCAATCCTTGATCACCACGGGATCGCAGACGGGCTGCGTGCAGGTCGACCCCGCTGCGCAGGTGTTGCCAGGGCACGCGGTGCCGCCCACCGTCTGGCACGTGAAGCCGTGGGCGCAGTCGCTGTCTTGCGTACAGGTGGTCGTGCTCTGGGCGCGGGCCCCGCTCGACACACCGAGCACCCCCAGCGCGGTGAGCCCCGCGAGGGCAATGCGGGAAGAGACGCGCGCGGAGGCGCGAAGGGATCGGGTCGAAATCATAGGAAGCTCCTTGGCCGCAACGACGGACTTCGCGCGCTGGCCGGGAGCGAGAGAGTGCACCCCTCCTGCCAACCAGCCAATTCTCATGATTCTCGTCACTTGCCCCATAGTCGCGGCGTGCCGAGGTGTGCCATCCGGTCATCCTACACGCCCGCCGTGCCATGTGCCGGCGAGGAGGATACGCGCGCCAGATCCGCCGCCGCCCCTACTCGGCCCCTCCGGGGTGCACGAGACGCCCGACGGCACCCTGGAAGACCGAGTTGGCGTGGCCCGCGTAGTCCCAGGAGCAATCGCTCGTCTGGAGCGCGGGGCACATCTCCTTGAGGAAGGAGACCCACACGTCGCCGCTCGGCGCGTACTTGACCTGGACGAACTCATCGAGATCCCCGCCGGTCAACGACCCCTTGTAGTCGTTGTCGAAGCCGTCGGCGAAGAACGGCTCCGAAGGGTCGTTGACGGTGGTGGACCAGAAAACAGGCGTCGCAGCGAGCGCGTTCGTGGACTCGGCGACGTAGCCGCTGAAGGTCTTGCCGTCGGTGCTGCCGAAGTAGGCGATGCTGATGGTGCCGGGCGCCTTCACGCCCACGGCGCTGAGGACCGTCTTCACGACACCGGGGGCCGAGGCGACGGCGGCTCCTCCCGTCCCCGCGCTGCTCCACGTGGACCCGTGATCCGTCGACACCGATAGGTGAACGAGGCCGTTCGCGTCGTTCCACACGGCGTAAAGGTTTCCGCTCGAGTCCACCGCGATCGGTTCGCTCGCGAGAAGGTTCTGAGTGCCGAGCGGCGACAAGGGGCTCGCGAATGTCGGCAGCACGGAGCCAGGCACGACGACGGATGTCCACGTCGTCCCCTCGTCCTTGCTGATGGCGACCGCCAGCTCGGTGCACATCCGGTAACCGATGTAGACCGTGCCGTCGCTGCCGACGACCCCGTCACCGAAGATCACCCACTCGCTCGAGGGACAGATCGACGCGCTCGCGAGACCCGCGGTCACCTCGGCGCTGGGATTGAGCGTCAGGCTCGTGCCGCCCACGGATTGCCACGTCGCGCCGCCGTCGAGCGACTTGTAGATCGTCTGGTGGTTGGGCGGCGCCGTGATGCCGCCCGAAGGCGTGGAGATGGGGCTGGGCGCCGAGGTGTAGAGCACGTTCGTATAGCCGCTGGGCGCCGTCGTGGCCGCGGGGCCCGCGAAGATCTTGATCCAGTCCTGCGCGTCGGTGGAGATGAGCTCGTAGTTCCAGGTCGCGCCGAGGTCGGCACTCCAGGAGAGATCGAAGCCGCCGCCCGTGTGGCTGGTGGCGAAGAACATCCGATTCGTCGACGGGTCGAGATAGAAGAACGGCTGCACCCGGCCGTGCACGCCTCCCCCGTCGGCCGTCGGGATCAGGGCCTGCCACGTCGCGCCTTCGTCGGTGGATCGCGCCACCCCATTGCCAGCGTCCGTGTACGCGGGAGCGACGAAGAGCGTCCCGTCGGTCGTGATGCCGAGCGAGCTCTCCGAGGTCCCGAAGCCCGTCAGCGACAAGCACGGATACGGTGCGGTACCCCCGGGCGACGTCGTCGCCATGCTGGCCGTCGGCTGCGCCGCATAAGCGGTGGCCGGGCGGTTGGGAGCGCAGACGAGAGCAGTGGCCGTCCCCGCGTCGGCGCTCGCGACGACGCCCCCGCTCCCCGAACTGCATGCCGCGCTCGTTGCGAAACAGAGGACGGTCGCAGCGAGCGACGCGACCGATCGGCTCATTGTCCAACCGCTTTCAGCAGGGGGAAGATCATCTGTCCGGCGGCGCCGCTGACATAGACCTGACCGAGCTCGTAGTAAAGGCCCAGGTTGTCCTCGATCCGGATCTGCTTCTGGATCTTGCCGTCCTGGAGATACAGCATCGACACGCCGCGCCAGGTCACCTGCTTGCCCGTGGGCGGGAAGTTGAAGACCGAAGAGGTGGCCGTGTTGGTGCCCGTCAACGTGTAGTGGAAGGCGGCCTTCGCGCCTCCAGCCTGGTAGGCCACCTCGTCGAGTGTCAGCCGAAGGTCTGGGAATGCGGTGCGAACGTCGGTCAGGTATTGTTCCCAGGCCGCGAGCCCATCGATCTCCGGAAACACACTGTTGTCGATGACGCAGTCGCTCGTATAGAGCTCGCTCAGCCGAGTCACCGCGCCGCCGTACGCGGCTTCGAGCACGCTCTGGGCGGTGGCCTTGAAGTCCTCGGCGTCGGTGCCCCCCTCGGCCGCCGGCTTCGTGTCGATGACGCCACGCAGGTAGTGCTGCTCGCCCCCGTCGGTGGGCACCCAGACGCCGGGGGGAACCGTATCGCCCGCGTCGGCCGTGCCGAGAGCACACCAGCCCGGGAGCTGAGTTACGAACGAGAGGTTGTCGTCGTAGCTCACCTCTTCGGCGACGAGGATGTTTGGGTCGCCCGCGTCGGCGAGCTGCGTGTGCGTGAACGACAGGCCGTGCCAGTTGATCGGCGCCCCCTGGTAGGTGCCCGTCACGTTGTAAAGGACCGC
>Ga0302326_10010970_pt1 | contig 19563 bp, 19 predicted proteins | sample Palsa_T0_3_FD_202264 | JGI IMG/M metagenome (GOLD analysis project Ga0302326, IMG submission 202264) | Peat permafrost microbial communities from Stordalen Mire near Abisko, Sweden - Palsa_T0_3 | ecosystem: Environmental > Terrestrial > Soil > Palsa > Peat permafrost | place: Sweden: Abisko...
GTCGAACCCCGCTTTCGTCAATATTCGCTCGACGCCGCGAACGTGCGCGGGCTCGCCGTTATGCGAAGCGCAGCACAGCGCCAGCTCGTCGTCGCTGAGCCCAAATTTTTCCGCGGCGCCTGACTCCACCAGCGGCAACGCCTGGAAAGGTTTCACCGCGGAGCGGGGAAACACCGGATTCGCCACGTCGCCGGCGGTAAAAATCTTTTTGCTACCGGCATCGACGACCGCGATCGCGCCGCGGTGGCGGCTTTCAACCAGACCGCCGCGGACGATTTCGACGACGATCGGATCGATCATGGCGAAGCGCGCAGTTTTACTCCCGGCCAAAGACCCGGCGCCGCCCGCCGGTATTGCGGCGGATGCGCCACCTCTCCGCCCAGCACAAGCGCGGCGTGCCAGGCCCAATGCGGATCGTCGAGGAAGGCGCGCGCCAGCGCCACCATGTCGGCTGATCCTTCGGCAACGATGCTCTCCGCCTGTTTGGGATCGGCGATCAAACCGACGACGCGGGTGGGGAGGCCCGCCTCGCGCCGGATCTGGCGCGCCAGGGCAACGTTATAACCGGGTTCGGTGGGCACGCTCGCCTGGCCCTTGGTGCTCACGCCGCCGGAGGAAACATCCACGTAATCCAGCCCGGCTTCGCTCAGTCTTTTGGCAAGTTCCACCGCATCGGTGACGTTAAGCCCGCCGTCGAGCCAATCGGTGCCGGTCAAGCGCGCGCCGAGCGGTGTTCCGCGTGGAACGACGTCGCGAACGTCGCGAGCGACTTCGAGCGGAAACCGCATGCGGCCTTCCAGCGAGCCGCCCCACGCATCGTTGCGCTGGTTGGAGATCGGCGACAGAAAGCCGTGCAGCAAATAGCCATGCGCCATGTGCAATTCGATGGCGTCAAAGCCGATGCGCACGGCGCGCCTCGCCGCCTCGACAAAGGCTTTGCGGACATGCGCCATGTCGAGTTCGCTCATGGCGCGCGGGTGGTGCCAGTCCGGGCCGAACGGGATCGCCGAGGGTGCAATCGTCGGCCACGGATCTTCGCCGGCCGGCAAAGCCTTGCCGCCTTCCCACGGCCGTTGCGCCGACGCCTTCCTTCCGGCATGCGAAAGCTGGATGGCGAGTTTGACGCTGCCGATGCGCCGGCAATGCGCCACGACTTTCTCAAGCGCCGCCTCGCAGGCGTCGGAGTAAAGCCCAAGACAGCCGTGGGTGATGCGGCCGGAGCGTTCGACGTGGGTGGATTCGACCACCAGCAATCCGGCGCCGGAATTCGCCAGCATGCCGAGATGCGTCATGTGCCAGTCGTTGGCCACGCCGTCATCGGCGCTGTATTGGCACATCGGCGAGACGACGACGCGGTTGGCGAGATTAAGGTCGGCGAGCCGGAACGGCGAAAACAGTGCGCTGGTCATGCCATGTCATATCGGCGCGAATTTGCTTCCGCGCAATATCGCGCCGACGCGCGCCGATCACAGCCGCACCCGCAACAGATGCGCCAGCTCGCCCACGATCCCGCGCCGGAACAAAAGCACGCAGACCACGAAAATCGCGCCCTGGATCACCAGCACCCACTGGCCGAACGGCGCCAGATAATTCTGCATGCCGACGACGGCGAAGGCCCCGACCACCGGCCCGAGCATGGTGCCAAGCCCACCGAGCAACGTCATCAGCAGCACGTCGCCCGACATCGTCCAGTGCACGTCGGTGAGCGAAGCAAGCTGAAACACCAAGGCCTTCATCGAGCCGGCCAGCCCCGCCAGCGTCGCCGACAAGACAAAGGCGACGAGCTTGTAGCGCTCGGTCCGAAATCCGAGAGACACGCAGCGCTGCTCGTTCTCGCGTATCGCCTTGAGCACCTCGCCGAAGGGCGAATTGACGACCCGATAGATGAACAGAATGCCGGCGACGACGACCACCATGACGAAGGCGTACATGGTCATCTCGTGCGACAGGTCGAAAAATCCAAACAAACGGCCACGCGGCACGCCCTGGATGCCGTCCTCGCCGCCGGTGAATTTCGCCTCCAGCGCGAAAAAATACATCATCTGCGCCAGCGCCAAAGTGATCATGGCGAAATAGATGCCCTGGCGGCGGATGGCAAGCACGCCGGCGATCGCGCCAAGCACGGCGGCGCCGATCATGCCCAAAATGATCGCGGCTTCTGGCGGCCAGCCCCAGGTTTTGGCGGCGTAAGCGGTGAAGTAACTCGCCCAGCCGAAAAACAATGCGTGGCCGAAGGACGCCAAACCGACATAGCCGATCAACAAATTAAAGGCGCAGGCGAACAATGCGAAGCACAACGCCTTCATGAGAAAGATCGGATAAACGAAAAACGGCGCCACCACGAAAAACGCGATCATCAACGCAATCGCGATGCCGAGACTTGCATCGGTATCGCGGCGGCGCACGATCGCCGATGGGACGAGAACGCGCCCCGTCATGCCGTCCGACCAAAAAGACCGGCCGGGCGCACCAAGAGCACAATGGCCATGATGACGAAAATCACGGTGTTCGAGGCTTCCGGATAAAACACCTTGGTCAGCCCCTCGACAATCCCGAGCGCGAAGCCGGTGACGATCGCGCCCATGATCGAGCCCATGCCGCCGATCACGACCACCGCGAACACGACGATAATGAGATCGGAGCCCATCTGCGGCGAAACGTTGTAGATCGGCGCCGCCATCACGCCGGCCAGCGCCGCCAAGCCGACCCCAAATCCGTAAGTCAGCGTCACCATGCGCGGCACGTTGATGCCGAAGGCGCGCACCAGAACCGGATTCTCCGTGGCGGCGCGCAAATACGAGCCGAGCCGTGTGCGCTCAATCCCAAACCAGGTGGCGAAACATACCGCCAGCGAAAGCACGATGACCCAGCCGCGATAATTGGGAAGAAACATAAAGCCAAGATTGCGGCCACCACGCAAAGCATCGGGCGCCTGATACGGCAGGCCGGACGAGCCGAAATAGTTGCGGAACAGGCCTTCAATAATAAGCGCCAGTCCGAAGGTGAGAAGAAGCCCGTAGAGCGGATCGAGCTTGCGCAGGTGCACAAGAAAAAGCCGCTCGATGACAATGCCGGTTAACCCGATCAGAATCGGCGCCACCACCAGCGCCGCCCAATAATTGATGCCGGCATATTGCAGCAGCAGATAAGCCGCGAAGGCGCCCATCATGTACTGGGCGCCGTGAGTGAAATTGATGATGTTGAGCATGCCGAAAATAACGGCGAGCCCGAGACTCAAGAGCGCGTAGAACGAGCCATTGATCAGGCCGAGCAGCAATTGTCCGAACAGCGCCTGCGAGGGGATGCCGAAAATTTCAAACATGCTTCCCCCTCCCCGCCGCTTCGCACTCGAAAATCGAACCGCCATCAAGCGGTTCGGAATCGGGGAATGCGCGACCCCGACGCCGCTCCGGCAAAGCGCAAGCGCGACGTTAGCCGCTCACCAGCGGGCAGTTGCCGTCTTTCAGCGGCCGAAATGCTTCGGCCGCCGGGATTGTCGCGCGCAGTTTGTAATCGTCGCCGGAATATTTCGATTCTTCCGGCTTCTTCACTTCGAACAAGTAGGCGTCATGGATCTTGCGGCCGTCGACACGTATCGAGCCTTTGCCGAATAACGGGTCGTCGGTCGGCATTTCTTTCATCTTGGCGACAACGGCCTTACCGTCGGCGGCGCTCTTAAGCTCCGCGACCGCTTTCAAATAATGCGTGACCGCCGAGTAGTCGCCAGCCGGCACCATGCTCGGAAACTTGCCGGGCCGGGTCACCTGCCAGCGCTTCGTGAAAGCGCGGTTGGCGTCAGTCATGTCCCAGTACCAGGTCTCAGTGAGGACCAGGCCTTGGGCCGCTTTTAGCCCGAGCGCCTCGATGTCGTTGATGAACACCAGGAGGCCGGCGAAGTGCTGACCCCCGGCAGTGATGCCGAATTCCGCTCCCTGCTTGATCGAATTAACGGTGTCGCCGCCGGCATTGGCCAAACCGATGATTTTTGCCTTCGAGGCTTGCGCCTGCAGCAGGAAAGAAGAGAAATCCGGAGTATTGAGCGGCACGTTGACCTGGCCGAGAACCTTACCGCCATTTTTCTCAACGACCGCCGACGTGTCGCGCTCGAGCGCGTGACCGAATGCATAATCGGCGGTCAGAAAAAACCAGGTATCGCCGCCGGTCTTGACCAAAGCCTTGCCGGTGCCGTTGGCGAGCATCCAGGTGTCATAGGTCCACTGGATGGAATTGGGCGAACATTTCGGCCCGGTGAGATCCGAGCTGGCGGGACCCGAGCCAAGAAAGACTTTGTTCTTTTCGCGCGTCACCTCATTGATCGCCAGCGCGACACTCGACGTCGGCACGTCAACGATCACGTCGACGTGGTCGACATCGTACCACTGCCGCGCCAGATTGGCGCCGATGTCCGGCTTATTCTGATGGTCGCCGCCGATGACTTCGACCTTCAAACCGTGAGCCGCGGGGTTGAAATCCTCGACCGCCAATTTCGTGGCGGCGACCGAGCCGATGCCGCCGATGTCGGAATAGAGGCTCGACATATCTGTCAGCACGCCGATTTTTACCGAGACCTCATTTTGCGCATGCGCTGCGGCCGTCGCGCCGGCGAAAACGGCGATTGCGAGCGCCAGTCTGGATGTGAACCTCATGAGGCGGTCTCCCTGTTGCGAGCTTAAGCCCGCATTGTCGTCCTTGATATCAAACTCCGAGATACTCGTGCAGTTTTTCGGTATTCGCCTTTAGTTCGATGGCGGCAAAATGGTCGACGATGCGGCCGTGTTCCATGACGTAGTAGCGGTCGGCCAGCGTCGCGGCAAAATGGAAGTTTTGTTCCACCAATAAAATCGTGAAACCTTGCGCTTTCAGGCTGCCGATCGTGTCTCCGATTTGCTTAATAATGACCGGGGCAAGTCCCTCAGTGGGTTCGTCGAGCAGAAGAAGCCGCGCCCCGGTGCGCAAAATACGGGCAATGGCGAGCATTTGCTGCTCGCCGCCGGAAAGTTTCGTCCCCTGGCTCGATAGCCGCTCGCGCAGATTTGGAAACAGCGCGAAAATTCGCTCGAGGTCGAGGCCGCCGGGGCGCACCTGCGGCGGCAGCAGTAAATTTTCCTTGACGTCGAGGCTGGAAAAGATGCCGCGCTCCTCCGGGCAAAAAGCGATCCCCGCTCTGGCAATGACATCGGAAGAACGAGCGATCAGTTCCGTGCCTTCGTAGCGCACCGAACCGGCGCGGCTTTCGATAATGCCCATGATCGCCTTGAGCGTCGTTGTTTTGCCGACACCATTACGGCCGAGCAAAGTCACGACCTCGCCGGGGCGAACCTCGAAATCCACGCCATGCAGGACATGCGACTCGCCGTACCAGGCTTGCAGATCCTTCACGGAAAGTAACGCGGCTTTCTCAGGCATGGCCGGTCCCCAGATAAGCCTCGCGCACGGCCGGATCGGCCGAGACCGTCTGGTAATCGCCCTCCGCGAGCACCCGGCCGCGGGTGAGCACGGTGATACGGTCGCACAGATCGGCAACGACGCTCAGATTGTGCTCAACCATGAGCACGGTGCAGCTTGCGGCCGCTGCGCGGATGAGCGCGCTGATCCGCAGGATATCTTCGCGGCCCATGCCGGCGGTCGGCTCATCGAGCAACAACAATTCCGGGCCGAGCGCCAGCGTGGTCGCAAACTCGAGCGCCCGTTTGCGGCCATACGGCAATTCGGCCGCCAGCGAACCGAGATAGGGCGACAGTCCGACGTCGGCGATCAGCGCCTCCGCCTGATCATCGAGCGAGCGGAGCGCGCGCTTCGAGCGCCAAAAATCAAATGAGTGTCCGCGCCGGCGCTGTAATGCGATCCGCACGTTTTCCAGCACGGTCAGGTGCGGGAACACCGCCGAAATTTGAAACGAGCGTCCGAGCCCCAGCCGGGCCACGTCCGCGGGCCGAAGCGCCGTGATGTCTTGGCCGGCAAAGAAAATGCGCCCCCGCGTCGGCGATAAGAACTTGGTTAGGAGGTTGAAGCAGGTCGTTTTGCCGGCGCCGTTCGGGCCGATCAAGGCGTGGATACTGCCGCGCCGGATGCTCAGATTGACCGAACGCACCGCCTGGAAACCGGCGAATTCCTTGGTTAAATCCTCGGTTACCAGAATAGGATCGTCCGCCACCGCTTCCTCCCGTCGGACAGTTTCAACGGCTTCCGCAGGGGCGTAAAGGGTACAAATGCGCTTTCACCGCGGACGCGGCATTTCGCGCACGGGCAGCGTTCCCTATATCTAACCTGAAGGTGGCTCGCCGTAAGCGCAAACCACACTGTTCGTCCATTCCGGTCGCCCGGTAGCCGCCGGCTCACAACGGAGCAATGTCATGAAAATTAGCGCACGCAATCAGATCAAGGGAAAGATCGTGGAAGTGAAAAAGGGCGCCACCACGGCTCATGTCCGGTTGGAAATCGGTCCGGGCCAGATCATTACCTCGTCGATCACCAACGAGGCCGTCGACGAACTCGGACTGAAAGCCGGCATAACGGCATTTGCCGTGATCAAGGCTTCAGAAGTCATGATCGCGGTCGAATAGGCAGCGGCATGCGCGAACACGCTCGCACCTTGAAAGCCGCTATCGTTCTCTTGACTTGCTGCGCGCTCGCCGGACCGGCGCTGGCGGAGGAGCCGGTCGGCTGCGATAAATTCACCTGGCCGCTCGACAAGGAGCGAGCTCTGCTCACCAGCGCCGACACGATCACGGTTGCGTCGGGCATGAAAGTCGCACTGCCGCTTCCCGTCGCCGTGACGATCGATCTGTTGCCGTTCGCGGACGCCAAGTTGCCAATGGCGCCTGAACGCGCGCCCAAACAAGCGAACTCATTTGCCGGGTTCATTTCCGTTCCGGCTCCGCCACAAGGTGGCAGCTACAAGGTCACATTATCGTCGGAGGCGTGGATCGACGTCACGCAGGACGGGCATTTTTTAAAATCGAGCGCGCACAGCGGCGCTTCGGGCTGCGCGGGACTGCGCAAGAGCGTCAAGTTCAACCTCGCCGCCGCCCCGTTTATCGTGCAGCTCAGCAACGTGCCCGCCAACAAAATAGGCGTCGCGATCACGGGCGATTAGGGCGTGGACTCATAAAAGCGACTGTTCCGATGTCCGCTTCCGGGAATAACCGAACATCGCAAAGCTAGTTGAATTTGTTGAAAATGACCCTGGCTGTGTGAAAACGCTGGCTGTGATTCACTCCGCATTGTGATTCTGGCGGAGGATTCGGATGAAGCGCTTTGTTGAGGGTATTGCTCGCCAGCAGGCAACGCTGTTTCCGGAGTGTCTTGAAGACTGGATTGACTGCGACAACCCCGTTCGAGTGATCGATGCGTTCGTCGAGAAACTCGACCTATTGCGCTTGGGATTTGACGGGGCGGCGGCGCAGACGACTGGGCGACCTTCATATCATCCGGCGGGGCTGCTGAAGCTTTACATTTACGGCTACCTCAACCGGGTTCAGTCAAGCCGGCGACTTGAGCGTGAGGCTGGGCGCAATATTGAAGTGATGTGGCTGACTGGCCGGCTGGTTCCCGATCACAAGACGATTGCCGACTTCCGCAAGGATAGCGGGGTGGCGATCAAGCGGGTCTGCGTTCAGTTTATCGAACTATGCCGGCAGATGGGCCTGCTCGCCACATCGAGCGTTGCGATTGATGGCAGCAAGTTCAAGGCAGTTAATAACCGCGACAAGAACTTTACGCGCAACAAGGTGGAGCGGCGGCGGACACAGTTGGAGGAGAGCGTGGCGCGCTATCTGGCGCAGCTCGACACCGCTGACCGGCAGGAGCCATCGGAGGAGCTGGCAGCAAAAGCCGAACATTTGAAGGAAAAGTTGGTCAAACTGGAAGGCGAGATGCAACGCCTGGCGGCGGTGGAAAAGATGATGCTGGCGTCACCCGATCAGCAGATCTCGCTCACCGACCCGGACAGCCGCTCGATGGCGACCAGTGGGCGTGGCTCTGGCGTAGTCGGCTACAATGTGCAGATCGCAGTCGATACCGAACATCACCTGATCATCACCCATGAGGTGACGAACAGCGGCTCGGATCGGGCACAGCTCGCCAACATTGCTTCCAGGGCGAAGGACATCCTCGGAGTTGACGAACTCGAAGCTGTTGCCGATCGGGGCTATTACAGCGGCGAGGAAATCTTCGCGTGTGACAAGGCGGGAATTGCGGTGACGATGCCTAAACCGATGACATCAGGTATGGAGGCACGGGGTCGCTTCGGCAAACAGGACTTTGTCTATCTCCTCGACGAGGATGTCTACCGCTGCCCGGCCGGCAAAAAGCTGAACTACCACTACACCAACGAGGAGGATGGGCAGCAGCTTCGGCGCTATTGGACCAATGCCTGCCGTGACTGTGCGTTCAAACCTCGCTGCACATCCGGCAAGGAACGGCGGATTACGCGATGGGAGCATGAGCATGTGCTGGAGGCGGTGCAGAAGCGGCTCGACAAGAACCCCCAAGCCATGCGGCAACGCCGCGAGACGGTCGAACATCCCTTCGGCACTCTGAAAATGCGAATGGGAGCGACGCACTTCTTGATGAAAAGCTTGCCCAAAGTCGCCAGCGAAATGGCACTCCACGTCCTGGCCTACAACCTCACCAGAGTGATGAACATCATCGGTGCTCAGCAGCTGATAGCCGCAATCACGGCATAGGCAAGCCGCGGAAACTCCCCGCATCGTTGCTGCTGCCACTAATGACCTTCTCCAACAAGCGTTTTGACACGGCCAAGACCCTTATCGGACATCAGGATTTGCCTTGATCGTTGCGGGTTGCTCAGAGCCATAGAAACATCGCTGCATCAATTCGCAGCGTTGTGGGCCGGAAAAATGTGAACTATCGCCTCGTGCGGGCTTCATGAAATCACAGACTTGCCGAAAACCGCCTTCCGTCAACCACCCTTCGCGACGACCACGTTGGACAGCCACGCAATCAGCTTTACCTTCGTCTGCACCGACCGTTTGATGCGCGCATTCGTGACTGAATACCCACAGCTTCACTGGCACGGGGAGGCCAACGAAGAGGTTGGGATTAAGCACAATAAATCCGCGCCCCGAGGCGCCGAAATCGCTGAGGTGGAAGTCGAGTATCGTGGGCGATGAGCCGCACGGCATCCGACGTCCGTCGATTTCGGTCCGGCCGGCGTCGATCAGTTTGCCCCCGCTCCACGCTAGGTAGGCTTCGGCGCTGAGATCGGGTCCGAGAGAAGGCAGTCGTTGCGCGCCGGCTGGACTGCCTAAAAAAATAGCGAGCATCGTCAGGATAAGGGCGTTCAAACGCGGAAGTCTCATCACCCGGCCATGCGCTGCGGTCTGGGCCCCGACAATACGTTGTGGAAAAGCCCGAACATTACGCCGCGGAAGCTTGCGGCACTCTCCCAGGCGGATGCGGTGTGGCAAACCTGCAACGTGGCAGGGTTTTTGTCGTCTTTGCGGCGCGTCACATTGTCTGCCATCGCAGCCGATGAAACTATGGCGAAGGGGCGACATTTTTGAAAGGGGGCGGGGTGATGTCGGGGCATATGTGGCCGTTTTGGCGTGGGCGATCAAAGACTGATTGGCAAGCCAATGCCTGCAGGGCGCCGCGGCTGCGTTACATCATACCGATCACGCTTGCCTCGGTCGGTATTGGTGTTTGCGTAGGTAATCTGCCGGCTGCCGCTTCTATCGCTTGCGTTTCGGCCGCGACGTGCGCGGCCGAAAATGGCGTCGTCATTACCTATAACGGAAGCAATTTCTGCTCGGGCGGTTCACCAGCCGTAGCCGGCGCGTCGATTTGCGGTTCCGCCAGTCCAACTCCGCCGACTTCAAGCAATCACGGTGCGCCGAAATACTCCCCTGCGCCTTATCTCCCCGCTTACTCCATTTCGAGTAATAACAGCAATCACGGTATGCCAAACGTCGGATCGACTAACCTCTCTCACTTGGACGGTCCTGTTTATTTCAGCATGTATAGCTCAGATACTCCTGCCGGACCGTATGTCGATGGCGACATTTTCGGCATTCACAACACCGGCTACCGCGTTTCCGATAGCGCGGGCGCCATCGCACCGGGCTCGCTGGCGCCGGGCTTCAATTCACTGGGCGGTGGGGGCGGCGGTAATTTGGTGATCGATGCCACCAAGGCGCTCCCTATCCCGACCTATCAACAGCTCCTGTTCGGAATAAACGTCGATTACCAACGCTTGACTACCAGTTACGGAACGTCGGCGCTGACGCCGGGCGTCTCAAGCGCCGGCTCTGAGCAAAGCAATACTTGGTCCTTCTCGGGCTCGGCGTCTTACTCTAACGACCGGTTCTATGCGACCGGTATGGCGCAATACGATGTACGCCAATCCAACATCACCAGCAACGTCGGCGCTGCTAACGCAAGCGGGAGTATGGCGGGCCAAGGATACATGCTAAACGCCGCTGCGGGCTATCTGTTGCCTCTGTTCGGTACGGGCAATGTGACGTCTTCAACGATACCAACTAAAGCCTTGCCGTCCCGCATAAATGGCTACGGCCTTTTCTTGAATGTGGAAGGCGACCTCGGCTATCAAAAGCAGTGGAACAACGGATTTACCGACACAAGTGGATTTGTCTATGGGACTGAGCAGTTCTCCTACACGGACTTAGGTGCAAAGGTTCAATTGATCGCTGTCGTGCCGAGCACTGGCTTCTCCTGGATGCCGTTCGTCGGCGGGGGCGTCGACCAGCTCGTCGGCTTCACCCACACCTTCGACATTCCGGCGCAGGCCGCCACTGCCGCAGATACGATCTTTTTCGGGGAAAGCACCACGTTTTGGACCGTGCAAGCCGGTCTTAGCGTTATAAACCGTGCAGCTATTCAGGCTGGCGTGAGCGGCTTCTACAGCACGAGCGCCGATACTAGCGTCTTCGGCGGCAATGTTTTTGTGAAGATACCGTTCTACGCCGACGTAGCCCCAGTGGGAGGAGGCGGCGGCATTCGCGCCGCAGCTAAATAGAGAGCGCAAGACGCTTGGTCTGACAGCCGCCCAGGATTTTGCAAAAACAACAGTACGGCGGCGCGCTGGCAGCGTTCGCGGCCCTCGGGCTCTGCGCCTTTGGTTCCTTGAAATGATTGAGGCGGCGCGCCGCTTGCGCCTTCCGAAGTTTTCAGCGTGAAAAACGGGGCTAGCCTGCCGTCGCGACCTTGCGATTCCGCTCGCGAGAAAGAATTACACGATGGTCGCTTTTGGCACAAAACAGGCATCCCCCTGTCACCCGACGATGTCGCCTTTGGGGCAAAAGCGACATGGCGGAATTATGAGTGGACGCCCTAGGCTGCCCGCGTGGGAGACTCACGCGCGAGCGTGAGACCATACCGTTCCACCCGCCAACATTTAATCAGCGACTGCCTTCTTTGGACCGACGCTGGGCAGCGACTTTTGCGCCGCGCTATTGCTTGAGCGTATTGGCGACTTCGAAACTGGCCTCGGTCTTGGACTTGATGTCGTCCAGGCTTACATCGGGCGCCAACTCGATGAGCGTCATACCGCCGCCTTGGCGGTCGACGGTGAACACACCGAGATCGGTGATCACCATGTCGACCACGCCGGCACCGGTCAACGGCAGGTTACAGCGATGCAACAGCTTCGGCTCGTTCTTGGCCGAATGCTCCATGACGACGACGACCTTTTTGACGCCGCCGACGAGATCCATGGCGCCGCCCATGCCCTTGACCATCTTGCCGGGGATCATCCAGTTCGCCAGATCGCCGTTTTCCGCGACCTGCATGGCGCCGAGGATGGCAATGTCGATATGGCCGCCGCGGATCATGGCGAAGGAATCGGCGGAACTGAAATAACTCGTGGTCGGCAATTCCGTCACGGTCTGTTTGCCGGCGTTGATCAGATCGGCGTCCTCATCGCCCTCGAACGGAAACGGGCCGGTGCCGAGCATGCCGTTCTCCGACTGGAGCTGCACGCTGATGCCGGCAGGAATGTAGTTCGACACCAGCGTCGGAATGCCGATGCCGAGATTGACGTAAAAACCGTCGTGCAGTTCCTTCGCGGCGCGCGCCGCCATCTGGTCGCGGGTCCAAGGCATCAGGTTTTCTCCTTTGCTCCGACCAGTGCGCCGCCTACTTGCGCGGCCGCACAGTGCGTTGCTCGATGTATTTCACGGCGTTCGGAACGGGAACGATCCGCTGCACGTAAATGCCGGGCGTGATGATGTGATCGGGGTCGATGTTGCCGGGCTCTACGAGGTGCTCGACTTCGGCGACCGTGACCTTGCCGGCGGTTGCCATCACCGGATTGAAGTTGCGCGCGGTCTTCCGATACACAAGATTGCCTTCGGTGTCCGCCGTGTGAGCGTGGACGATCGAAAGATCGGCGACCAAGCCGCGCTCCATAACATAGCGCTGGCCGTCGAATTCGTCCTCGTTTTTGCCTTTCGCAATCTCGGTACCGACTCCGGTCCGGGTGTAGAAGGCCGGAATCCCGGCGCCGCCGGCGCGGACGCGCTCGGCCAGCGTCCCCTGGGGATTGAATTCGATCTCAAGCTCGTTGGCGAGAAATTGCTGCGCGAAAGTCTTGTTCTCCCCGACATAGGACGCGATCATTTTCTTGATCTGCCTGGTATCAAGGAGCACACCGAGACCCTTGCCGTCGACGCCGCAATTGTTGGAGACGACGGTGAGATTTTTCACCCCGGAATCGCGGATGGCGAGGATCAGGGTTTCGGGGATGCCGCAAAGGCCAAACCCGCCCGCCATGATCATCATGCCGTCTTTGAGCAGACCGGCCAACGCGGAATGCGCGTCCGCATAGACCTTATTCATGACGCTCCCTTTCCTGCCCCCAAATGTCGCCGTAGGGATAACTACCGCGGCGGAAAGGTCAACTAGCGGGCTAGACGGGGATGCCATCCAGCCCGATGGTTTTGATGATGGGGAGCCCGAAGTTGTGCGGATAGTAATTCCAGGCGACAAAACCAACGGCGAATAATATCGCGGCGAGGATGGCGCCCAGAAAACGGCTCCTGAAGGCGATAAGGCTGCCGAGCAACGCGGCGACGAAGGCCAAGACCGCCATCAAGGCCACGAAGGTCCAATTCACAGTCGCCAAATCAATAGGCATTGTACGCTCCTGTCTCGCCAGCCCAAAGACGAACCAGGATAGTCTAGTCGAGCTTGCGCTTAAGTGCGACTGCTGCCTGAACTATGCCTGATGAACGCGCTTGATGCCTTGGAACTGAATTGGAACTGAAAGAGAGAACAATGGAACAGCTTTCGCCGCGCCTGCAGACGCCGATCTCGACCGCCGAACTGGAACGGCGTTGGGCGGCCGTGCGCGCCGCCATGGAGCGGGAAAAGATCGACGCGCTGCTGATGCAGAACAACAACGATTACATGGGCGGCTACGTCAAATATTTCACGGATCTGCCGGCCACCAACGGCTACCCATTGACCGTGGTATTTCCGCGCGACGACCTGATGACAATGGTGAGCATGGGACCGTTTAACGGCGGCGGCGCGCCGACTGCGAATGGCGACGGCACCGCGCGCGGCGTCAAGCAGTGGTTCACCACCCCAAGTTTCGCCTCGTGCTATTACACCGCCGGCTACGATCCCGAACTCGCCGCCAAAGCGCTCGCTCCTTACGCCGGAGGGACTATCGGACTTCTCGGTACCTATCAGATGTCGTTCGCGCTGGTCGATTACCTGCAAAAAGGCCGGTTCTCCAATTCGCGCTTCGTCGACGCCTCCGATCTCATCGACCGCATCAAGGTGATCAAAAGCGCCGAAGAGCGCGAGCTGATCCGCCGCGCCGCCCGCATGCAGGATGGCGCCATGCGCGCGGCGTTTGCCGCAGTCGAGCCCGGACTGCGCGACCGCGACATTGCCGCCATCGCCCAATGTTACAGCCAGCGTCACGGCAGCGAGAACGGCATCTATTTGTGCGCATCAATGCCGGCGAAGGAGCCGGCGCAGTTCAGCCAGCGTCATTTCCAGAATCGAGTCATCGAAGAAGGCGACACGGTCGCGCTGCTAGTCGAGGATTCCGGTCCCGGCGGCATGTATACCGAGCTTGGCCGCACCTGCGTCGTCGGCAAAGCCTCGGCCGAACTCAAGGACGAGTTCGCCTTTACGCTTGAGGCGCGGAAATTCAATCTCGGCTTGCTTAAGCCCGGTACGCCCAGCAAGGAGATTTTCGCCGCCTATAACGATTTCATGCGCAAAAACGGCCGGCCGGAAGAAAGACGCCTGCATTGCCACGGCCAGGGCTATGACCTGGTCGAACGACCGCTGATCCGGCACGACGAGCCTATGGCGATCGCCAAAGACATGAACATTGTCGTGCACCCGACCTACATCCGCGGCGGCGTGCTGTCGTGGGTCTGTGACAATTATTTGATCGAGGCTGGTGGTCCGAGCGAACGCCTCCACGCCTTTCCGGAAATCATCACCGAGCTCGGCTGACCTGACTGTGGCGTGTAGTCATAAACGCCGGCGGTCCTTGATGTCTGGTTCCGGGGTTAGAGCCGACATCCCGAACCCACACTGAATTGGTCGAATTTGGCTGTCTATTTGCTATTTGGTTCGGCCCCGTCAGTAATAGCCTGAGGCGTCATGCCATCGAACTTGGTGTTCTCGTTTAAGTTGTTTGAAACCCATTTACGTTAGAAGCCGGCATGACCTATTGTCTTGTTGCGCTGCTCTTCATCGCTTTGGTCGCAGGATACGGCTATTTAAGATTCGTTGGCGCACGCGCTCGCGAACGCGCCGGCCTGCCGCCACGGGCTCGAGTTAAGTTGCCGCTTTCTTGGTGGGCTATCGTTATTTTGCTGCTGTGCATAAACGCGGCGTCGTTGTTCTCACATTCTCACGGGGCTCCATAGGCGGCAGGTTCTGGTCCCTCTTTTTAAAAAGCACAGCGGCTGCTGAGATAATCGCCGGTCGCCTCATAATGCGACGATCTTCCCTCGTTCGCTTCACGCCGTCGCGAACTCCGCCATCGTCTCCTTCTCGAACGCGAGCGCCTTTTTCACGCTGTCGCGTTGATGCAGGCGATTGTGGTGCGCAACGACGTTCGCATAGCCGTCCACCTTGAAATCGAGCTGCGTGGCGCGGCGCGTGCACCAAAAGAAATGTGCGTCCGGCGCAGTGAAATGATCAAAGAAGAATTCGCGGCCGCCAAGCCGCTTGTCGGCGGCAGCGAAATTCTCCTCCAGGGCCTTCTTTGCCAGCGCGCGCGTGGCTTCCTCCGAGCCCGGAGCGTCGCAGAACCTCGTCGGATTGAAGATGCGGGTCAGATGCGGATGGAGGCCGCCGCTGAACCAGCCCATCATCGAAATAGCTTCCAGTTCGTCCATTGAATTGGACGGCAGCAGTTTGGCCGCCGGGTGGTTCCGCGCGATAAAGGTGTTGATGGCGACGTTTTCGGTCAGCGCGCGCCCGTCGACAATCAGTACGGGCACCTTGTGCAGCGGATTCATCGCCAGATAATCCGATGTCATGTTGTCGCCTTTGCGCAAGTTGATCTTGCGCACCTCGAACGACGCGCCGACTTCGTTGAGGTTAATCAGCGGTACAAGCGAGCATGCGACCGGCGCATAGCAAAGCGTGAGTTTCATGGGGCCTCCCGTAACAACGGTCGATTTGAAACCATAGCGACTTCGCATCGAGGTCGCCATCCGGACGGGCTGACACTTGCACTCTAGGCGATGGGCTTGGATCATGCCCACCCGACCGCCGGTCGGGTTCTTTCGGGGGCTGCACAAATGTCAGAGCGTGCAGGACGCAAGTTCTTTTTTTTGCTTCAGGCGATCCTAGCGACGTTGTTCCTCATCGTTGGCGTCGCCCTTGCCATCGAAGCTGCGTCCGGTGGTACGGCATCGGGCTCGTCATTGTTGCGGTGATGGCCAACGGGCCCGGTTTGGTGTTCTTTATTTTGGCGGCACTGTCCGCTGCGACGGCGATGCATTTGCGGCCGTGAAGCCCGTGACCCGGCATGATGTCTCCAATTGGCGCTTCGCGTTAATTGCCGACGACGACAATGCGGCGAGTCGGGCGGCAATTAGAGAGTTTTGAATCAAGAACTCACGCCTAGGGTTCGTTAAGCTCCGTACCAACAAAATCGATGGTCGCAGATCGCGAGCGATTCGGATATGCGACGATCTTGCGTTTCGTTCCCGTAATCTGCGGCGTTGTCGTAGCCATGTCGCAGCCGCCGTGTCGGCGGCACAGTATCACCAGTCCCGAGTCTTGGTATTTCCTTTGCCCGTGCTTATGCACTGGAGTGGCGTCGAGAGTGCGTCCCGCCATAAAGTGGCAGACCGCAATGATGCCATGTGCCGGGCGATGTGGCGCTCGCATTCGGCTTCCGGAACACACCGAGCCGCCCGAGGGGCGGTGCATAGAATTGCCCGCGCGAATCGGCAAAAATCAGGATCGGCGACCGGCCTTGTATATTGTGACCGGCGCCCGCTCATCCCGCCGACAAGCTATCCGGCATCTGGTTCATCAGCCGTCATGCCCTTGGAAACGAAGACGGTACGGCGGAGGCTCATGTTGGCGCGAAAAATGCACGTATCGAGACTAGCAACATTGTGGGATTGCAATGCCGATCTTCACCGTAAGGCACGTCACGACATATCACTATAAGCGACCGGTCGCTTTCGGCGAGCACCGCATGATGCTGCGTCCGCGCGACGATGAGCACCAGAAGGTACTCGAATCCGAACTCGAAATCAGGCCTGAGCCGAGCGGGCTCTCCTGGACGCGGGATGTCTTCGGCAATCATGTCACGACCGCCCGTTTCGAAAACCGAGCTTCGGAGCTTCGCTTCGAAAGCACTATTCGTCTCGACCACACGCCGGCCGGGTTCGGCGAGGCCGATATCGAGGAGTTCGCGCGAACCTATCCGTTCGCTTACGGGGCGGATGAAAGGGCCGGCCTCGTGCGCTTCGTCGCGCCGCTGTCCACCTGTCCGGCGCTCGATCACTGGGCCGCGAGCTTCCTCCGTCCGGACGGATCGGCGGACACTCGCGACCTTCTCGTCGACATGACGCAGACTATCCACCGGACCTTCAAGCACGTGCCGCGGCACGACAAAGGTATCCAGGACCCAGTCCAGACCCTCGTACTCATGAGCGGGAGTTGTCGGGATTTTGCCATGCTCATGATCGCGGCGCTCCGCTCGCTTAGATTGGGTGCGCGGTTTGTTTCCGGATATCTGCACCTTGCCGATGACAGCGTTAGTCTTGTCACCGGCGGCAACACCCACGCCTGGGTACAGGTCTACGTTCCCGGCCCGGGCTGGGTCGACTTCGATCCGTCGAGCGGCAGGGTGGGGAATCAGGATCTCGTGCGCGTCGCGGTCGTCCAAGAGCCGCGCGAGGCGATTCCCCTGCAAGGCACGTGGGTAGGAGCTGCATCGGATCACCTCGCCATGAAAGTCGCGGTCAAGGTCCTCGCAGAGGCAGATGCCGACACCGGCATGGGTCGATGAGCGCGGCCCGCGACGGTTGCGGGCCCCCCGAGCGGTCGTCCCGCGACGGAAGGAAGACTTTCTAAAGCGCGTGGTCGAAGTGGCGGCAGGTATTGATATGCACGATAAAAGCGGACCAGTCGGGATGAAGTTCGTGTGAAAGCAGATCATTCATTCTGGCGGCACTTCATCTGCCCAAACTCGGAACACCGACAAAGTTCCTGGACCAAAGGTATGGGTGAGAGGTACGTCGGCGGCGTCGCGGCCCTGCGCGATGAGGATGCGCCCGATCCGGGGGGTATTGTTGCGCGGGTCGAACGTGTGCCAACGGCCGCCGAGATAGACTTCGATCCACGCCGCAAAATCATTAGGCGGGTAAGGCGGTGGAACGCCTACATCGGTGAGATAGCCGGTGCAATAGCGTGCCGGGATATTTAAGCAGCGGCAAAAAGTGACGGCAAGATGAGCGTAGTCACGGCACACTCCCTTGCGCTCTGTGTATGTTTCAAACGCCGTTCTGGTTGGACGTGAATGCTCATAACCGAATGCAATGTGTTTATGTACGAAGTCGCAGATAGCCTGCACCCGCGGCCAGCCAAGCGGCGTATTTCCGAAGAGGCGCCAAGCTTCGTCAGATAGACGATCGGTTTCACAGTAACGGCTGCCAAGCAGAAACAATATAAGTTCCGCCGGCAACCGCTGGACCTGGTGCTGTAAAGCGTTGTGATCGATCGGGTCCGCCATGCCCGAGTCGCGAATAACCGCGTCCGTGCCGAGGCTGAAATGCCCACCGGGCGCAACGAGGCGATTGCACCAATTTCCGAAGCTGTCGCGGTAGCCTTCAATCGGAACCGGAGGGTTCGTTATCAGATAATCTGGACCTTCCAGTTCGGAGGTGCGCGAGAAGTGCACGTTCAACATTACAATCATGGGCGTCGTTTGCGGAAATTCGAAGCGGAGCTCGCAACCGAGGCGGATTCGCATGAGATTTCAGGCCCGCACTGTAATAACCCGAACCCGGTTGGGTCCATTAGACTTCTGTAATACCTGATCAGTGCGGTTAAGTATCGCGGCACTGAAGTCGATAAAATCAATCCGCCGCCGATAGTTCGTCTGTGCCCCGAGTTCTGAGAGCCTATGCAAAACAGTTGAATGCCGCAACGCAACCTTTTTACGGTTGCCCCGAAGGTGCTGCAGCAATTGGGAACGCTCCGCCTTCGGGGATTGTTGCTGCGAGAAGTGATGGCGGAAACGTCGAATTCGAGCTCCATCCGCCATGTGTCTGATTTTATGCACCGCCATCGGGGCTTCGATAGGTGCCAAGAAGCGAATCGCGCGGCAATTAGGGGATTTTGATTCAGGAACTCACTCTTAGGGATTCTTTAAGCTCCGTACCAACAACATCGATGGTCGCAGGTCGCGAGCGATTCGGATACGCGACTATCTTACGTTTCGCTTCCGTAATTTGCGGCGTTGTCGTCGCCATGTCGCAGCCGCCGTGTCGGCGGCACAGTATCACCAAGTCCCGAAGTCTATGCATTTCATTGGCCCGCGCGTCTGCGCGGTTCGATGATTCACGAACTGATCCGGGGATCGCAATGCGGTTTGGCCTTTCGGGCGCGCTGCTCGGCCTTATGCTGGCGGCTTGTGTTGACCGGCCTCCGCAGTTTTATGCAGAGGCTCAGCGGCAAACTAGATATTCAACTTGTGTCGACGAGGCATGCAGTCGACCTCGACTGACAAAAATATCAACCGTTATGGCGACGTCGCCGGCGACGGATAGAGTTCCTAATCTGGATGTAGAGCCAGTCTGCCGAGGAATCGCCGAGCAAGGCGGCGCCACTTTGCACGAACCGCTAATGGCGCACGCTCCCAAACCCGAGACGGTAGACACGAAGAGAGATTGCGTTAATAGCGAACAGCGCATTCGCAATCAGCTAATGACTGCATGGGAAAGGTTCGATACGGCTGACCGGGCACATTGCATAAGTGAATCGGAGATGGGCGGGGAATCGAGCTATACTGAATTGATCACCTGCCTCGAAATGGCTCGCGACGTCCGAAAGCTTCACCAAGAGGCGGCGGCTTATCGG
>Ga0302326_10010971_pt1 | contig 19563 bp, 19 predicted proteins | sample Palsa_T0_3_FD_202264 | JGI IMG/M metagenome (GOLD analysis project Ga0302326, IMG submission 202264) | Peat permafrost microbial communities from Stordalen Mire near Abisko, Sweden - Palsa_T0_3 | ecosystem: Environmental > Terrestrial > Soil > Palsa > Peat permafrost | place: Sweden: Abisko...
CTTTCCCTGGGCGGCTATCCCGTCCGGCCCGTGCGTCCCGGCGGCGGGGTCGAGGACATTCCGCCGGCGCACGCCTGGGGCGCACCGATCATCAGGCGGGCGAAGGGGTGAACACGCCCGTTTTTTCGCGCGGACATTGCTTTCCGGGATTTTCCGACTATGTATCTGCTTCCCACCCGCCAACATATTTTGAAATGATTCCCGCTCTTTCCATCTCGCATCTGCGCAAAGTGTATCGCCGCGGCACGGTCGGCATCGAGGACATCTCCCTCGAAGTGGCGCCCGGCGATTTTTTCGGCTTTCTCGGCCCCAACGGCGCCGGGAAATCGACGACGATCCACTGCATCACCGGCATCGCCGAACCGACCTCCGGAACGATCGAAGTGTTCGGTGTCGATGCCGTGAAACATTATCGCGATGCGCGCCGCCTCATCGGGCTGTCGCCGCAGGAATTCAACGTCGACCAGTTCGCCACCGTGCGCGATATTGTCGATTGGATGGGCGGCTATTTCGGCATGACGGCCGCGGCGCGTCACGCGCGCGCCAACATGCTGATCGAGCGGTTCGAACTCGGTCCCCATGCGAAGAAGCCGTTTCGCGAATTGTCCGGTGGCCTCAAGCGGCGCGTGATGCTGGCGCGCGCCATGATTCACGATCCGGCCCTGCTCATCCTCGACGAGCCCACGGCGGGCGTGGATGTCGAATTGCGCCGCGATTTGTGGCGCTATCTCGAGGAACTCAACCGCGACGGCAAGACGATTTTTCTCACCAGCCATTATCTCGAAGAAGTGGAGCGGCTCTGCCGTACCATCACTATCGTCGCCGGCGGCCGCATCGCCAGGCAGGGGACGAAGGATGAATTCGTCGCCGAAGAAGGCGGCATCGAGGCGGCCTATCTGAGATCCACGGGCGCCGAACCCGCCCATATCGCGGCGGCGCAATGAGCGCGGCGAGCCCCGTGGTCAATTGGGTCGGACTCTGGACCATCATCCGCCGCGAGTGGTCGCGGCTGATGCGCGTGCCGATCCAGGCGTTTCTGGCACCGTGGATTTCGGCGCTGCTGTTCATCTTCATTTTCGGCTTTGTCGTGGGCAGCCGGATTTCACAGATCGGCGGCCACCGCTATCTGGAATTCGTCCTGCCCGGCATCCTGATGATGAACATCGTCAACGCCTCGTTCCTGCAATCCTCATCGCAGATCTATTTTTCGCGCTTTCTGCGCTATGTCGAAGAGGCGCTTGTCTCGCCGCTTTCCTATGCGGAGATGATCGCGGGCGCGCTCGCCATCGTCATCGTGCGTTCCGTGGTGACGGCCATCGGCATATTGATCATCGCCGCCTGCTTCGGCGTCACGTCGATGCACGGCATCCTGGAATTCCTGTTCTGGGTGATCTGCGTATCGGTCGTGTTCGGACTGCTCGGAATCATCATCGGCCTGTGGGCCAAGAATTTCGAACAGCTCACGGTCTTGAACGTGTTTTTCATCGCGCCGCTCTCGTTTGTGGGCGGCATTTTCAACACGGTCGCCATGCTGCCCGCGTGGCTGCGCTGGCTGGCCTATGCCAATCCCTTCTTCTATTTCATCAGCGGCCTCCGGCACGCCATGATCGGCTTCTCGGAAGCGTCCGAAAGCCTGGGCGTCACTGTGGCGCTCAGCCTCGCCTTCGTCCTCGGCATCACCGTCTGGCGACTTTACGCAACCGGTTACGGTTTGCGCGAATAGAATGCTCGCCCGATACGGCGCGGGCGCTTATAATGTGCCAATAATACATTTGGCGCTTTCGGATTGAGACGACGATTGGCGTAGCCCGAAATGACCCGTAAGGGATTATGAACATGAAGCCACGCAATGCGACGGCCGCCATTATCGGTGCCGGGGATTTCATCGGTTCCGCCATCGCCAAACGCTTCGCCGCAGAAGGCTACACCGTGTTTGCGGGCCGGCGAACGGCGGAAAAACTTGTCCCGCTCGTCGATGCGATTGCCGCGAATGGTGGCCGCTGCATCGCGCGCGGGCTCGATGCGCGCAAGGAGGAGGATATTACAGCCTTCCTCAACGAGGCGAATGCCGAGGCACCGCTGGAAGTCTGCGTGTTCAATCCCGGCGCCAATGTCAATTTCCCGATTCTCGAAACGACCGAGCGCGTGTTCCGCAAGGTGTGGGAAATGGCGTGCTATGGCGGGTTTCTCACCGGCCGGGAAGCGGCGCGTCTCATGCTGCCGCATGGCCGGGGCACGATCCTGTTCACGGGCGCCACAGCCAGCCTGCGCGGCGGCGTGGGCTATGCGGCGTTCGCGAGCGCCAAATTCGGCCTGCGCGCTGTGGCGCAAAGCATGGCGCGGGAACTGGGACCGAAGAATATCCATGTGGCGCACCTCATCATCGATGCGGGCGTCGATACCGCCTTCGTGCGCGAACGCATCAAGGCGCGGGCCGGCGAAGAGGCGCTTGCCGCCCTCGAACCCGATCAGCTGATGAATCCCGAATCTGTGGCGAACGCTTATTGGTATCTGCATGAGCAGCCGCGCGACGGCTGGACGTTCGAACTCGATCTGCGACCTTACGGGGAGTCCTGGTGATGACGAACGTGGAGTTTCTGTTCGATTTCGGCAGCCCCAACGCCTATCTCGCGCACAAGGTGATACCGGAGATCGCGCGGCGCACGGGATTGGCGTTCGAATACGAGCCCGTTCTGCTCGGCGGCATATTCAAGCTCACCAACAACCGGTCACCGATGGAGGCCTTCGGCGGTATTCGCAACAAGCTCGAATACGAACAGCTCGAAACCCGACGCTTCATCGCGCGACATCGCATCGCGGCTTACAAATTCAATCCGTTCTTCCCCGTGAACACGCTGACGCTCATGCGCATGGCGATCGCGGCGGTGCATGACGGCATTCTGCCGCGCTATGTCGACGCCGTGTTCCACCACATGTGGGAAGCGCCGAAGAAGATGGACGACCCAAAGGTGATCCAGGCGGCCCTCGCGGAATCCGGCCTCGATGCCGACAGGTTGCTCGCCGCTGCCGGCACCGGCGAAATCAAGCAGGAACTGCTCCGGCGCTCGGAAGCCGCGGTGGATCGGGGCGTTTTCGGCATTCCCAGTTTTTTTGTCGGCAACGAGCTGTTTTTCGGCAAGGATCGTCTGCGCGATGTCGAGGACGAGATCGTTCGCGCGCGGGCCGCGGCCTGAATACCGGAGCGGCGGTTCCCTGCGTGGACGGCGGAACCCCGGGGCCTTATTCTCGGCTTGCGCACGAACACATTAAGGCCCGAATCCTCGGAGACAAGGCTTTCACGACCGTCGACGCCTCGTACGCCACATAAAGAGGACGAAGGAGTCTCTATGCCTGCTCTTTTCTCGCGTTTTGCCAGCGCCGCTTTGTTTGCCGGAGGCGCGCTCGCCCTGAGTTTTGCACCTGCCGCGGCCGAGCAGGCCACCCTGTTGGGCGCCTTCCAGAAATGGTCCGCCTTCAGCTCCGGTACGGGCGACGCCAAAGTCTGTTACACGCTCAGCCAACCCGTCTCGACCGAACCCAAACGCGCCAAGCGCGATCCCATCTTTTTTCTCATCAACGATTGGCCGGCCCGCAAGGCGAAGGCCGAACCGGAGATCGTACCGGGCTATCTTTATAAGGAAGGCAGTTCGGTCACCGTCCAGGTCGGCGTCGAAAAATTCGCCTTCTTCACGAAAAACGATGGCGGCGCCGGGAATGCGTGGGTCCAGGCGGAACCCGATGAGGAGCGCCTCGTCGCGGCAATGAAGGCGAACGGCACTGCCGTAGTGACTGGGCAGTCCAAACGCGGCACGCTCACACACGATGCCTATTCGACGGCGGGGCTCTCGGAAGCGCTCGACAAGGTGCATCAAGCCTGCGGCTTGTGAGGTATCGTGACGGAACGAACGAGCCTGATCGGTCTTGACAGTGCGGCGCTTGCGACGGCGCTGATCGCAGCCGGCGTCGCGCCCAAAGCCGCGCCGATGCGCGTCCGCCAGCTGTGGAACTGGACCTATGTCCACGGTGCGCGGGATTTCGCCGCGATGACGAATCTGGCGAAGGATTTCCGTCAGGTCATGGCCGACAATTTCAGCCTTGCCCGGCTCGATATCGCCGAAGAGCAGATATCGAATGACGGCACGCGCAAATGGCTGCTGCGCGCGGGCCCGGGCGTCGAATTCGAAACGGTGTTCATTCCCGAAACCGGTCGCGGCACGCTATGCGTTTCCTCGCAGGTCGGCTGCACGCTCAATTGCCGCTTCTGCCATACGGGCACGCAGAAACTCGTGCGCAATCTGAGCGCGTCCGAGATATTGGGCCAGGTGATGCTGGCACGCGACGCGCTGGGCGACTGGCCCTCGACCGGCGAAAACCGCCGCATCACCAATGTCGTCATGATGGGGATGGGCGAGCCGCTCTACAATTTCGAGAACGTGAAGGCCGCCCTCGCCATCGTGGCGGATGGCGACGGGCTGGCGCTTTCGAAACGGCGCATCACGCTGTCGACGGCCGGCGTCGTGCCCATGATCGCGCGGGCGGGTGCCGAAATTGGTTCCGCGCTGGCGATCTCGCTGCATGCGGTGCGCGACGACATCCGCGATGTGCTCGTGCCGCTCAACAAGAAATATCCGCTCGCCGAGCTGCTCGCTGCGTGCCGTGCCTATCCCGGCCTCTCCAATGCGCGGCGCATTACCTTCGAATATGTGATGCTCAAGGGCGTCAATGACAGCCTCGCCGAAGCGCGCGAGCTGGTGCGTCTCATTCGTGGCATTCCCGCCAAGATCAACCTGATCCCGTTCAATCCCTGGCCCGGCGCGCCTTACGAATGTTCGGACTGGGCGCAGATCGAGAAATTCGCCGAGATCGTCAACCGGGCCGGCTATGCCTCGCCGGTGCGCACCCCGCGCGGTCGCGATATCATGGCGGCTTGCGGCCAGCTGAAAAGCGCCAGCATCAAGGAACGCGCCAGCGTGCGCGCTGACCGGTTGCCTTCGCTGGAATTGGCTGAAATATCGTCCTGACGCGTTGCGAGTTCTTGATCGGCCGCAACTCTGCACAGGCCGCCAGGCAGTGGGGAATTTTCGATGTCCTTGTTCGACCTTTCCGGAAAGATCGCGCTCGTGACCGGCGGCAGCCGGGGCCTGGGGCGGGAAATGGTGCTCGCCTTTGCCGAGGCCGGCGCCGATGTCGTCATCGCGAGCCGCAAGCTCGAAGCCTGTGAAGGCGTGGCGCGGGAGGTCGAAAGACTGGGACGCAGCGCGCTGGCCGTGGCGGCGCATGTCGGCCGGTGGGAAGACAACGACATGCTGTGCGAGCGTGCCTACGCCCAGTTCGGCCGTGTCGATGTGCTCGTCAACAATGCCGGCCTTTCGCCGCTGGCGCCGTCGCTGGTCGAAACCTCCGAAGCCCTGTTCGACAAGGTGATCGAGGTGAATTTCAAGGGCCCGTTCCGGCTCTCGACCCTGGTGGGTACCAGGATGATGGAGGGCGATGGCGGCGCGATCATCAACCTCTCGAGTTCGGCTGCCTTCAAGCCCGAGCCCCATTTCGTGCCCTATGCGGGGGCCAAGGCTGCCGTCAACGCGATGACAATTGCGCTCGCCAAGGCGTTCGGCCCCAAAGTGCGTGTCAACTGCATTGCGCCGGGCCCGTTCCTCACCGACGTGTCCACGTCCTGGCGCGACGACGCGGAAAGACAGAAGACACTGGGCCTCAGGCGCTTTGGCCGACCGAACGAGATCGTGGGCACCGCGCTGTATCTCGCGAGTGAGGCGTCGAGCTTCACGACCGGTGCGGTGATCCGCGTCGATGGCGGCGCGTGGTAGTTTGTATAGTCTGACTTTTTGGAGAGCGCGGCGTGACTAGGAAACCCGTCAGCAAAGTGGTGCTTGCCTATTCAGGCGGCCTCGACACGTCAGTCATTCTCAAATGGCTGCAGACGGAATATGGCGCCGAGGTCGTGACCTTCACGGCCGATCTGGGCCAGGGCGGCGAGGTCGAACCCGCGCGCCAGAAGGCACTCCTGCTGGGCATCAAGCCGGAGAATATCTTCGTCGAGGACCTGCGCGAGGAATTCGTCCGCGACTATGTGTTCCCGATGTTCCGCGCTAACGCGCTCTATGAGGGTGTTTACCTGTTGGGCACATCGATCGCCCGCCCGCTCATCGCGAAAATGCAGATCGAGATCGCCGAGAGGGTGGGCGCGGATGCGGTGGCGCATGGCGCGACCGGCAAGGGCAACGATCAGGTGCGTTTCGAACTCGCCTATTATGCGCTCAAGCCGGACATCGCGGTCATCGCGCCCTGGCGTGAATGGGAACTGGAAAGCCGCACCAAGCTGCTGGAGTTTGCCGAGGTGCATCAAATCCCCATTGCCAAGGACAAGAGGGGAGAAGCGCCTTTCTCGGTCGACGCCAATCTGCTGCATTCCTCCTCGGAAGGAAAAGTGCTCGAAGACCCGGCGGTCGAGCCCGACTCCATCGTCTATCAGCGCACGCTGAGCCCGGAAGAAGCGCCGGACAAAGCGACTCTGATAGAGATCGGCTTTGAACGCGGCGACGCTTCCTCGATTGACGGGCAGAGCCTTTCGCCGGCGACGCTGCTTGCGGAACTCAACGAATTGGGTCGCGCCAACGGCATAGGCCGCATCGATCTTGTCGAAAACCGGTTCGTGGGGATGAAGTCGCGCGGCGTTTACGAAACTCCCGGCGGAACGATCCTCCTCGCGGCGCATCGCGCAATGGAATCGATCACGCTCGATCGCGGCGCGGCGCATCTCAAGGACGAGCTTATGCCGCGCTATGCGGAACTCATCTATAACGGGTTCTGGTTCGCGCCCGAACGCGAAATGCTGCAGGCGTTGATTGACAAAAGCCAGGAGTTCGTCGCAGGCACAGTCCGGCTGAAGCTCTACAAGGGCAATGTGATCGTCACGGGCCGCTCGTCGCCTTATTCGCTCTATGCCAAGGATCTCGTCACATTCGAGGACGATGGGGGGGCCTACGACCAGAAGGACGCGGCCGGCTTCATCAAGCTCAATGCGCTGCGCCTGCGCACGCTGGCCATGCGGAAGCGACGGACCAAATGAATGGACAGTCGCCGAACGCACAGCAGATCGAATATTGGAACGGAGCCGTGGGCGAACGCTGGGCGGTGCTGCAGGAGCGCATCGACTTCAGCCTTAACGGTATCACCGATGGGCTGCTGGCGTTTGCTGCGCCGGAAGAAGGCGAGCGGGCGCTCGATATCGGCTGCGGTTGCGGCACCACGACGTTGATCCTGGCACTGAAGCTGGCGCCCTCGGGCTCCGTCGCCGGCATCGATATTTCCGTGCCTATGCTCAATGTCGCACGTGCACGAGCACAGGCGCAGAATGCCGATGTCCCTTTCCTCGAAGCGGATGCGTCCGTTCACGATTTCCAGCCTGTGTTCGATCTTGTGTTTTCTCGGTTCGGCGTGATGTTCTTTGCCGATCCCGCCGCCGCTTTTGCGAATATCCGGCGGGCGCTGGTGCCGCGCGGACGGCTTGTCTTCGTCTGTTGGCGCGCGCTGCCCGAAAACATCTGGGCGACGGCGCCGTTCGCCGCTGCACGGGAATTCCTGCCGCCGCAGGAAACGACCGATCCGCTTGCGCCCGGGCCTTTCGCGTTCGCCGATCGCGCCCGGCTTCATGGCATTCTTGCCCAGGCCGGCTTTCGCGACGTTCTGATCGAGGCCTTCGATGGCGTGATGAATATGGGCCGTACGTCCGAAGACGCTGCGAATCACGCGCTCAATGTCGGACCTCTGGCGCGCGCGGCGGCGGAACTCGATGCCGTCACGCGGGCGAACATCAAGGAGGTCGTCGCCCACGCTCTCAACGCGTATGCGTCGCCATCGGGCATCACCCCGCCGGCTGCATGCTGGTTTGTGCGAGCGCGGCTCTGAGCGGGATCAGTAGACGACGACGCTGCGGATGGATTGGCCCTTCGTCATCAGGTCGAAGGCATCGTTGATCTTTTCGAGCGGCATCTGGTGCGTGATCAGATCGTCGATATTGATCTTGCCGTCCATATACCAGTCGACGATTTTGGGCACATCCGTGCGGCCGCGTGCGCCGCCAAAAGCGGAACCTTTCCAGACGCGGCCGGTGACAAGCTGGAACGGACGCGTGGAAATTTCCCGGCTGGCGGCCGCGACGCCGATGATGACGGACGTTCCCCAGCCGCGATGGCAGCATTCGAGCGCCTGTCGCATCACGTCGGTATTGCCGATGCATTCGAAACTGTAATCGGCGCCACCCTTGGTCAGCTCCACGAGATGAGGTACGAGATCGCCTTTCAGCTCGTTCGGGTCGACGAAATGCGTCAGGCCGAATTTCCGCGCCAATTTTTCGCGTGCGGGATTGGCGTCGACGCCCACGATCATGTCGGCGCCGGCCAGTCGCGCGCCCTGCACGACATTGAGACCGATCCCGCCCAGGCCGAACACAACCACATTGGCGCCGGGTTCGACCTTCGCGGTGAAGATCACAGCGCCGATGCCCGTCGTCACGCCGCAGCCGATATAACAAATCTTGTCGAAGGGCGCGTCCTCACGCACCTTCGCCAACGCGATCTCCGGCAGCACCGTATAGTTGGCGAAGGTCGAGCAGCCCATATAGTGGAGCACAGGCGCGTCGCCGTACGAGAAGCGGCTGGTTCCGTCTGGCATGACCCCTTTGCCCTGCGTGGCGCGGATCGAGGTGCACAGATTGGTCTTGTGGCTCGTGCAGGATTTGCACTCGCGGCATTCGGGGGTGTAGAGCGGAATGACGTGATCGCCCTTTTTGAGCGAGCGCACGCCGGGTCCCACATCCGCGACGACGCCGGCGCCCTCATGCCCGAGAATGCAGGGAAACAGCCCTTCCGGATCGGCGCCCGAGAGCGTGTATTTGTCGGTGTGGCAAATGCCTGTCGCCTTGATCTCGACGAGCACTTCGCCATCTTTAGGTCCCTCGAGCCGAACCGTCTCGATCGTCAGAGGTTTGCCGGCTTCCCAGGCGACAGCGGCTCTTACGTCCATGGTTCGAACCTCACGCCGGAGCGTGTTCCTCGCTTGCCGCGCGTTGCGGACGTGAGAGACCGTTCGCGCTAATAAAGATCAGCCTGCGCCGAAAAGCCAATGGGCTCTCAACCAACAGGATCGGCTTCAGCGATTCCAACCCGCCCGAGAAAAATGGCTGATCGAGAAACCGCGATGGCTTCTCCGTCCATGCGGGAATTTCCAAACGACCTATCCTCGCGAGATGTTCTGTAAGCGCTCCCAAGTAAGCATCATATACGCGACCGACATGCGACGGTTCCTGCCGCAACGCTGCGCGGCGTTTGTTTGCATCCATGCGTTGCCATGCGTCCAGAAATTCTCTCACGGCAGCATCAAAACCTTGCGAGTGCTCGACCGCTCTTTGAGCTATTTCAAAGATGCTGCGCGGACGCATGAGGTTTTCCTCTACGATCTTCAACCGGCGAAGCCGCCAAATATCTCTTCCAGGCCGAACTGGGTCTTTGACGGCAACTGCTGGAGTGGATATTAGCGCGAAACAATCTGCAACGCCTCCCCTGCGTCTTTGATCGAAAGAGCGATGGCAAGTTGACGGATATCCTCTAAATCGGAGTTCTGGTCGACCCCGCTAACGCGCATTGCCAGACATTTCATGGCGAAGAGGTAGGTCGGCGACGCCACGAATACGCGCAGCCCCGGTTCATCCTCCGAAGGGTAGGTTCTAAAGAGCGCTTTCGCGGCGGCGTCCGAGTCGTGCCCGCTGAGAAATCCTTTTACACCGTCGTTTAACCAATCTGGTGGCCAGCCGAATTCCTCAGCAACTGTTTCCGCGGCTTGCCGGATGAAAGTTCTGTCCCGCTCGAAGACCGCATCCACGTCGTGTGTTGACACACGATAATTCATGGTCAGCACCAAAGCCGAGCCGCCGTACACGGATATCTCCACGATCTTCCGGGCGGCAGTCGCCATTTCCCCGAGCCGCTGGAAAGCTTGCTCCAGAGTATTTCGATCGAATGGCTTCGAAGTGGATTTCACCTGGTTCACACATCCAACGCGGCGTAGAGGGCGTTGTCCTGAATAAATTCACGCCTCGGCTCCACAATGTCGCCCATCAGTTTCGCGAAGAGGTCGTCGGCCTCGTCGGCATGCTCGACTTTTACCACCAGCAACGTGCGCGCGTTTTCGTCGAGCGTCGTTTCCCAAAGCTGCTGCGCGTTCATTTCGCCAAGGCCTTTGTAGCGCTGCAGCGCGAGCCCCTTGCGGCCCCATTCGAAAATCGTATTGAGGAGCTGGGTGGGCGACCGCACTTCGCGTGTCTCGTCCTTGCGCGTGAGCGTCCCCGCTTTGAGATAGGTCGCCTGCAGATCCGCCGCCATTTTGTCGAGCTTACGCGCATCCGTGCTTGAAATGAGGGCGCCGTCGATCGCGACGGCCTCGCGCACGCCGCGCACTTCGCGCCAGAACTTCAGGCCGCCGTCTTTTGTGGGTTCTCCGTGCCAGCCGCGTTCCGTTTCGTCCGACAATTGATCGAGGCGACGGGCGATATATTGCGCCGTTTCGGTCGCGTGCATCCCGTCCTGCAGAATGTCCGGGTTAAGTGCACCGGCGATCGCGGCCTGTTCCAGCAGAAAGCGTGGAAAATGCCGCGGGAACCCTTCAAGCGCTGCGACAGCGGCGCGCGCTTTCTCGACCAGGGCGGTGAAATCTGCGCCCGCGATTGCTTCGCCTGTATGCAGCGCAAACGATGCGCCCGCCGAGCCCTCCGCGACCAGATGATCGGTCAGCTCGCGCTCATCCTTGAGATAGATCTCCGATTTGCCTCTGCTTGCCTTATAGAGAGGTGGCTGCGCGATGTAGATGTGTCCGCGCTCAATCAATTCCGGCATCTGACGATAGAAGAAAGTCAGCAATAGCGTGCGGATATGCGCGCCGTCCACGTCGGCGTCCGTCATGATGATGATCTTGTGGTAGCGGAGCTTGTCGGCGTTGAATTCTTCGCGGCCTATTCCCGTACCAAGTGCCGTGATGAGCGTGGCGATTTCGGCATTGGTGAGCATCTTGTCGAAGCGCGCGCGTTCGACATTCAGCACCTTGCCACGCAAGGGAAGCACGGCCTGGTTCTCGCGATTGCGCCCCTGCTTGGCGCTGCCGCCGGCCGAATTGCCTTCCACAATGAAGATTTCGCATTTGGCGGGATCGCGTTCCTGGCAATCGGCGAGTTTGCCGGGCAGGCCGGAGCCGTCCAGCGCCCCTTTGCGGCGCGTCAGTTCGCGTGCCTTGCGCGCGGCCTCGCGGGCGACCGCCGCTTCTATGACTTTGCCCACCACGGCGCGTGCCTCGGCGGGATGTTCCTCGAACCAGGCGCCGATCTGGTCGATGACCACGCTCTCGACAACCGGGCGGACTTCCGAGGAGACAAGCTTGTCTTTCGTCTGTGAACTGAATTTCGGGTCGGGCACTTTGATGGACAGAACGCAGGTCAAACCCTCGCGGCAGTCGTCGCCGGTCAGCGTTACCTTGTCCCTTTTTGCCAGGCTCGATTCTTCGGCGTATTTGGTGACCACCCGAGTCAGCGCGGCGCGGAAGCCGGCCAGATGCGTGCCGCCATCGCGCTGTGGGATGTTGTTGGTGAAACACAGCATGCTCTCGTGATAGCTGTCGTTCCAGGTGAGCGCGGCCTCCACGACGATGGTTTCGCGCTCGGCATTGATAATAACAGGTGAGGGGATGAGCGGACTCTTTGCACGGTCGAGATAACGTACAAACGCTTCCAGTCCGCCGTCGTAGTGGAGAACGCTTTCCTTCTTTTCGACGCCGCGCAGGTCCGCGAGGCCGATCGTGACGCCGGAATTGAGAAAGGCAAGTTCGCGCAGGCGATGCTCGAGCGTCGCAAGGTCGAATTCCGTTTTGGTGAAGGTTCGCGGACTCGGCAGAAACGTCACTTCCGTGCCGCGCTTGCCGTTCGCGTCTCCCACGATTTTAAGCGGCGCTTCGGGGTCGCCGTCGCGGAAGCGGACGAAATACTCCTTGCCGTCTCGCCAGACGCGCAATTCCAGCCATTCCGACAACGCATTGACGACGGAGACGCCGACGCCGTGCAGGCCGCCAGAAACCTTGTAGGCGCTCTGTTCGAATTTCCCGCCGGCATGAAGCTGGGTCATGATCACTTCGGCGGCGGAAACCCCTTCGGTGGGATGAATATCGGTGGGCACGCCGCGTCCGTTGTCGCGCACGGTGCACGACCCGTCGGCATTCAACATGACATCGACGCGGTTGGCATACCCTCCAAGCGCTTCATCGATGGCGTTGTCGACGACTTCGTAGACCATGTGATGCAGGCCCGAGCCGTCATCCGTATCGCCGATATACATGCCCGGCCGTTTGCGCACGGCATCGAGCCCTTTGAGGACTTTGATGGAGTCGGCGCCGTAGCCGTCTCTATCAGGTCGTTCGGGCAGGTTGGAATCGGATATCATCAGCTGGCCATTGCAGCACGAAAGCCGGGATCGATCGGATAGGTAAGGAGCGTCAGCATGCGCTACTCCTAGCGAACGAATTCGCCGGCATTGACAAAAAACATATCCGCGCGCGATCCCAGGCCTTCGAACAGCGAGAGATCGGTACCGGTGAGCCACGCCTGCGCGCCGAGAGCGAGGATTTCCTCGAAAAGGGACGCGCGCCGGCGCGCGTCCAGATGCGCCGCAATTTCATCGAGCAGAAGGAGCGGCGCGTGCCCGTCCCGCGCCTGCGCCAGTTCCCGCGCATCGGCAAGGATGATCGAGATCAGCAACGCCTTTTGTTCTCCGGTCGAGCAATCGCGTGCATCCATGCGTTTTTCGGTATGACGGACGAGGAGGTCGCTCAGATGCGGTCCGAGAGTCGTGCGCCGCGTCTCGGCATCGCGCATTCGGACCTGCGCCAGCCGCGTGCGCAGCGCCTGGACGGCGCCATCACCCTGTTCGGCGACGAGCGAGTCGGCATCTCCGGAAAGCGCCAACTGCGCGCAAGGAAAGGCGCCGGTGCGTTCGCGCGCCGCCAGGGAGCGGTTGAGACGCGCAACAGTTTCCGCCCGCGCGGTTATGGTGGCGACACCCGATTCCGCCATTTCCTTTTCAAGTCCATCGAGCCACGCGGGATCGCGCGGACCAAATTTTAGCAGGCGGATGCGTTCGCGCATGGCATGTTCATAACGCAGGGCGCGAACCGCATGGCCGGGATCCATTCCCAGCACGAGCCGGTCCAGAAAGCGGCGTCGGCCGCTGGCGCTTTCGATGAAAATCCGGTCCATGGCAGGCGTCAGCCATGTCATCTGGATGATCTCGCCGAGATCGGCCGAGCTTTGCGCAGGTGCGCCGTTCAAGTGCACAAGCCGCTTTTCGCTGCCTTGCGGACCGGGCACGAGGCCTGTGCCGATTTCGTGGAAAGCGCCGTCGCGCGCCAGCGTCGCAGTCACAGCCCATGAGACATCGACCGGCTCGACTTGCGGCGCTTTGCGGGTATGGTCGCTCAACCGCGCGCCGCGCAATCCGCGGCCAGGCGAAAGCAGCGAGATGGCGTCGAGCAGATTGGTCTTGCCCGCGCCGTTCGGTCCGGCGAGCACGACGGGACGCCCGCTCACGGCGATTTCGCCTTTCGCGTATGAGCGGAAATTCGTGAGCGAAAGACGGACGACGGCAAGCTGTCTGCTTGCGACAACGGGCGCATGGAATGCGCCAAGGGATTCCGCCACGGCGGAATGTTCTGGATTGACGTGTGTCAAACTCACACCCGCATGGGCATGAGGACGTAAAGTGTGCCGCCGTCCTCGGAATCTTCGATGAGCGTGGGCGAGCCCGCATCCGAAAGCAGGAAGCGCACTTCCTTGCCCTCGATCTGACCGGTGATGTCGAGCAGATAGCGGGCGTTGAAGCCGATCTCGATCGGAGTTGCGCTATAGGTGGCGCCCAATTCCTCGGTGGCCGTTCCGGAGTCGGGATTGATCACCGAAAGCGTCAGCCGGTCTTTGACGATCGCGAGCTTCACGGCGCGGGTCTTGTCGGCGGAGATGGTGGAAACGCGGTCAACGGCCTGCGCGAATTCCTTGGAGTCGAGCGTCAGCGCTTTGTCGTTCGCGGAAGGGATCACCCGCTGATAGTCGGGGAATGTGCCATCGATCAATTTGGACGTCAGTTCCACGCCGTCGGAGGTGAACTGAATTTTCGTGTCGGACAAGGACACATCGATCGCCCCTTCCGTGTCGTCGAGCAGCCGGCGCAGTTCCGTAACGGTCTTGCGCGGCACGATGACACCCGGCATTTCAGCAGCGCCTTCCGGCAATTCGATCTGGAAACGCGCGAGTCTGTGGCCGTCGGTCGCCGCCGCACGCAACGCCTGTACCGCGCCGTCCTTGTGCGCGTGAATATAGATGCCGTTCAGATAGAAGCGGGTTTCCTCGGTCGAGATCGCAAAGCGTGTTTTGTCGATGAGTTGTTTGAGACTTTCGGCCGGCAGGCGGAAACGATAGGGCAGGGCGCCCGCCGCCATTTGCGGAAAATCCTCTTTCGGCAGACACGCCAACTCGAAGCGCACGCTGCCGGCGGAAACGGCCAACCGCCCACCTTCCGAAGTTAGCAATTCAGCCTGGACCTGCGCGCCTTCGGGCAGTTTGCGCACGATGTCATAGAGCATGTGCGCGGGCGCTGTGGCCGCGCCATTGCGCAGCACATCGGCCGGCAGGGATTCGACGATTTCGATGTCGAGATCGGTCGCGGTGAGCTTGAGGCGCCCCTTGCCGGCTTCGATGAGGACGTTCGACAAAATCGGAATCGTGTTCCGGCGTTCGACGACGCTTTGGACGTGGCTGAGCGCCTTCAGAAGGGCGCCGCGTTCAACAGTGATTTTCATGGCCTTGCGCTTAAAATATCAGTCGCCTTCCAGACCCGGACAATCCCCGGCATACGCCGGAAACCCCTTGATTTGCTTGAGTTCTGCAAGGCAGGTGACTCGGGCCTAGAACTATATCAGGGGTGCATAGGCGAGAATAGGGCGAAAGGCCCAGAATAAGCGCCGGCGCGGCAGCAAACGCTCCCTACGCCGGCACCCGCCGTTTAGCTGGCCTTGCCGAGTACTTGTTTCAGGAAATCGACTTCCTGCCGGAAAACGGGATCCTCCTGGCACAGCGCTGCGATCCGCCGGCAGGCGTGAAGGACGGTCGTATGGTCGCGCCCGCCGAAACGTCGCCCGATCTCCGGCAGCGACCGCATCGTCAATTCGCGGGAGAGATACATGGCTACCTGACGTGGCCGGGCAACCCGGCGGCTCCTCTGTGCGGATTGGAAATCGCGCAGATCAAGCTTGTAGAACTCTGCCGTCTTGCGCTGGATGTCCTCAATCGAGGTTTTGCGTATGACCGTACCCCGCTTGACGATCGCGTCCACAGCTGCGTCAAAAGTGCCGGCGTTTTTCGTCAGGTCCGCATAAAGGGCGAGGTTGTTGAAGAAACCGATCAGATCGCGCGGCGAGGATTCTTCCAGATCGGCGATACGCTCCAGCGCCTCGGTCGGGATCGATGCCTGCGGCCGCTTCTTGACATAGTCTTCCGCCCGCAGTTTCAGGATGGCGAGCCGCGTCGCGCGGTCGGGCCGGTCGAGCGCAACCACGAGGCCGCCGGATAGTCGTGACCGCACATCTGCGCCCAGTGCGTCGAGGCCCGACGGCGCGCGGTCTGCAGCGATGACGAGCTTGCGCTGCAGATCGGCATAGGCATTCAGCGTGTGGAGAAATTCCGACATCGTGTAGGTGCTGCGGCAAAGATGCTGAAGATCGTCGATCAGTAGCATGTCGGCGGCCCGCAGTTCTTCCTTGAAGGCGAGCGTGTCCTTGCGGTTTATCGCGCCGAGGAACTGGCGCATGAAATCTTCCGCGCCGAGCAGGAGCGCCCGGCGGCCGCGTTTGCGCGCTTCCAGCGCAATCGCGTTCAAAAGATGCGTTTTGCCGTAGCCAAAGCCGCCATGGATGTAGAGAAGCGACACATCGTCAGCCTCCTCGTTTGCGAAGGTGCGCGCGGCCCGTTGTGCAAGCTCGTTCGCGGGCCCGGGAACAAAGGTGTCGAAAGATTGCGCGGGATCGAGTACGCGGATGGAAAGTCCGTGGCGCGCTTCCTGGGGCCTGCCCGGGTTGGAAGACTGCATCGGCAAATAGGCAACCGGCATGGGCACCTGCGCGGGCGGCTTTTCCTTCACAAGGCCGCCGCCCACCATGGGCGGGGTCTCGACCAGGGTGATAGTGATCGAAGCGGGCTCCGCACCTTCGGCGCGCAGGGCACGTTCAATGCGGCCTACATATTGGTTGGCGACCCAATTGCGCACGAACGCGCGTACAGCGCCGAGCTGCAATTCGCCGTTCTTGAAATCGAGCAGCACCAGCTTGGAAATCCAGGCGTCGAACACCGCCTCGCCCAGTTCGCGGCGCAGCCTTTCGCGTGCTGCCGCCCAGACCGCCGCCCAATCGGGAGTTTTTGCAATCGTCTGTGTCATTGTGTCTTGCCCTTTGTCCGTCCGGAACCGCCTTCGGTGCCGGATTCCCCTTATTCGTCCCTCAACATTCCCAGGCCACGACTCCAGCGGGGGCTCATGCAGCGGCACCCGTCGCGTGGCTCACCCTGATTTTCAGGATTGGCGCCAGGGCAACCCTGAGGCCTTCCATCCGCTGCGCCCGCCGCGGTGTCGCTGCTCGTCCAGATCGCCCTCGAACCCGCCGGCGATATTGAAGGCGCGGCCGAAGCCCGCGGCCGTCATTGCGATAGCGGCAGCGCGGGAGCGGGCTCCGGAACGGCAGAGAAACAGGACCGGCGTATCGGGCGATGCTCCTGCAGCGCGCAGCTGCGCGCTCGCCTGCGCCGCAAATTCCGAATTCAGCCCCATGCTTGGATAGCTCTGCCATTCGACGTTGTGGACTTCCCGGCCGATTGGCGAGAGATCCGGCTGGCCAACGAAAGCCCATTCCGCTGCTGTTCGTACATCCACCAATTGCGCCTTGGGGTTGCTCTTCAGCAGCGACCAAGCCTCTTCTGCGTCAACGTCGCCCGCATAGCCGGCAGCGTTCTTGGCTTCAGTCATAGTTAACTCCCGCACAGACGGCTCCGCCAACGGGACACAAAGCATCCCGCATCGAAGTAAATTCGAAGTTTAACTAACTGTTATATTTGAGAGGAGAGCCGGCGACAGAGAAGTAATCTTCCACCGGTCTTCTTTTACTGCCCGAGTTCTTCAGCATTTTTGTTCGAGCCCCGCCACTAGGTTGGCGAAGATAGCGAAGCCCCTCATTTCGCGCAACCTGAACGAGTCTAGAACGGGCAAATTTTTAACTTATGTGACTGTTGCTAAGCGCTGGTACCGTATACGGAAAATAGAAATCGCGGTGAATCAGCAGGTTAATGAACCAAACCGCCCACAGCGCCGTCATAAATCCGACGAAACGCTGATACATCCGCCTACAGACCAATAAAAACGGGCCTAATTCAAAGCTTAGGCCCGTCACAAAGAATTTATATAAGAATTCGCGGAACTTAGCCAGGAAGCTTTGCCGCGCGCCGGGTGAGGCGGGCCACTTTGCGGCTGCCGGTGTTCTTGTGCAGCACGCCCTTGGAAACGCCCCGCATAATCTCGGGTTCCGCAACCTTCAGCGCGGCCACAGCGGCGGTTTTGTCGCCCGCCAGAAGCGCTTCCTCGACCTTGCGGGTAAAGCTGCGCAGGCGGCCCTTGCGGGCATGGTTGATCGCCGTGCGCTTGGCGATCTTGCGAACGCGCTTTTTGGCGGAGTCGATATTGGGCATGGGTCGTCCTGCTTGAAGGCAAATGGAAGGCGGGGCTTTTAGCCCGCGCGGACGACAGGGTCAATCCGCTTGTTTGCGCCTTCAGCGGTTCTTGAAAGCCGGCTTTCGCTTTTCGGTGAAGGCGGCCATCCCCTCCTTCTGGTCCTCGGTCGCGAACATGGAATGGAACACACGCCGCTCGAAGCGCACGCCTTCGGCCAGCGTCGTCTCATAGGCTCGGTTTACCGTCTCTTTCGTCATCATCGCGATGGGAAGGGATTGCTCGGCGATCTTGTGTGCGGCTTTCATGGCTTCCGGCAACAGATCGGCCAGGGGGACGACGCGGCTGACGAGGCCCGCACGTTCGGCTTCCGCCGCATCCATATTGCGGCCCGTCAGGCACATTTCCATCGCCTTGGACTTGCCGACAAAGCGGGTGAGCCGTTGTGTTCCCCCGATGCCGGGCATGACCCCGAGATTGATCTCCGGCTGGCCGAATTTCGCATTGTCCGCCGCGAGGATGAAATCGCACAGCATGGCGAGTTCGCAGCCGCCGCCCAGCGCGTAGCCCGCGACGGCAGCTATGATCGGTTTGCGGATGGCGGCGATATCGTCGGCGGCGGCCGCAAAGAAGTTCGTCTTGAACATGTCCATATAGGACCGCGGCGCCATTTCCTTGATGTCGGCGCCGGCGGCGAAGGCGCGCTCGGAACCGGTGAGCACGAGGGTATGGACAGTGTCGTCCGAGTCGAACGCCTTCAGGGCGTGAACCAATTCCGTCAGCAGCTCGGAATTGAGCGCGTTCAGCGCCTTGGGGCGATTGAGCGTAATGAGGCCCACGGCGCCGTCCGTCGTCACGAGGATATTCTGGTAGTCCATGGCGTACGTCTCCGATGTTTGCTGGTTCATCCGTTGCGCCTCACCGGCGCGAACGCAAGGGGGTATCACTCCCAGGACGGCTTGGCCCGCCAGCGCTTCAATTGCCCGCGTGCGCCTTTTCGCTCCAGTCGTTTCTTCTTGCTCGCCTTGGGCGGCCTGGTCGGTCGTCGCGGACGTGGAATATCGGCCGCCTGGCGCAGCAAGGCCAGAAGCCGGGCGCGGACATCGGCCCGATTGCGCTCCTGGGTGCGAAACTGGCGGCCGGTCAGGATGAGGATGCCGTCCTTGGTCAGTCGCTTTCCCGCGAGCACGACCAGACGCTGGCGAACGCTTTCCGGCAGCGCTGGGGAATTGCGCGCGTCGAAGCGAAGCTGCACCGCGGTCGCGACCTTGTTGACGTTCTGCCCGCCGGGGCCGGCCGACTGAATGAAACTCTCGTCGAGCTCGCTTTCGTCGATTGCGATGTCGGGTGTGATCTCGATCCTGACCATGGCCGTTTCTGACACAGCCCCCGATATACAATCAATTGATTGTGTGTTCGTACCGGGGCTCCGCCACGAAGGCCATGAACTTCCTTTTGTCATCTCATTCAATTTGATTTCTCATAAACTATGCGAGGCCATACCAAGAAGCGATTCACCCTGACGCGCGAGTTCATTCGACATTCTTCGGGCACGGAACATCATCGCAAAGCCGAGATAGATGTTGGGCTTTGCGATGGTTGTATCTCAGAACACAACATTTGAAAGTGGTCGCTGGCATAGAGCACCACAGGGGACGGACGCGTCGGGACATCCGACGATGAACAAGCTTCTCCTGGCGGCGATGGCACTCGCATTTTCTTGCGTCGCGGAGAAGGCCTGGGCCGGCGA
>Ga0302326_10010972_pt1 | contig 19563 bp, 14 predicted proteins | sample Palsa_T0_3_FD_202264 | JGI IMG/M metagenome (GOLD analysis project Ga0302326, IMG submission 202264) | Peat permafrost microbial communities from Stordalen Mire near Abisko, Sweden - Palsa_T0_3 | ecosystem: Environmental > Terrestrial > Soil > Palsa > Peat permafrost | place: Sweden: Abisko...
CGGTTCGGGTAGAGAAACCCCCGGCCCAAAATGTTGCGCCCAATCCCACAGCCCGCTTGGCCGGCCGCGTCGATAAGCTCGTGGATCTGGTTTACGATTCCACCCATTACGACTCGGCCACTAAGATTTTGGAAATACCGATCCGCCTCAAGAATGTCTCCCAGAGTCCTATCTTTGCTCCGTTGTCGATAGAGGTGGTGAAATTCGGCAGCGGTCTCACCGACGAACTGAAGGAGAATGCTCCCAAACTTCTCAACGCCTCCAATCAAAAAGAGGGCGACGGTGCGGTTTTCGATTATACGCCCGCACTGCGGGACCTCGAAGCCCTGGAACCCGGAGCGATCTCAGGAGCAATCGTTTGGAGAATGAAGGTCGTCGATCCTTTGAGGTCGCCCAATATTCAGTTTGCGGTTAACGGGGCCATCGAGAAGTAGTGTCATGGAAATGGTTTGACGGTTCGTCGTTATTGAGGAGGAGACTATGCGTACCTACGGAATCGCAACAGCGCTATTGCTAATCGTCGCTGCCGGACAAATCGCGTCGCCGGAAGCGCCGCAAAGAGCTTCTCGCCTGTTTAAAGACAGCCGGCAGACGCTCGCGATCGCCCGCGCTCAAGGCCGGCGCGACATAGTTCTGGTGGTGGCGGCGCTCCCCAACCGGGCCGAGGCGGTCGCCGGCAGGGCGCGCGAGTTGGGTGGCGAAGTTCGTTACCGCGACGACGAGGTGGGTTATCTGCGGGTGCGCCTACCCATCGATCGGGCAAGTGAATTCGCCGAGTACGACCAGATCGAGTCGGTCGCGGCCGATCGCGACGAATCGTACCCGGGCCGGCTCTCACCCCCGGCGCAAAGCGGCGATCCAGGTCTGCCTTCTCCCCAAGATCCGGCCCAGTGGCCGCCCCGTTGGGGCGACTATCCGCTCCGCCATCCCTATTCCCCGCTCAGCGATATCGGAGCCGCCGATTTCCGCGCCAAACATCCGACCTTCGATGGCCGCGGCGTGACCATAGCGCTCATCGATGGGAATCTCGATTTGCTGCTGCCGGAGTTTCAGACTGCCTATGCCCTGGACGGAACTCCCATCCGCAAAGTCGCCGATTTTCTGAACGTCACCGATCCGCGCGACGATGCCGACCTGAATCCGCAGTGGGTCGACATGCGGGAAGAGGTGACCGCTCAAGGCCTCCACGTTAGCTTCCAAGGTAAGACGTTCACCGCCCCACGCGACGGCCGGTTTCGGATCGGATTGTTCAGCGAGCGCAAATTCAATCAGCCGGCCAACGCTGCTTACATCGACCAGGATTTGGATCGTGACGGCAATCCCAAAGGCGATGACGGGCTCTTCGGCGTCCTGTGGGATGAGCAGACCAACGAAGTCTGGGTGGACACCGACCGCGATCTCAACTTCGCCGACGGGCCCGCCATGACCGACTACGCGAAGCACCAGGATATCGGAGTTTTTGGGCACGACGACCCCTCCACGCCGGTGCGCGATACCATCGGCTTCGCGGTCCAGACCGATCCGAAAAACAAATTCATTTCGATCAACGTCGGAGTTTACCAGCACGCCACCGAAATCATGGGTTCGGTGGTGGGGAATCGCGAACCGAATGGCCGGCTGCAAGGGATTGCCCCAGGCGCGCAGATCATGTCGATGTTCTGGGGTATCGGCATTGCGCATTCCATGATCGAGGGCCTGATCAAAGCGTTTGCCGATCCGCGCGTGGATCTGATTGTGCTCGAACAGCACGTGGGGGTCGCCTCTCTCCCCTACCTTCTGGCCGACGCGCACCATCCGGTCACCGTCATCGTCCAGCGACTCATTGAGCGATATCGCAAACTTCTCTTCGTTCCCGGATCCAATGCGCCGGGCTTCGGCCTGGTGGCTGAGGATGGGTTGGCGCCCGGCGCGTTCAGCGTGGGCGGATACCAGAGCCAGGAGAGCTACCGCTTGAACGCCGGCTTTATTCCGGAACCCGTCGACAACATGCATTGGGGAGCTCTCTCGCACGGCCCCAGCGGCATCGGCGCGTTGAAACCGGACATGCTTGCGCCTAGCGGGCAAATGTCGACCGACCCCGGATACCGCAAGGGAGCAGAGATTAAAGGGCTATTTGAGTTGCCGCCCGGATATGCGATCGACGGTGGCACCTCGACCGCCACTCCGATGGCAGCAGGCGCCACCGCGCTTGTTGTCAGCGCCGCCAAACAAACCAAGGTCCCCTATGACGCCTTCACCCTGAAGGCGGCGCTTACGGGGAGCGCTCGATTCATATCGCGGCTTTCCGCGCACGAGCAGGGTAACGGACTGGTGCAGGTCGAGGCCGCTTACGAGCGGCTTAAACAGCTTGAGAAAGCGCCGCAGATCAGCATCACGAGTACGGCGCCGGTCCGCACGCGCCTTAGCCAACTCTTGCCAATCCCTAACCAGGGCGTGGGAATCTATGAGCGCGAAGGCTGGGCCGCCGGCGACCACGCAAGCCGAACCATTCGTCTGACCCGCCATACGGGCTCTGCCGAACCGATGACTTTCGATCTGACCTGGGCCGGCAACGACGGCAGTTTCACCGGTCCCAAGACGGTCGTGCTACCCCTGAACCAACCGGTCGACCTGCAAGTGGATATCGCCGTCCACGAGATGGGTCCGCATTCGGCAATTCTCAACCTGACACATCCTTCCATTCCCGGATTCGCCTATCGCGTGCTCAACACCGTGGTGGCGGCCGCGCGATTCAATGAGGCAAACAAGTTCACCGTGACGTCGCAAGTGTTGTTGCCGCGGCCTGGCGATCGCGGATTATTTGTCGATGTGCCGCCCGGTGTGGCCGCGCTCAAACTCTCCGCCAACAGCGCCGATGGGACGGTGCGGATCTTTGCCATTTCTCCCGAGCGCGAGCAGTATTACGCGCCGGGCCAGCCATTTTCGCTGCCACGTCCCGAGCCCGGTGTATGGGAAGTCAATGTCACCATGAACGGGGATGCCAGGGAGTTCAATCCCAACAATCCGCAGCCGCTGAAGGCTTCCAAGGTAAACGTAACCGCGGCCCTGGTCGGCTTCACCGTAACCGCCGAGAAGGCGCTTGACTCCGAGTTGCGGCCCGGCGCTGCGCGCGATATTTCCGTCGATCTGGCGAACCATTTCTCTCCCGTCGCGGCGTCTGCCGTCGGCATGCCGCTAGGCAGCGCCTTTCAGACGAAGCGCACTATCTCGCAAGGCGAGCAGCACATCTACGAAGTGAATGTACCTAAAGGCGCTACTTCGCTCCAGGCGAGTGTCACCGGTGTGGCAAATGGCGACGCCGATCTCGACATCTATCTCTTCGACTGCACACCGCCCCCGGCGCCGCCCGCTCCTACGGCTGAGCGCGAGAAGGGGAACAAATCCCCGGGTGCCGTGCCTCCTAGCTGTACTCCGCGCGCGAAGGCGGCCACGATAGACGCCGGCGGGATAGTCGAAGTCGCAGACCCTCAGGCCGGCCGTTGGGTCGTAGTAGTGGACGCGTATTCAATCCCCGGAGGACGCACTTCCTATTCTTATGAAGATGTCTTCACGCACCCGAGCTTCGGCATAGTGTCGACTAACGATGTCCCCGACCAACACGAGACGGGAGGAGCGTGGAGTTCCACGGCGCATATCTGGGCAGCCAGGTTACCCGAACAACCGCGGAAGTTGGTAGGCCGCGTGGCTGTGAGTAATGGCGACGTGCGAACCGCCGCTGGGACATCGATCCCTTTAGGCTTTATGGATATCGACCTGGGGGCGCGTCCCAAGTCCGGCAATAAGTGATTGAAAGGTGAGGATACCAATGGGTATGACATATCGATGCGTTGCTAGTGTCCTGGGAGCTGGCTTTCTGGTTTCAGCACTTCTTCCGCCCCTGCGTGCACAGAGCATCCACCGCGCGAAAATCCCTATCGTGGCCGGGCCCACTGTCCAAGTGAGTAAGGACTTCCCGACTCTGGTTCACGCCGAGAATCTCGCCGCGGGCGACCTTCAACATCCCGGGCGCCTCATCACCTGCTCCATGGTCTTCCCGGGCGATGGCTATCGATCATTCGTTATTCATCAGTATTGCTACGTTTCCATGGATAGCGGCAAGACCTGGAAGACCACTCTGAAGGCAACGGAGGGATGGGAAGATGGCGATCCCGCTCCCATATATGGCCGCGGCGATGATGTATTCGTCGTCGCACTCGTCGCCAGGGAGCCGGATCAGCCGAAGGACCCGAACCCCGATGCCGCTCCCCGGCACGACAGCAATACCGTAGTGTACAAGTCGGCCGACGGCGGCAATACATGGACGGAGTCCGCGCGCTTCGAATTCATCGATCGTGAGTTCATCAACGTCGACACCACAACCGGCCCGTACGCCGGGCGAGTTTATCTGGTGGGTCAAGGCTCGGTCCGCGATATCTTTCAGGGCGGCCGCTCCGCGAGCCTGAAGATGTGGCGCTCGCTCGATAACGGCAAGACGTTTCTCGGCCCGGCGGCTGCCACCTATCCGGCCGGAACGGAAATCTGCGGCGTGGGTACGGGGGCAGTTCTCTCAGACGGCACCTTCGTATCCATGTTCGGACTGACTAAGTCAGGCCGTAAGCAAAACCTGGAACAGGAGCCAACCGCGGAACCCAACGCCGAAATCCACGTAATCGCATCGAAAGACGGCGGGGAGACATTCAATAAGTCGACAAAAGTCGCGGACTGGAAGATCGACCGTCAACGATCGGAAGGCGGCATGCTCGGGCAGTTGGCCGTCGACCCCGGCAGTAAGGCATTCAAAGATCGCATCTATGTTGTCTATCCCGAGATAGTCGCCGAGCGTGTGCAAATTCGTTTGTCAGCTTCGCCGGACAAGGGAAAAACGTGGTCGAAACCGGTGACGGTGAATGACGATCGCTCCCCGGAAAAAGGAGGCCAGGGACCCGACCACCTGCTGCCCTCAGTAGGAGTGAATAAGGATGGCGTGGTACTGGTTTCCTGGTACGACCGGAGGGAAGCCAAAGACAATTTGGGATGGCGATTGCGTGCCGCGGCGTCGCTCGACGGGGGCGAAACCTTTTCGGAAAGCGTGCCTGTCACGGACGGCGCGAACGCTTATACACCCTCAACGAATTGGGACATCACCGGCACTGGTAATATTGATGACAAAAACGGCCTGGTTTCGTTCAGCGTCGGCTTAGGCCTTTTCTTCAACAGCGGAGGCCATACCACCGGGTTGGCGGTGGATGGCGACGGCACGTTTCATCCTACATGGGTTGACAATCGCACTGGAGTCGCTCAGCTTTGGTCCGCTTCTCTGAAAGTGGACGGGGTGGCCGTCAAACATGGCGCCACCGACCTTTCCGATCTGGACGACGTTTCCAAAGCCGTGACGCTCGAACTGTCCAACATGAAATTCGATAGAGCGACTGGCGCCGTCACAGTCTCCGCCCGACTGAAGAGCGCCTCCAAAGACTCCGTCGAAGGCCCCATCAAGGTACGCGTACTCACCCTGGAGTCGGACTTGGGCGTCGCGGAGGTCACCAACGCCGATAACGGTGAACACGGCACGGGAGCGATTTGGGATTTTACCCAACAACTCACGGGCAAGCAGCTCGAATCTATGAAGCAGTCGGAATCCAGAATCCTGACCTTCCTGGTCAAGGACCTGCGGCCACTGCGTCCAGGCAGAGACTTCAAGCGTTCCCTGCTGACGGTCGACTCGCATGTTTACGGCAAACTGCACAAGGTCAAAGACGAAAAGAATGACCAGACAGTTCAATAATCCGCTGTCACAAGCGTTCGGGGAAAAAGTCTCGACGAACATACCGTCATGCCGTTCGCGGTTCTGCCTCGTAGTTTAGCCGCTGATGACAATTGGATGCGTGCCTCGCGCTGTTCAATGTCGCGCGGGCGCCGGGGCCCTTTCCAGATGGTGCAAGACCACGAGACGGCGCTGCACATTGGCGCCGGCTCCTATCTTCTAGATCGAGCCGATGAGAATGCGCACCTTACCTGCGTTCACTGAATCGAAGAGCCTCATCTTCGCGCCGTCCGTATCGGCATCCTGAATGACGGCAATCTCGTCTTGCGGGACGCCGCGATCGATTAGCCGCGAGCGCAGTCATCGTAGACGTTAAATCGCGAGGGGTATGGCGTGGACAGATCGCAGAATATAAACTGACTTCATACACCCTTGCCGAAAGCTCACCAACGGTATCGATGGGTTCGCAGAGGGACCCACCGTCACGCGGGTATGCGGATAGAGATATCCGCCCGTCAGCGTGAGCTCAATCTGACGGGCTCGGCAAACACTTCGGCAATCGCCAGCGACCCGATCCATTTTCTGCCCACGAAGGTTAAGCCGCTCTACGTTGACTGGAACCCGCAGAGCGAGGATGTCGCGGCTCTCAAAGCGAAGCTGACCGAAGGCCTGGAGCAATACCGGCAAGATTACGCCGCGTATTACGAAAGGTGCAAGCGGCCGAACTCGCCCGCCATGCGCGATCCCAACCCCACAGGATCACGCGATCAATGAATCCGTAGAAATCCGATCGTACCAAGTCTGGATGAGCCCGTCGGATCACTGATTAAAGACAAACTGCAAATTCCATTTACTCGCCACGGGCTCATCATTGCTCCGGGCCGGTTTAAATCTCCAGGCCAATGCAGCCTCAATTGTCGACCTCACGAGGTAAGCGCTAACGCCTTTTTGCGGGACGGCTTCCGCCTTTACCACCCTTCCTTTCTGATCAATCTCAATATTGACCTGAATGACCGTGCGCTTAAGGATCAGATTGCGAAACTCTGCTGGAATCTTAGGTTCTCTTTTCACAACGGGCACCGGTGGCTCATAGTGCGGCAGTGCTGCCGGAGTTCGCGGCGGAAGAACGGGTAATCCCATCACAATACCAGGTATAGCCCCTTGGGCCGCCGGCTTGTCATTCAAAACTGGAGGATCCTGTAAAAGCGGGATCACCGCTGACCGATCCACCTTTGCCAACGGAGGCGCGGTGAAGCGCTTCGAGGGCTTGATTTCCGGCGCCGCACTGGAGGACGGCGCCAGTGAGATTGCCATCGGGACACCGGGCGCCTTAGGTGTCGGGACAGGATATGTCTGGGGCTCTCCGACGAGTGGCAGGATCACGGTCACCGATTCTGAATAGGTATGGCCTGCGCCCGTTACCGTGAGTTGCATTAAAATACGATCCGTCCTGGGAACATATAAAAGACTGCCGTCCCGCAGCTGCGCGGCATTGAACGGAATTAGACGGGTCGCCTCGCCGTCCTGGATGGAGAGTGAGCCGGATGTGGCGGCGACAATCAGCGCCGAACCCCGGTTCCAAGTAAGTTCTAAATCGCCGTTCTGTCTGATGGCGTGTAGTGACATGGTTGGCTGAGTAGCGGACGGGGGCACGGAAGGCGAAGGCCCAGCCCTTGAGAGCGAATGGGAGCTGGCACGCCAAATGGAGGAATACCAGTCGCGGCGGAAATCGTCATGGAGCACCGTGCCAATGGCCACACCCAAGGCGAGTAAAACCGTCCACCCTACGGTCCTCAGAATCAAACCACGCTTGGGGTGGTGCACCTCTCGGGCGGCAGGGGACGCCGGAGCAGGAGGTGGCAGTAGAGGCTCGACAGCGACTGGCCGCTCGATGGATTGACGGGATCTCTGCGTGCGACCGCCTTGTTCCACGGCGAGCAGGGAAGCATCGAAAGGAAATTCCAGAAAAGCAAAGTCCGCCATCCGGCAGTCGCGGTCATGAAAGAAGAACGTTGCCGTCGCCGGCCCGAACCGGTTGTGGTGCACCAAAAGAAAGACGTTGTAGGGTTTTGCGAAGCAGTCCCTTGCTAAGGACAGATCTTGGGCGCTGAGCTGAAAGGCCTCTGCTTTTTCTGTTCGATAATAGCCGACCAGGGAGCGCTTCCGTTCGGCGGCCAACGCCTCGACCATGACCGGTATGCTGCCGTGGGTTGTCGGTTCGAAGTCCAGAATCTCGGTAGCGCCATCCCGGATCTCGCCAAAGAGCAGCCCTTCTGATGAACTCGAAGGTCCCGTATCCAACCATTGGTGCTTCAACCGCTGAACCATACCTAGAGCAAGATGGACCTTTACGGGAGAGCCCGGAAACCACCAGAGATAATACTGGGGTGCCGGCCCGATAGTCTTGGCGGTAGCCATCGGTTCTGCTCCTTCCAATTTGGTGTGGAGATTTTCAGCAAGTTCGTCACCAAATGAGCTCGCCGGTAATGCACTGTCAGCGCAAGGGGATTTGTCGGAGTTCTCGACGGGTAAGAAAAACAATTGCCAAAAGTACTAATTCTTTTGGCGTTGGACTAAGAAGTGGGGGTAAGTTACAGTACGGTTCCAGGGTGGCGAAACAAAAAGAGACCCACCGCCGAACCCGCTGCAGCGTCGTGAAGCGCCGCCGGGCCTAGGACGCGACGCAGCGGTTTCAAAACGTACTCGAAATTACCGTGTCGCAACTGGCACACTCCAGGTCCGGCTTTTAGATAATCCTGGAAGCGTTTATTTCTTTCTGAAAATAACCGCGAACGCGGGTGGGGCTATGGCGAGTGCTCGCCCTTGGCCAATCCAAAACGCCGTTCTGCTCCGATCCCCTTCTCAGACACCGAGAGTATCCCCGCGAGCAACGATACCATCCAGGAAGCCGCTTGATGTTAAGACGGTTTTATGGGCTTCCGCGGGTCAACGCACAAATGCTTCGACCAATCCGCCGTCCACGGGCAGTATCTGGCCGGTAATCTTGGCGGAGCGGCTGGACGCCAGGAAAAACACCGCTTCGGCCTGGTCTTCCGGCGTAATCGCAGCTTTGGTAAGCGTACGCTCGGCGTAGAAACCGGACAGCTTTCCACGCAGGGCGTCATCTGTATCCGACTCTCCGAAAGGGATCTCGTACTTGGTGAGTGATGCGATCACGCGATCGCGCGGAAACATAGTGGACCCTGCGACTACCGTGGCCGGGGCGAGCGCATTCACACGGACCAGAGGCGCCAATTCCACGGCGAATCCCCGGGTCAGGTGGTTGGCGGCAGCCTTCGAAGCGTCATAGGCGAGAGACCCTTTCTTCGACACCATACCGTTCACGCTAGTCGTGAGCACCATGCTTCCGTGCAGGCCTTGAGCGGCCCACAACGAGCGCGATTCGTCGGCCACCAGGTACAATCCCATCACATTCACATCGAATGTGGTTTTCCATTGCTGGTCGGTGACGTTACCTTCGCGATCCGGCGGAACAAAAATGCCTGCGGTCACGATCAGGTGATCGAGTCCGCCGTATGCCGCCACAGTTTGCTGCAGCATGGCGGCGACGCTTTCGCGGTTCGTAATATCGACCCGCAATGCGGTGGCGGGGCCGCAACCCGAAATGCCCGTGCCTGCCACGCCAATGCCGTGGCCGTAGATCCTGGTGAGCTCGTTCGCAGTCTCCTGTGCAGCTTGCAGGCTGAGGTCCGCACACACGACATGCGCCCCCTCCTTTGCCAGCCGGTGCGCCACCGCTTTGCCGATGCCATTGCCGGCGCCGACTACGAGCACGATGTTACGCGCCATTTCCTTCTCCGCCGGCATGCGCTTCAGTTTGGCCTCTTCGAGCAACCAGTATTCGATGTCGAAGGCCTCCTGCTGCGGTAGAGCGATGTACTCGTCGATAGCTTCGGCGCCACGCATCACTTCGACGGCGCAATTATAGAACTCCGCGGTCACCCGCGATTCGCTCTTGTCTTTGCCCCAGGCGATCATGCCGACACCCGGAATCAGAATCACCGTGGGGTTGGGATCGCGCATGGCGGGCGAGTTCGCCCGCTTGCACCTTTCGTAATACGCGGCGTAATCTTGCCGGTATTGCTCCAGGCCTGCGGTCAGCTTCGCTTTGAGAGCCGCGACGTCCTCGGTCTGCGGGTTCCAGTCAACGTAGAGCGGCTTAATCTTCGTGCGCAGAAAATGATCGGGGCAGGATGTGCCCAGTTCCGCCAGTCGTGGCGCATCGTGGCTGTTGACGAAGCGAAGAATCGCTGCGTCGGACTGAACCGTCGCGATGAACCTCTTCGATCGTGAAATCTGCCCGCGTAGCCAGGGCAGGATTTCGTAGAGTGCCTCGCCTCGCGCGCCCTCTGGGAGAGATTGGTATCGGGTCCCGCCGAAAGTGTTCGCGCCCTTATCGCGCTGTTCGATAAACTCCGCAGCCTTTTCGATCAGGCGCAACGTCAGTTCATAGCATTCCTTATTGCCGTCAGCCCAGTTGATGAGGCCGTGCTGCCCCATCACAACACCTTTCAACTGGGGATTCGCAGTATGCATGCGCAGGAGTTCCAGGCCAAGCTCAAAGCCGGGCCGAAGCCACGGAGTCCAGGCAACCTCGTTGCCGAAAATCTCCTGCGTCAGTGCCTTCGACCGGCGCGATGCAGCGACGGAGATCACGGAATTGGGGTGCATGTGGTCCACGTGCTTCACGGAGACGAAGGAATGCAAAGGCGTATCGATTGAGGCAGCACGCGGATTGAGATTGAACGTGCAGTGCGGATAGCAGGCCACCATGCGATCTTCGGCTTCACTCTTAGGGCCGCGCGGATTCATGCCCGCATACATCGGCTGCAAACCGATGAGCTTTTCCTGATACAGAGATGCGAAGTTGCCGAGATTGCTGGTGCGTAGGTCGCCGCCCGATCCCTTGACCCAGAGTACCGTGACTGGTTCGCCGGTAAGCGGATCGCGCTCGTCGGTTTTTGCCGACGTGTTCCCGCCGCCGGTATTGGTGATGCGCTGGTCGGACCCAAGGAGATTCGATCGGTAGACGAGTTGTTCGGCAGGAGTGAGCTTCGCCGCTTTTGCGTCATCCCAAAGATAATTCACGTGTTTCAATTCGATGCTGGTGGCTGCCATAAGACTTCCTTTTTCGGCCGGTGATCTGTCTGAAGAAAGTGGAACGATTATGAGTGGATACCTTGATGGTAAGCCTATTTTGCGGCAACAATCAACTCGATATGGTTGAGGCTTGGATAGATTTGGACGATTCCGGCGCAATTCGATTCGGTTCGGCCGTGATGTCATCGCGAAGAGAGGACCGAGCGATTTTGCGGGCCAGGAAATGCGGCGGTGCGCCATTTCTCTAGTGGTGGACGCCCTATTGGCTCACCCGAAGCTGGCCGGCATCGGGCTCGACCTCGCCAAGCCCGCTCGTTTCTTCAGTGCAAAGCGTGATCGGTGAAGGCCCCTTCAGCCTCCGGTCCCTTTACATGGCGTCGGATTATAGGAAGCCGATATCAGGTCGGCAGGAGAGGCGACGGCGCTTTTCCGATACAGCCCACCTATCGGGAGTTGGCCGCGCCGCGCTGGAGCCGGGGCTCCTATCCGAGTTCGAAGTTATTCTGATTCCGAACGGAGTCGCCCTTCGGTCCCTTCGCCTCATGGGTGTAGTGGATGGCCTGACTATCGTCGGTAAATCGGAAGCGTTCGGTGACGACGATTTCATGTTCCTTGTAGAGATGGTAGGTTTCATGAACTATAATGTCCCCTTCCCACCGGGTGCGTCCCGAGTAGCCGTATCCAACCACAGGATGGAAGCTGCCGCCACCTCCTTCAACCCGTTTTTGCCATTTTTCTCGCATGCGCTCTATTTCGGGCGACCACTTACGATTGGAACTGCCGCCACCGCCACCACCTAGTCCGATGCGTTTCATTGGCTCTATCTGCTCCCGTTGTATCTCTCCTATCTGCTCCATCTTGGGCGGTTCTGGCGGCCATGTTTGCAGGGGCTGAAGTACTCGCTCGGCGTTTTCGAGTGCGCCCTCCGCCAAGGTGTCAACCAGGGCATGCAGGTTAGCACGGTTCATTCTCGTATTGTCGGTCTTTCAGACCGAAGCGAGGCCACCACTGATCGAGCGCCGTCCCTGATCCGCATCCGGAATCGGAGTGGGGGAGTTGCCCAGGGCACGGTCAGGAAAGCACCTTGGACAAAGGACGGGCGATTTCGGCAACAACCGTGGCCTCGCGAGCATGACCTGGGGCCGCGGTCACTTTTCCGTATATGCCCACCTACCTTTCCTCAGATCCAATGCCAAGCCGCCTCGAAGAGGCTCGGACGAGATCCGATTGACAATTGTCAATTTACGTTTTACAGTGGAAATCAGTGATTGAGAGCTTCAAGCACAAGGGTTTGCGAAGGCTCTTTGAAGAGGACGACAGGCGCAAGATCAAAGCCGATCACGTTAACCGCTTGCGGTTGATCCTCTCGGCACTTGACCAAGCCGATGATGTACAGGATATGAACCAACCGACATTCCGGCTGCACCCGCTCAAGGGTGACCGTGAGGGTGTCTGGGCCGTTACGGTCAGAGCGAATTGGCGCGTGACGTTTCGATTTCAGGCTCGTGACGCCTACGACGTAGATTTGGAAGATTATCACTGAGGGAGGAACAAGACCATGAGGATGAAGAACCCCGTTCACCCCGGCGCGTTGGTCAAGGCTAATCTCGAAGAACTGCGGCTGAGTGTGGCCGTCGCCGCGAAGGCCATGAAGATCACACGCCAGCAGCTTTACAACGTGCTACAGGCTCGGAGCGCAGTCAGTCCGGAGATGGCACTGCGACTCGAAAAGGCGTTCGGTGGCAGCGCGGATATGTGGCTGCGGATGCAGGTAGCCTATGATCTCGCGCAGGCACGCAGACATCAACGCAATATGGATGTCCCACGGCTGGCGGAGTTTCCTGCGCTGTAGCCCTGTGGAGCTGGCCGTCCCGAAGGAGGGCAAGCGGGGAGCTTCTTGAAAATAACCGCGCCGGCTCGTGCGCCGGGCCATTTCGACAAAAGCCAACTCTTCGGCCGCAACCACAAACAACGTCCACATTTTTTGGGCTCGGCTGCGGCCTCCGAAACCTAACCCCGTTGGGAAGCCGAATAATCTGTCGCTTTCCAGAACGCTTCTTCCAATTCGGTAACGAGCGCCTCCATCTGTAGCAGAGGCTGGATGAAGCACCTGTCGAAATCAGGGTCTTCTGGAAAGCGGTTGTCGAGATCGGGAAAGACGGCCTGAATAGCCGGATACTCAGTTTCGCGATAAAACCAGTTTGCGCCAAGCATCAGGTGTCTTGCCCATTTGGGGTCGACAGGGCGGAACTCACAATCCACTTTGCCAAGCATTTCTCCGTGCCTACCTTGAGTGAGATCGGTCCCCCGCCGCAACCTGCTAGCCGCCTCATTGAGCAGAGCATGCGCGGTTCGAAAGGGGAGACCAACTACAAGGGCCTCGGGCTGGCCACAAGTGTCATAGACACCTATGGTATAAGAAAAACCCGGTGGAGACGATTCGCTCAGCTCCACACTCAACACCTCGCATCCGAACTCTTCGATGTCACTGATTTCTCCTTCGTTGAATTTGCTGAGTTCGCCCTCGCGATGGCGGCGGGTGCGATTAGTCTCAAAGGGGCGACGGATAGACATCTCAGAGACAATATTAACCGACTCCGAACAGGGAGTGCCGCGCCAGTTTCCGATAATCGACAAAAGAAGATTTCGGAAAAGTGGCGGATGAAAATGACTACGCCGCCGGCTGGATTTCAATATCCCTGGCCACGGTCGTCGGTTGCGGAACCGGATCGCCAAATTCGCGAAGCGCCCTCAGGTGTCCTTCGATCGCTTCCCGAATGTTGTTTTCCGTCTCCTCCAAGGTTCGACCTGTTGTGATACAGCCCGGCAAATCCGGAACATACGCCGCCCAGTTGTGTTGGGCCTGTTCGAAAATCACCGCGTACCTAACGCTCATTTCTCTTTCTCCAGTCCCGCCGCCTTTTGGATCGACTTCAGTGTACCAGTGGGTACGTCATCTCCAGGATGCCCCGGTATTGTGACCACACTTGGTTTCGATGGGTGTTTATAGTGTCGATGGCTTCCAGTAGTCCTGACGTGCGTCCAGCCATCAGACTCCACAAGCTTGACCAAGTCGCGAACCTTCACTGGTTACATTGTACGTCCCGGAGCGGCGGCAGGACCGCTAGGGCTAGACGTCGTTGGACAAGAAATACTCAATAACCGCTCGATCGACGCCTCGACGGCTTTCAGGAACCGGAACGCGGCGTCGTGCGCGTACTGTTCGACCCAGATACCAGCAAAATTGCCCGGGATATCGTCTTGCGCCCTTGGGCGAATAATATCTTTCACGGCCGCTTCCGCGCCTTGTGCTTCGCGGCGATGACCCCCGCTTCGGTCTTGAGGTCCCTCCAGAATTCCGGCGTAATCGGAATATCGGCCCCGACCGCCAGGCCTTCAGAAGCGTCTCCGGCCGGGCGTCTTCTTCCTCCTTCTGGGCCTCGCGTAACGGCGAGCGGAAATACTCGCTCACATTGCCGTAGCCTTTGGTGGCGAGCTGATGGTCGATGAATTCCTTCAGTTCAGGGATTCGGGTAGCGAGATGGTGACAGTGGTTGTGGCTGCTTCCTGCGTTCGGAGCTGCTGCCATGCCGCCTACCGCCGGGCTCCGGTATCCACGATGGAAAGTGTCATAAAGGACCCTATCGCGTTCTTTTCGGGTTCCAAAGCGCTATCCGCGCCACTTCCGGACTTCGCGGCTTGCGGCAGGAAGCCGCTGTCGAATACTCAAATCTGGAGGAGTCTGAACTAAAATTCTCGATGTAAGTGGGTGACAATGTCGCCAGGAAGGCGCGTGTCCATTGGCGAGATGGGCCGTACAATCGGGCCTGCGGCTTAACGGCTGCCGACGACAAGCACTCCCCAAGGCTTATCGCCGACTTTCACGTTCTTGATCACTTTCCGCGTCGCCACGTCGATGATGGAAACGTCATTGGAAGGTCCATTAGCCGTGAAGAGCAGCTTCTCATCCGGGGAAAGCGCGATACCCCACGGACGGTCGCCAACTTCGAAGGAAGCCTGAACATTGCCGCTAGCGGGGTCGAGAATGAGAACCTTTTTGCCGCGGCCGGTCGATACGTAAAGGTGTGAGCCGTCATGCGACATCGCCATACCCATCGGTTTCAGAGGAGCACCCAGGGTGATGGTTTGCACCACCTCCAACCTCCCGACATCGATGACGCTGACGGTGGCATCGTTCTCATTTGTGATGTACGCTCGCGAGCCGTCGGGAAGAAATGCGACGCCTCGGGGCCGGCGTCCCACTTTAATGGTCTTCACCGCCTGGCGCGTGGCAGTGTTGACCACGGTTACTGTCCCCGCATCTTCGGATGTGGCATAAACGAACTTGCCATCGGGTGTGAGGCCCACACCTTCCGGCTCTTTGCCAGTTGGGATGGTGGAGAGTACGCGGCCGTGTGCGGGGTCGACGAAACTGAGGCCGGCATCGTCTTCATCGGAGACATAGAGGACGCCGTCGCGTCCGACGGCGAACTGTTCCGGGTCGGAGCCGCCGGGCACTTTGCGTAGCATTTTGCCGGAGGCGACGTCGAAGATGCCGATGCCGTCGGCGCTCTTGTCGGGCGGCGGCAGCGTGCTCTCATCCACTCCGGGCGGCGCGGCGGGCGAGCCGCTAAGCGCGATGTAGACGAGCTTCCCATCGGGGCTGGCGTGGATTCCGCGCGCGCGTTTCCCGATAGGAATGGTGGTGAGCGCCTCCATGCGGACGGGGTCGATGATGGTCAGATCGCCGGAACCTTCGTTACTCACATACACCCGGTAAGATGGTCCGCTGGGAGCGCAGGAAGATAGCAGCACCAACAGGGACGGCGCAAGCGCCTTTATCAGTTTCGTCATAACGGGAATGTCTTTGCCTTTCCGCCTCGAAATCAGAGCGCCATCGCGTCAAACCCAGCCGCCGTCGATGACGTAGCTCTGGCTGGTGATCGCCTCGCTATCGTCGGCCGCAAGAAACAGGATGAGGCGAGCCACGTCATCGGGCGCCAGGTGGCGTTTCAGGCACTGGGTCGCCAGTATCCGTTCCATGTTTTCCGGATTCAGCCATAGCCGTAACTGCCGTTCGGTCACAATCGCTCCGGGAAGCACGCAGTTAACTCGAATGTTGGATTTCCCAAGCTCTCTCGCCAAGGTCCGTGTGAGGCCTACGACCGCGGCCTTCGCTGCCACATATGCCGGCATGCCGGTCTCCGGAATCTTCCAGGCGATGGAACTCATGTTGATGATGGAGCCGCCGCCGGCCGCGATCATTCCCGGCGACACTGCCTGCGTCACAAAGAACTGGTGGCGGAGATTGACCGCCATGTTTTCGTCCCAATACTCGGGCGTGACTTCGAGGAATTGATGGCGGTCATCGCGCGCCGCGTTGTTCACCAGCACACGCACGGCGCCGAGCCGCGCGTCCACTTCCGCCACTGCCGCCCGCACCGCGCCGATATCCCGCACATCGCATTCCAGGAACAGCGGCTGGTGTGGCGACCTGGCGGCGAGATCGCCCACCAACTGACGAGAGCAGTCAATGGCGACATCGAAGAAGGCCACGCGCGCACCCTGTAAAGCGAAATGTTCCACCATGGATGCGCCGATCCCGGAGCCTCCACCCGTGACTAGCACCACGCGGTCGCGCAAACTCGGATATGTCGCAAAAAGCGTCTTCGCGTTCGTCATCGATAGATGAAGGTTACGACCGCCTTGCCTGAGGCGTCAAGGTGCACCTGCCGATTCTGTTGGCCGAGCTTTTCGTGCCAGACCGCAATCGTGTAGTCGCCCGGAGGAACGTTTGACAGCGTGAATGCGCCGGTCGGACCGGTCACCGCGAAATAGGGATTGTCGACCACGCCGACCCAGGCATGCATCCAGGCGTGGACGTTGCACTTCACCGGAATCATCACCTCGGGCCTGACGAAGCGGTGTTCGACATCGGGCGTTCCCGGAGATTGCTGCTCGTTCCACTCACGATTGTTGACGGGCATGAAGTGTATGTTATGCGAGACTCGATCGCTGTTTTTCATTTCGAGGGGCTGGCCGGCGCGGACGCCGATCACGGGCGGCAGAAACAGGCAGCCGTTCTGGTCGATCGACACGCTCTCTTTGGGCGGCTCGAATTTCTTGTCTTCCAAGCCCGCCTGAATGTAAACGAAGGCGTTGGCCAAGCCGCCTTTGGCCCCCGTGAGAACGGGTTCGTTGTAAGCCGGACTGGCGGCGTGCGCTTGCTGGCACGCCTCGTCCGCATCCATGGAAATGATCTGACGCTTGGGTTGTGCGCCTCGAAAAACGATGCTGCCGGAAATCGTTCCCGCGGTTGCGGCATCCACGTGGAAGTAGTCAACGGACTTCGCCGGCGCCGCCGTGGACTTGCGGGCGAGTTCCGATTTTCCGCAGCCTAGCGCGCCTACCCCCACCACGCAGAGCAGAAGCCGCTTCATTGAGGCCGCGACCGAGGTACTTGTCAAAGCGGTAGAGCTTGCGGATTGCCCGGACCGAAGTGCTTCAGCATCACCAGGTTTTCCGTGGCGCTCTTATTCGTAACCACGACGCCATTCGTGGCAGCTTCACGAGTGACGAAGAGTTCGTCGCTCGTCATCTGGCCATAACGGATGAGCGAAGGTGTTTCGACGACGTGTTTGCCGATGGAGCCGAAGCCCTGCGTGAGGATCAGACCGTACGCGGCGGCGTCCTTCACAGTGACAGACCTGCCAGGAAAGACAGTCAGCTCTTTAGCGGAGTAATGCGGGGTGGAGTAGACCACCCACCGGTCCAGATAGCCGGCATCGGCCATCTCATCCACCGGCGCGGCCGGCAAGGGGTAGAACCGGCGATGTTTCGCGAACTCGGGGTCGGTGTTGGCGTCCCAATCGAGCATGTCGAGGAGGTAATCGAGATCCTGATGATGCTCGGGCGGCACGTCTTTGACGAGAAGTTCCCACGGCACGGTGCGGCCTTCCACCAGCGACTGGTACATCGCAAAGACGTCGGAATTGACCTGCGGTTCGTAGGTAACCAGAGACCCGGGGGCGTGTAGAATGCCTGGGTCGACCTGCCATCCTGAGCCCGGCTTGAGCCGGTAGGCCCGGGAGTGAAACAGAATTCCGTTGTCGCCCTCGTTCCAGCGCTCCAGGCAATGGCGAACATCGTCCCGCGTGGTGCCAGGTTCCAGCCCCATGAAGGTGTAAGGGAAATTGTTGTCCTTGAAATTGTATTGGGGAGGGAAGTAGTACGCTTCAGGCTTTCCTTTTTGCCCGACTCGTTTTGCGAATTCGTCGTTCTGGTGGAGGTGGTGCGGAATGGGACCGAGGTTGTCGAAAAACTTGCAGAGCAGATTCCAGCCGCCGTGTTCCCGCATGACGTCGGCGCCGAGGAACAGATCGCCGTCCCGTTCGATCGCTTCCTTTAAAAGCAGTTTCTTCCCGCGAAATTCGATGTAGGCCAAGCCTTCGTCGGGTGCGGTAAGGGGGCCGTTTGCCGCCTTGGTGGTGGAGGCGAACCAGCGCTCGTCAATGCCTCCGCGGTGGCCGCCCAGAATGTAGAGATCGCGGGTGTCGAGTTTGAGCCGGCCGCCCGGCATCAGAAACGACCGGGGCACCCAGCAAGGCGCCAACCGTACGACGCCTTCGCCTGAGGATAGAGCTTCACGGATAAAGCCCGGAGCCTGCGGTAGAGCGATTACCGAACCGGAATGCAAACTGGTGTGATCGACCTGCGAGGTCATGCGATGTGCCCGACTCTTTCTCTGATTCTTTGCCCGCCTGCGCTTCTTCGCCGGGAGCCGAATAAGTGTTTGTAGCGTACTGCCTGAAGGAATTGGCTGTCAAGGCGAAGCGTCGTTTCCTCGCTTCTGACGCTCCTTTTGACACTCGCTTGACAGCGAGAATCCGCGGTTATATGCTGATCCTACCGCCATTTGAGACGTTTCAAGGAGCCGAAGAGAAGCGTGTGTTTAACGCCCGTCTCCTTGATCTTGAACGACTCGATACAGAGATGCACCAGGGTCCTCCTAATGGGGACTTCGCCGCTGAACAATTTCGGTCAGGGATGCTGATGATGAGACGAATCGCCGTGTTGATTGCTCTTGCGTTGGGCGGCGTGCTTGCCTGGGGTTCCGATTGGCTCACGGACGGTGGCAACCCACAGCGTACAGGCTGGCAGAAAGACGAGAAAATCCTCAGCGCGGCCAGCATCAAGAATATGAAGCTTCTGTGGAAGCTCAAGCTGGATAATGAGCCTCGGCAAATGCACTCGCTCTTCCCGCCACTCATTATCGGCAAACTGAACATGCAGGATGGCCCGCGCGAAGTCGCGATTGAAACCGGCGTTTCAGACAACATCTACGCCATCGACGTCGCCAAGGGTGAGCTGATCTGGAAAAAACATTTCGATAGCACGTACACCCCGCCGGCAACGGGAAGTAGCGGCGGAATCCTCTGCCCGGGTGGCATCACCGCTACGCCTGTAGTGGCTCCTACCTCGGTTCCCGGCAAGTACACCATCTACGCACTGTCATGGGATGGAAGGCTGCACCAGCTCAACGCGGCCGACGGCGAAGATGTGGCGCCTCCCGCAAATTGGATGCCGCCGAACGGCAAACCTTACGCCTTGAACCTTTGGAATAACGTTCTCTACACCCACACCGCGCAAGGCTGCGGCGGCAATCCAAACGACGTTTATTCGTACGACCTGACAACCAA
>Ga0302326_10010976_pt1 | contig 19560 bp, 20 predicted proteins | sample Palsa_T0_3_FD_202264 | JGI IMG/M metagenome (GOLD analysis project Ga0302326, IMG submission 202264) | Peat permafrost microbial communities from Stordalen Mire near Abisko, Sweden - Palsa_T0_3 | ecosystem: Environmental > Terrestrial > Soil > Palsa > Peat permafrost | place: Sweden: Abisko...
TTGTATAATAAAGTTTACAAGTTTATTGTTATTTTTTAGTTTATTATACTAATAGTGAATGCAATTTCTGATTATATTAAAAGAGTCCTTCGGCAAGATCCTGATCTGAAAATAATGAGGGCGGAGAATATTGAGAAACTTCCGTTATATATCGGATCGACCTTCCATTTATATTGGGCCAATTTGTTCAATCAGAATTTTATCGTGGCAGCGCTAAAATCCGAGGTGAAACCCACGATTGAGCAAGTAGAAAAATGGAGCCGCGTCATAGAAACCATGTTCGATAAAAAAGTAGTGTTAGCCTACGTCCAGTTGACAGCCTTAGAACGACAGCGGCTTATGCAACGGGGGATCAATTTTATTAGCCTGGGCAAGCAACTTTTTTTTCCTTCCTTCTTGCTTGATCTGCGTGAATCGTTCCCGATCCGGAACATACCAAAAGAAAAGCTGCTACCTTCCGCTCAGTTCCTTTTGCTTTACTACCTTTTGCACCGTAATCAAAAGAACTTTTGGGACAAGCGAAACTTTAAGGAGCTTGCAGAGAAATTTCAATATACACAAATGGGTATTACGAAAGCCACAGAAAACCTAAGGCTGGCGGAGTTGTGCAAAATTATTGGCACCAAAGACAAATACCTGCAATTTGATAAGGAAATATCAGCCCTTTGGCATGATGCTTCACCATTCTTAGTCGATCCTGTCTTAAAGAGGATATATGTAGATAAGATTCCGGCTGGTCTCTTTCTGCTTTGTTCCAATGAATCGGCGTTGCCGGAATATACCGATATGAACCCGTCGCGGCAGCAATTTCGGGCGATCGAGAAAAAGAGATTTTACCAGTTATTGGAAGAAAATCAATTTGCCAATCTAAATGATGAAGAAGGTGAATATTGCCTGGAAGTGTGGAAATATGATCCTCTGCTATTGGTCGAGGAATTGTACAACGATGACTCAGTCGTAGATCCGCTTTCCTTATACCTGACCCTGAAAGACAACCCGGATGAGCGAATAGAAATGGCCATGGAACAAATTATAGATAAATATATATGGTAAAAGGACTGGTAATATTTAATGCTTATTTTAAAGAGTTTCCTGAAAATTATATAATTATAGGCGGGACTGCCTGTGATATCCTCATCGATGAAGCAGGCTTAACGCCAAGAGTAAAAAAGATATCGATATGATCTTGGTGGTGGAAGCAATGTCCGTAGCCTTTGTCGAACAATTCTGGGCATTTGTGCAGGAAGGCCAATATGAACGTCAGGAAAAAAGCGAGGATGGAAGGAAGTATTACCGGTTCCTGAAACCGCAAAATAAAGACTTTCCCACTCAAGTGGAATTGTTTTGTCGTGTGCCAGACGCGGTCATACTACAGGAACCAGCCCACTTAACCCCAATACCCATCGATGATGATGTGTCTAGTCTATCGGCAATTCTATTAAACAGTGACTACTACACCTATGTGCTTGAACAGAGCATGATGAAAAACGGTTTGCATTTGGCGAACCCCAGTGCCCTAATTTGCTTAAAAGCCAAAGCATTTTTGGAATTGTCGGATCGCAAAGAGCAGGGCCAGCAAATAGATAGTAAGAACATCAGTAAACATAAGTCAGACGTATTCCGATTGTTGGTGTTACTCGCGGAAGGGGATCAATTTGAGTTACCTGCTTCGATCAAGGCAGATATGCAGGCCTTCGTACAAACTGTTGGGCATCATCTGCCGGAGAATGAGATTTTCAAAGCCATGGGACTTGGCAATATCGATGTAGCAGCGTTGTTCCAAAGGCTGATAAGCAGCTTTAATCTGACGAACTAGCAAGTAGTCATCCTTGCCAGGTGGATTCAAATGCAGAGACGGTCGTGGTGTTCCAACTTCCTGGCGTTGATAGCAGCCAGGTGATTGCTTCACAACCTTATCGGGTTAAGGAAAATTCCTCCAAAGAACAAAAAAGAGATTAGAGATGGCGGGCGGGTGCTAGCAATCCGGTTCGTCGCAGGGGGCGTTGTCCAATTCGATTTCGAGGGTGGCGTGCTGGATGTTCTGGTGGAGCAGCTCGTGCTTGATCTTGTGCTTGAGTTTTTCGATGGCATCCATTGTACAGTTATTGTCGACGACGAGATGGGCGGTCAGGGCATTTTCTGTGGTGCTGATGGCCCAGATATGGATATGGTGAAAGTCTTTGACGTCTTTTATGCGGGCGATCGATTCCCTGATCTTTTTGATTTCGATGCCGGCCGGGACGCCGTCCAGCGAGAGGCGCAGGCTATCCCGCAGCAGTTGCCAGGTGCTGAAGAGGATGATGACGGCTACGGCGAGGCTGAGGGCGGCGTCGATCCAGGACAGTCCGGTATAAAAGATGATCAGGCCGCCGATGACCAGTCCTGCCGATACGATGGCATCCGACAGCAGGTGGAGAAAGGCTCCGCGGACGTTGAGGTCGCTGTCCTTATTGCGGAAGAACAGCAGGGCTGTCAGTGCGTTGATGCCGATACCGATGGCGGCGACGATCGAAATGACCTTTCCCGGGAGATGTAGCGGGTGTGGGTCCATTAAGCGATGCAGGGCTTCGTAGCCGATAGCGCCGATGGAAAGCAGGAGGATGGCGGCGTTTAGCAGGGCCACGAGGATGGTGGTCTTTTTATAACCGTAGGTATATCTGTCATTGGCTTTGACGCGGAGCAGGCGGATGGCGACCAGGGCCATGGCGAGGCTGGCTACATCTGCGAGGTTATGTCCCGCGTCGGAGAGCAGGGACAGGGAGTGGATGCTGAGACCGACGATGACTTCTATCAGGACGAAGAGGAAGTTCAGGATGATGCCGATGACAAAGGCGCGGTTGACCTGTTTGAGGTTGACCGGGTGATGGTGGTGGCCAAAGCCATGAGAATGGGAGTGGTCGTGGTCGTCGTGGCTGTGGTCGTGGTCGACTTTGCTATGGTCGTGGTGGTCGTCGTGGCTGTGGCTGTGTTCGTCTTTGTTTTTGAGGTCGTGTACGTGTTCCATATGTACGTTTTTATCGGTAGTCATCTCTTGCGGGTGCGAAGGAGTCGATCACTTTGCAGTCTGTGACGGCAAAGGCGGAATGGGGGAGGTGTGAGGGGATAGCGTGGGTGGCGCCGGCGGTGAGCAGGTATTTTTCTCCGCCGATGACCATTTCGAGCTCGCCATCCAGGATCAGGGTGATCTGTTCGTGCAGGTGGCTATGCTCGGGCAGGCGGCTGCCTTTTTTGATCTCCCAATAGGCGAGGGTACTGCTGTCGCCGTGGATCATTTTCCCCCAAAAGCCCGGCCTTATTTCCCTTGCAGGGATATCGTCAAGATACTCCATGACTTATTTTGAGCCGAAGGTACAAAAAAAGCGCTGTCCTGTGGATAAGTGGATAATCTTCGCTGGCAGGGCCGGGAGTTTTGTATTAGTCTTGTTGAACTGGACGGAGTCCAGTGAATTTTTCGCCGCGATTCAAAATTCGAATCAAATGAAACCTGTAATGACCCTGACCATGGCCGTAGTGGTCTGCTTTTCCTGTTTTGGCCAGGCTGTGCCGTCCGAGATTGGCTCGCTGGTGCGGGCGGATTCCGTGACGCGTCCGGACTCGCTGGCCCGGGTTGATTCGCTGGCGCGTGTCGACTCGTTTTTGCGTGCCCGAATGCGGGTGCTGCCTTTCCCGGAGGCGATTGACGCCGTTCTGGGGGATGTCCCCTATAATCTTCGTCATATTACCGGTGAGCTGGTGATGGCGGAGGGAGAGATCGACAACTATGCTTCCATCGTAGGGGTGCCGGATGCGGAGAATTGTATCATCACCCGCTATCATTCCACGGAAGATACGACCGCCAGCTGGCAGGCAAGGATGTTTAGCGGCAGCGAATATGGCGAGGCTGCCCGGAAGTATGAGCAATTGTATCGTCAGCTGCAGACTTGTTATGTCAGGCTGATCGACGGGAGTATCTTTAACCTGGTGGGGGTGTGGGAACCTGCCAGGGAAGGGGCTTCTTTTACTACCAGTACGTTGCGGATCCGGACTTCGGACCAGCGGTATAAGGACGTGAAAGTGGAGCTGGAGTTGGTTTATCAGCTGGCTGATTGGGCGGTCAATATCAATATTGTCAGCAAGAGGCCGGATGATGAGGTGGGGGGAAAGACGGATAATTAGAAAGGGGAAGATGAGGTGGGGAGAAGAAGGACAATTAAAGAGGACTTCTGGTGGCGCCGCCGTCTACGGGGATGGTGACGCCGGTAATATAGGCGGCCAGCGGTGAGGCGAGGAAGGTCACCAGTGCGGCCAATTCTTCGGGCCGGCCGATCCGGCGCAGCGGGATCGATTTGGTGCGTTCGGCGAGGAGCTCTTCTTGGCTCACGCCGGGCCGGGGGTGGAGGGTGTCTTTCACCCGGTCTGTAAGGGTCAGTCCGGGGGCAACGTTGTTGACGGTGATGTTATCCGGTCCCAATTCGTCGGACAGTATCTTGGCCATACCGGTCACGCCCATCCGCAGGCTGGTGGAAAGGACGGAGTTTTCCAGGAATGTTTTTACGGACAGGCTGGTAATATTGATGATCCTGCCGCTGCCGGTCTTTCGCATGTGGGGGATCACGAGGCGGCTGAACCGGACGGCGCTGAGCAGGGTGAGTTCGAAGGCCGAATGCCAGGTGGCTTCATCAAAGGACTCGAATTTCCCGAAGGGGGGGCCGCCGGCGTTATTGACGAGGATATCGATTTTTCCAAATTCTTTGATGGCGGCGTCGACGATGGTGGCTGCGTCCTGTGGCTGCAGTACGTCTACGGGGGTGGCCAGTACCCGGCCTTTGCCGGCGGCTCGGATCTCCGCTGCTGCGGCGTTTAGGGTTGCAGGGTTGCGGGCTCCGATGACCACATCTACGCCTTCGGCGGCCAGTGCGGCGGCGCAGGCTTTTCCCAATCCTTTGCTGGCAGCGAGTACGATTGCGGTTTTGCCGGTTAGTTGCAGGTCCATGGCGGATCGATTGAAGTACTAAAGATACGGGGTATCTTGCGATCCGGAAATGGAAAAGGTCCTTCAGATATTAATTGTTTTTGTCTTGCTGATGCTGGTCGTCAGCCGGTTCTTTCGGGAGCGTGAGTTTAAATTCCGTGAATATATTTATTTGCAACGGATAAGGCATCCGCTCCCATCGGATATCAGCGGGCGCCTGCTGTCCACTGTCGTGAGGCATGCTTTGGCTGCGGAACCCGGGGACGCCGCGGCGCCGGTTCCTGCGGTCTCCGACCCGGACCAGGGCCTCCTCTTCAGGCGAGGGCCAGATAGGACTAGGGCCCTGGAAATAGTTGATGAATATAGCGGGCTAGTCATCTCCACCCTGGAAACAGACGAGGTCGACGCCATTCTCTTCGAACCGGCTACGCGGTTGGTCTATTGTTACAGCGTTTCCGGGTCGATAACCGTTATCCGCGGGTCCGGGCGTGACGGTTACCGGGTGCTGCAATCGCTGGCAGCGCCGGAGGGCGGTACAATGCTGTCCCTCGATCCGATAGACAAAAAGCTCTATGTCGAATCGGAGGGATCACTTTTTGTCTTTGCATTTGCCTGATCCACTATTCATTGGGGGTTTGGAGGTGCAGGTGGGGTCAAGGGATGTGGGGGCGTTTTATCCGACAATATCCCTTTCCCCAGGATATAACCGGAAATGCCGGAAAGGATAGCAGAAAGCTCACTCCTTTCCAATATGCCCAATATGCCGAATAAAATCACCGCAATAATCAAAACGAACAGGGTGATGAATTGCAGTCCGGTGGGTCCGATTAATTCTTTCGATAGATCGTCACCTGTCTTTTTATACAGCAGGAAGAAATAAGCAATCAGCAGCACTCCCAGCAGAGCGGTAAAGTAAAGCGTGATATTCGCCCTGAATTCCTGTTGCTTGATCTCGGGGCTAAGGGTCAGGTCGATCTGGTTGGTGGCCGAGATGATATCCATTTTGACGTTCAGGATATTGGAATCGAGCTTATTGACGTGGACGGAGTCTTCGGAGGAAGTTTGCAGGCTGCCTTTAAATAAAGCGAGATATCCCCCCAATTGATTTGAACTTAAAAGAACGTTACCCGTGTCTTTTGGATCGGTCGTGAGTGAAGGATTAGTCCTGGCATCATAAACCCAAATCTTGTTTACTGAAACGACCTGAAGGTGTTTGGCAGATTCCAGGTCTTTTTCCATTTCAGCCACGATGCTTCTGTAATATTTTATATTGACGGAAATTTGATCTACCGTATGCCCCCAATAAGAATGATTAGTATTTTTTTCCGATTGGATGGATTGCAGCAGATCCTCCTTACTAAATAAATATTCTCTCAGTCTTCTGAAGTCTTTTTTATCATCGCCGTTCAGAAAACTCTGGTTAAAATCGGAAGGTATGACCGTGATCGTATACCTATTTACGTCGTTATAATCCTCTCTGGTGATCGGTTGCGACCAGGAGCTGGTTATAAAGCAATGAGAAAGAATGGTCACTACTAGCCGGACGCAGGTATTTTTCATTTGAACCCGGTTTAATGAGCTCAAAATACAGCAAATCCAATCCGGAGGCAAGGGTGAAATAACGGTATTTTCGTTCTGTCTACCGCTCGAAAAATCCTACGCTACCGCCTACCCATTCTTTGTCCCTGTTGAAATTGACGCCGATCATTTTTCCCTTACTGAGCCGGGCGAGGTTGACGGCGGGTGTGGGGCGGGGTGCGCCGTCTTTCCACAGGTACATCATCCGGATCTCTGCTTTGGCGGGGGTATCGGGGGTTGGGATCAGGTCTGCATATTTGACTTTTCGCTGGAGGATCCAGTTTTCGGGGTCTTTTACTTCGAGGTCGGACAGTTGCGGATCGATCACGACACCCTGTCCGGCGAACGAGAACAGTGGCTTCAGCACATAATTCTCCAGGTCGGCCGGCGGCTGTTTGAGCTCATTGAGGAAGAAGGCGGGGGGAGCATAGGGGTGGCGGATAAAGGGGAGGGTGAATTTGCTGATCCGGTAGAACCAGTTGGGATGAGCGATCCATTGGACGTCGAGGTCCTGGCGGATATCGACGTGGGGTCCCAGGTTGGCTGCTGCGCGGTGCAGTTCGTCGAAGATAACGCGGTTGTAGATCCGGCTGACCCTTGTTTTACGTTTGGTCACCGGATGGATATAAAATAGTTTCCTGCCTTCCTGTATCAGTTCTGTCAGGCATACCGGTTGAATGCCCAGGTAGTCCCGGGTGCAGTAGAAATCAACTCTTGTTTTTTGTTCATGCGGTTTTATCTCCAGCAGGATCACTTCTTCGGGCGGGCAGTCGCCGAGGATGGTTTCGCGCAGCAGGGAAAGGTAGCCTTCCTTGTTGTATCCGTGCAGGAACTGGCTATAGTGGTCGTCGATGGCAAAATGGCGGCGGAGGGTTTCCGGATAGTAGACCTGGAAGCCGAAGAGGCTGGCGAAGCCCTGCATTTCGATGAGTTGGGGTTCGTAGCCGCCTTTTCCGTCTTCGCAGACACCAAAGTCGAAAGCCATAAAATGCGGGTGGTCGTTTTCGTTAGGCACGCGGTCGTCGGGGGGGATTGCGCGGTTCGTCCATTCTTTAAACCCGGGTTCGAGGATGAGGTCGACGAGGTGTTCGCAGACATCTGTGAGTTTGGCGGAAAAGTCTTTTGGCACGAATACGGGTGTTTCGGCGATCCGGAATTCGATGGCGCCGGGGTATCGGCTGTCGAGGTCGGCCATGAAATCGGCGTAGTGTTGCCGGGTGAAGGCGTCGTTATAGGCTTTCCGCAAGGAGGGGACCATGACATAGACTTTTGAGGCGGGAAGGTACGGCGTTTCCAGGAATGTTTTGCCAGGGGGGATTGAGGGTCTGTAGCGCTAATTTTTTTAGTATTATTATTTAATTCGAATTACCTTTACCACAGCAGCTTTGTTCTTTCTTTGGGGTATTGTTTACCGTGATCAATGTAAAAAAGACAGCATACCGGCCACCGGTGGCCCTATGCATGTTTTTACGGGCTGTAAAACCCCGTTTTTCGATTATGTGTAACAGTAAAAGCAAGCTCAGCATTTCGCTCGGCCTGATCATCAAACCAGCCCAGCAGGATGCTGGGCCAAATAATAATTTCCGATGATTGTGAAGCTGTTAATCTCCATTCTTCAACTATTGTTGAAGTGATGGAAAAAGGTTGGGACTTCTCAAGAGTCCCGCCTTTATTTTTGTAAAGGTAGAAAATTATAATTAGTTACAAAAAGAATGATGATGTGGGGATAGGCTATACGGGTTGTTCCGTGGGAGTGTGGGAGAGGTGGAGCGCATGGGTCAGGAAGTTTGGGATGACATGGGAGTAGGTCCAGCGGATCTTGTCGGGATCTTCGAGCTGGTCGACCATGCTTTTCCATTTTTCTTCGCCGTGTTCGGCGATGACGGTTTGTTTGCGGTCGTCGCGTCGCAGGTACATGCTCATGCCGGTGGGATCGGCTTCGGGGTGGAACTGGGTACCGATCATCGAGTCGGAAAATCGCACGGCCATGATGGCTCTTTCCAGTGGGACATGGGGTCTTTCTTTTTCAATCGCCAGGACGCGGCCGCCCATATCGGTAATGCGTTGGTGGTCGGGGCGGATCACCTGGTAGCTGCGGCTGTCGACGGCGAAAAAGGGATCTTGCAGGCCGGCGAATACCGGTTCGGTGTCGGCTCCTTCGAGTAGATGGATGGGGAATACGCCAAATGCGGTTGACCGGCGGTGGGTGACTTCGGCGAGACCGTAATGCCGGCAGATAAGCTGGAAGGAGTGACAGATAAATAAGATTTGTTTGCGGCCGCCGGGGTCGGCTTGCTGGTTGTAGCGTTCTACTTTTTGCAGCCAGTCGAAATAGACTTCTTCCCAGGCGCTGTTCATGGAATCGAGGGGACTGCCGGGGCCGCCGCTCGAGATATAGATGTCGTAGGAAAGGTCCGGGACTTTTTTCTCCAGCCGCACTTCGAATTCGTCGGCCTCGAGGGTGAGGTCATGGGTGCGGCCGAATTCCTTCAGTAGTTCGCGGATGCAACGCATGCCCTGGTTGGGTTGCCCTTCATAGAGGTCGAGGATGGCGATGCGGACTCTTTTTAGACTGTACATGGTGCAAAATTACGACTTTTCGGCGAGAGGGGGAGACGGGTGGCCGTTGCAGGGGATAGCTGAGCGGATGCGGGGGGTGTGGGGGGTGTGGAGGGTGCGGGGGTCAGGAGTTCCATTCGATGATCTGGTAGAAATCGTCCTTGAAGCTGTCGCCGATGGGGATGATCTTTTTGCCGACATAGATCTCGTTGCGGGCGATGGAGTCGATATGGGTGAGGGAGACGATATAGGAGCGGTGTACCCGGATAAATTCTTCAGAAGGCAGCTTAAAGGAGAAAGACTTCAGGTTACTGAGAGTGAGGATCGGTTCTGCTCTTCCTTTGGTATAGATCTGGGTGTAGTCTTTCATTCCTTCGCAGAAGAGGATGTCTTCGAATTTGACCTTGATGATCTTGTACTCGGATTTGATAAAGACAAAGCGGTTATTCCGGTGGTGGATATAGATCGTGGTGGAAAGGTAATCGCGGATCTTGTTCATGGTGGAGAGGAAGCGTTCGAAGGAAAGGGGTCTGTTGAGATAGCTGAACACGTCCATTTCCGTTACTTTCTCTTCCTGTTCCTGTTTATCGGCAATGCAGATGACGATCGGGTAGTAGCCGGCTTCTTTGAGGCGGATCATGGTCTTGTTATCCAGCAGCCGGATATCCCAGAAGATGAGATTGGCCCGGTATTGTGTGACCAGCTGATAGACATCAGCGGCGGATTCGCAGCGGGCGGAAAAGGAAAGATTGGGTATTTTGGCTATATATTCTTTTAGCAGGGCGCTTTGCTTGTTGTTATCTTCCACGACGATACAGTTGAGCACCCCCATCATAGGAACGCCTTTCATCGGGTGATGCCAGTCAAGCCCTGAAGGGGAAGAAGGAGCCATGCTGTAAATTAATCAAATTTCTTTCCTTTTGTATACCAGATCGCTCCGAAGTTGAGAACGAAGGTGACATCGGCGTAATTCTGGCGGATCAGGTCGTTTTGTGTAGTTCCTTTGACGCCATATTGGAAAATAACGGAATAGGACAGCGGGGATTTCAGGGAATTGACGCCAAAGCCGGCGGTAACGCCATAATCTTTGATTTGTTTACCGTTGATCTGCAGGTAGCTGTTTTCATAATAGAGACCTGTCTGCAGGTAGCTGAGCTCTACGCGGGTATTGTAAAAGGTCTTTTTCTTGGAGATTTCGAATCCGATGGATCCTCTTTCCGAGCTGGCAATATTGTAAGCCTGGCCCGGATATTTATTCTGGGCGGCTACGCCGTTCCAGTTCTGATAGCGATAGTCCGCTACGAACGTATATTTTTGTTTGTCGGTCAGCGCGAAGCCAAGGCCCAGGGCCTGGGGCAGATAAAGATAGCCTTCGTCGTTTTGAATATTCTGGAGGGTGACGGAGTCGTTGTTCAGGACCAGCTTGGTGCTGGCGGCGAGCAGGGCGGCCTTCATGCTGTAGGTGGCGCCGAGGGAATAATTCAAGTTTCGGCCTAACCTGCCGTAGAGCTGCATTCCGTACGTGAAATACAGGTTTTGCAGGTTGGTGTTGTTGGTGGTCGAGACGAGGGTAGCGCCGTTGGCGGTGGCCTGGATGATATCGTTTTGATTCAGCTGACCGAAAATATAAGAAGCGTCGACGCCGATGGACAGGTGATGAAAGAATTCATAGGAGTTTGCCCAATAGGCGCGGTTGACGCTGCCATGGCCCTGGTAGTAGTGGTTTGCGATCTGGACGGTGGTACCGACGAGGTTATAGGGGACGGCGAATTCGTAATTCTGGGTGCTATAGGGGAGCAGACCGACGCTGGACCCCCAATGATGGCTCAGCTTGATCCCCAGCACCAGCTTACGGAAGGTAATATCGGCGGATTCGGTGGCGCCGACATTCACCTGGGTGCCGGCATAGGAGATATATTGCCCGCGAAGGCCTATCTCCATGGTATAATATTGGTCGGTCAGGCCGCTGAAGCTGGCCGGGTTGTTATTGATGAGGAAGCGGTTTGAGCGATAAGCGATACCGGTGTTGGCTAGTCCCGATGTACGGTTATAATAGCCATCCTCGAGGTCTCCGAGCCCCAGCTGCGAATAAGGGGCATTATTGTTCTGGGCCATCATTCTTAGCGAAGTAACGGCGAGCAGAGCTATGAAGATCGATCTTTTCATCCGGATGATATATAAGTTAGTTATTGATGAGGGTAAAGTGATATATAATAAACGCTCAGAATAACCCGCTGCTGGGTTGGAAAGCTTTGATCGGCGATGGCCAGCCGTCGGAAGGAGCTAAGGTTGGCAGGGGATGGTATGCTAAGCATGATCCCTACCTGGTTAGAGCCCTGGGTATTATTGACGATCTGGTTGGCGACAAAATTCGTCACGTCATAGTTATAGCTATTTAGCAAAGGAGCAAAATAATTAGGGATGAGGCCACCTGTCTGGACGGCGGACGATGCGGTGCTAAAGACGGGCGCCAGGAGCGTATTGTGAAGATCGGAGCTATAGATCCCCAGCTGCGGGGGTAGGGTCCAGGTGGTGTTAAAGCTTCCCGCCAGCGGGATGACCGTCAGCTGTGCCCGAAGCAAGCCGACATAGTCGGGTCGCTGGGAGATCGAATTCAGGAAAGGGAAGGTCATCTTGGTCGTCAGGCCGATGATATTATCCACATAAGAGGCACTGCCTGTCAGGTTGGATGGAGTGAGGGGTGGCGGCTGGGTCACCGAAACAGGTGTCGCCAGGTTGGCAAGGGGGCTGCCGGCCCTGTTATTCGTGATATGGTTCCACTGGGAGGCCCGGTTATACAGCGTAAAGTCGATGGTCTTTGTCACACTGACGCCGCCGGTATTGGACCGGTAATAAATCCGCATCAGCGAGCTGTCTTTGAAGCCATAAATGACGCCCTGGCTGCCTGCGCCGGGCGAGATGCATAACCCGTTGAACCAGTTCAGGAAGGTAGTGAGCGTCGTCATGGTATCCGACTTGTTGTAAATCATGTTGTACAACTGCTGGCCGAGAGCGTCATCCATCCGGATCTTGACCGTGTCGCCGGCGTTCTGGCTGGTATAGGGAAGATTCGGGGCGATGCTGACGCTGGTCGAGCCGAGGTCGGGCCCCAGCGGCAGGCTCTGGTTGCTGAACCATCCTGTCGCATAGTTTGGCAGTTGGTAGAGGGTATCGACCTGGTTGACCACGAAGGTCGGGGTCAGCGTAGTATCTCCGTAGTAGGGGTTGCTTTTCCGAAAGTAGAGGACCATGCCAATAGAGTCGTAGGTATCGAGCTGGGGGTCGAGGGGGGGTAGGGAGGCGGGTGGTCTGACCTGGAGATAAGCCTGGGAGCTGATCTGGCCAAGATAGGCATCGTTATAGGTACCTACCATGAGATAACCGGTCGCGGCGGTGGCGGTGGAGTCGACATAGACGGTGGACAGGTCGATGGTGCTGGAATCCACCACTACTATATTGGCGCTGCCGTTATCGGATACGTTGGAATTTCCGAATTGACCCAGATTGGGCTGTTTTTCACAGCCAGCCAGAAAAAATAACGTCACTATGAAAGACAAAAGAATAAGCAGTTCTTTTCGCAGGTAATGATGTATGATAGTCATGCTGGTTTTCTTGTTCAGTCAAAGCCAGGCGTTTTGCGGGAAATGCCCAAGGCTAATTTTTGCAATATTAGGGGGCTGAACTGTTACTATTTTGTTAGTATGTATTAATAGGCATAAAAAAACGACTAATCCTGATTATTTATATACAAATCTAATTATCTTTGGGGCCGTTTTTTAAGCCCGGGAAGGGGAGTTAGAGCCGTTGTTAGCCCTTCTTTTTCAGGGAAATAGGTGGTGACGGGATAGGGTCATCCGGCCATCGCGGGCCGGGAGCGACATGAATTCCTATTTCGTATATGAAATAAGCTATATTGTCTATTAAATATGTCTGAAAATACATTTTAACGATTTTTCTTTGATGACTTCAAATACTTTAGCGAAAAATTAATCAAAAAATATGAAGCGGATCAACATTACTTTGTTCGCAATAATGTTACTGGCTATCTTGTTTTCCTGCACCAGAACTAACTTAAGCTATACCCAGAGCGGTAATTGGGTGAGCCGGGCGACTTTTCAGGGAATTGCGGTCGGCGAGGGTGCCTCCTTTGTCGTCAATAATATCGCCTATGTCGGGACCGGTATTGACCCGCTGACTCCCAACCAGAAGCTCGTTACTATGTTTCAATATACTGCTGCAGCCGTCCCCGGCACGCCTTATGGGTATGACAGCGCTTATGGTTCCTGGACGTCCATCGCGCCGTTCCCCGGGCAGCCGCGCAGCAATGCCGTCGGATTTTCGATCGGCAGTACCGGCTATATTGGCGGTGGTCTGGCCAACGATGGATTTACGCCACTCGCCGATTATTATGCGTACAATCCGGGTTCCAATAGCTGGTCGGCGATCGACTCGCTGGTCGATCAGTATGGCGAGAGCCATCCGCGGTTTGATGCGGTGTCTTTCAGCTACGATACGACGGCGTATGTGCTGACCGGTACGGACAATTACAATTTTTTCAATGATATCTACCGGTATAGTCCTACGACCAACACCTGGATAGCGCTGCCGGCGATGCCGGGTTCCAAGCGTTCGGGCGCCATTACCTGGATGTACAACGGCAGGGGGTACCTGGTGACGGGGTTTACCAATGGTTCAAAATGGGCGAGCGGCACTTCCTGCTATGACTTCTGGTATTTCGCACCCGGAAGCGACACGGCTACCAATTCCTGGAACAGGTTGCATGATATCTTCAATACGAATGCCGCGACTTTCGATGACGGGTATACCAATATTATCCGTCAGCATGGCGTAGGCTTTGTGGAATTGGGGACTACGAATGGGGACTGTGCTTATATAACGCTTGGTTCGGTGAATGGCGGCGATGTTACGTTTACCTGGGAGTATAATTTCGCGCAGGACCTGTGGAATGAGAAGACGCCATATGAGGGGACGGCCAGAACCGGTGCGGTGGGATTCTCTCTTTCGAGCCCTCTCGGGCCAAACCGAAGGGGCTTTGTCGCCACGGGCCTGAACCAGGGTTCTACGGCGGCCTTCTCGGACTGTGAAGAATTTTTCCCGAACCAGGTGTATAATCAATATGACTAGGATGGGGGCTTTTTTTCGCAAATGGGGCCTGTCGCTGGCGATGTTGGCGGCCATTATCGCAGCTGTATGGATCGGCGTTGTCCGGCGGATGAATTGGAAAAAGGGGCATGTGCTGGTTGAATTGAAGGCTATCCGGACGCCGCTGGGATGGGGATACGATATCCTAACGGACGGTCATCCGTACATTCATCAGAATATAATTCCGGACATCGCCGGGCAGTATGGGTTCCGGACCAAAGAAGAGGCATTGGCGGTTGGCGGGAAGGTTAAGGACCGGCTGGTAGCGAATCAAATGCCGGTCATCAGCATCGAGGAGATGCGCCAGCTGAATGTTCAGCTTCCAGACGATACTACTAACATAAAGAAATAAGTATGCAACGAATTAATTATACTTTATTCGTCCTGTTGTTGTTAAGCATTGTGTTTAGCTGTACGAGGACAAACCTGAACTATACGCAAAACGGCAACTGGGCCAGCCGCACTACGTTTGGCAGTACGAATGGCATTGGGGTTGGATATGCGGCGTCTTTTGTTATCGGTAATAACGCTTATGTAGGCACGGGAGTGAATCCGCAGTTCCCTGCCAGCAAGCTGGCTGCCATGTGGGAATATACGCCTGGCGCCATTCCTGCCAATGTCCCTGACGGGCTCGACAGCCCGGCCGCGCAGGGCACCTGGACGGCGATTGCCAATTTTCCCGGGGCGCCCCGCAGCAATGCCATCGGCTTTGCGGCCGGCGGGCTTGGGTATATCGGGACAGGGTTGGGTAATGACGGGGTGACTATTTACCCGGACTTTTATTCTTACAATCCCGGTTCGGGTACCTGGACCGAGGTCGATTCGATTTCCGATGCAAACGGGAGCTATCCCCGTTATGATGCGGCGTCGTTCAGCTTCGACTCGGTCGGCTATGTACTGACGGGAACGGACGGGTTCAATTATATGGGCGATCTGTGGAAATTCAGTCCTGCGACGGGTCAGTGGACGAAGCAGCCGAATTTCCCGGGCAATAACCGTTCGGGCGCCGTCACTTTTGTTTATAACGGTCAGGGCTATTTCCTGACCGGCCATACGCCGAACACCCAGTGGGCGAGCGGCGGTCTGGCGTACGACTTCTGGCGATTCAACCCCAATTCGGTGAACCCCTTTATTACCTGGGTCCGGTTGAGGAATATCTTTAATACAAGTCCCGCCACCTATGATGACGGCTACACCAATATCATCCGGCAAAATGGCGCTGCCTTTGTCATACTTGGAACGGCCAATGGCGATAAAGGATATGTTACCTGCGGGGCTACTGCGAATACGGATATCAATTTTACCTGGGAATATGATTTCCTTTCGGATACCTGGACGGAGAAAGCTCCTTTCAAGGGAACGTCGAGAACGGGTGCTGCCGGCTTTGCGGTTCAGAACAGGGGGTTTGTTACGGCCGGGCTGAATGCCGGTGCGCAAACGGCCTATACGGATTGTTACGAGTTCTTTCCGAACCAGGTATATAACCCGTATGATTGAGGGGTGAAGATAATATTTAGGGAACCCGGCCGGCTGGCCGGGTTTTTCTTTTTTATATGCCGTGGAGGAACTGGCCCTGGATATAATCCACTACATCGACGAGGTTGCCTGTTTCCTGGTAGACTTTTAGCTGCCGGTCTGCGCCGGTGCCGGTCTCCAGTATTTTTTTTGCGAAATGGGTGGCCTCCCGGCTGTTGAGCGGGTCGATGACATCGTCCACAAAGTCGAGCAGTTCGTAGATGAGTACGCGGGTATTGACTTCTTCTTCTTTTCCGAAGTCGATCAGGTGTCCGTCGATGCCATAGCGGCTGGCGCGCCATTTGTTTTCGTTGATCAGCGCGCGGGAATACTGGATATAGTTCATGTTGTGTGAGCGCAGCTTATAGATCTTTACGCAGATGGCCTGGAAAAGGGCGGCGATACAGATAGTCTCGTCGACCGTCATCGGTACGTCGCAGATGCGGAACTCCACCGTATTGAAGAAAGGGTGAACGCGGAGGTCCCACCAGATCTTTTTGGCGTTGTCGATAGAATTGGTCTTTACCAGGAGCTTGACAAAATTGTCGTAGGCTTCGATGCTCTCGAAATATTCCGGGATGCCGGTACGGGGAAATTTGTCGAAGACTTTTGTGCGGTAGGATTTATAGCCGGTATGTCGTCCTTCCCAGAAGGGGGAGTTGGTGCTGAGGGCATAGACATGGGGCAGGAAATAGCGGGTGGAATTGGCGATATGGTTGGCCATTTCGCGGCTTTCCATGCCGACGTGGACGTGCAGGCCAAAGATCAGGTTACTGCGGGCGGCCTCCTGGAGTTCGTTGACGATTTCGTTGTAGCGGGCATGGTCGGTGATAAGCTGGTTTTCCCAGTGGCTGAAGGGGTGGGTGCCGGCGGCTCCGACGCGAAGTCCCAGGTCGACGGCGATCTGGGAGATGGTCTTGCGGAGGGTGGCGACGTCCTTGCGGGCCTCGTGGATATCGCGGCAGATATCGGTGCCTACTTCCACGACGGCCTGGTGCATTTCGGCTTTGACCTTGTCGCGGATGACCTTCTGGCCTTCGGTGACGATGCGTTGTTCATGGCTTTTCAGTTCCCGGCTGTTGGGGTCGATGACCATGTATTCTTCTTCAATGCCCAGGGTAAAATTACCATAATTGATTTCGGCCATTGGATGGGGGTGTTTATGGAGTGAATATTTCGTTCACGTTGATTTTGAGTCCGGGTATGCATGCGGCTTCCAGGGTGTCGTGGCCGGTAAAGATGGCGGGGATGGAGAATTTTCCATTCGGTTGCAGGAGGAAGACGAGCACCGCTTTTTTCACGGGGTCGGCGATCCAGTATTCTTTAACGCTGGCCTCTTCGTAGACTTCGTATTTCTCGCGCAGCTCGTCTTTTCTGTTGCCGGGGGAAAGGGTCTCGATGGCGAGGTCGGGTGCGCCGCAGGCGCCGCGGTCGTCGAGCTTGGCGGGGTCGCAGAAGATACATATGTCCGGCTGGACGACTGTGGTGATCTCGTTGTCTTTTTTCCGGTTCTTTACCGGCAGGCGGACGTCGAAGGGGGCGATAAAAACCTCGCAGGTCTTTCCTTTAAGGTAGTTGTAGAATTCGTTGAACAGGTGGCGGCCGACGACCTGGTGGTTCATGTTGGGGGCGCCCATTTTAAAAATCTTGCCGCGGAACAGCTCGAGCCTTTCCTTGAATTGCCATTTCATGTAATCGGCATAGGTGTAGGTGAGGCTGTGGTCGGGCTCTTCGACTTCTATATAGCCGCCTTCTTTTTCATCAAAGATGGTATACATAAAACAAGGTTTTGGAGGGTGAAGAATTTTTTTGCAGGGGTAAAGTTAAGTGGGAAAAGGATTTTTTTTTGGAAAAGTTATTAAAGGGGTGGGATGCTTTTGCGGAGGTATTCGCCCCAGGTAAGGTTATCGGCTCCTTCGCGGTGGGCGAGGGCGCGCTCGATCGCATAGTCTGCGGAGGTTTCTACGACCCAGTTGAAGTTGTCATCGCCTACGCTTGTTTTTTCCGCATCCGGCGCGGGGTTGCAAAAGTCGATCGCGTAGGGGATGCCGTCCCGGATGGCGAGCTCGACGGTATTGAAATCATAGCCCAGGCAGGCGTTGATGCGAAGCACGATCTCCTCCATTTCCCGGAGCTTCTCGGCGGAGGGGCTAAAATCGGCCTGGTAGCGCAGGTGATGCGGGTTGCGTGGTTCATAGGACATGATGCGGACATATTTGCCGCCGATACAGTAGCAGCGGTAATATTCGGTGAAGACGATCTCTTCCTGTAACATCATGACGAGCTGGCCGGTCTCTGCGTGTTTCTGATAGAAGTCTTCGGCGTTATGCAATTTGTAGACGTTTTTCCAGCCGCCGCCGGCGAATGGCTTCATATAGGCGGGGAAGCCGATATAGTTGAAAATTCCGCTCCAGTCGAGCGGGAAGGCGAGGTTGGAGAAGGACTGGTCGCTGGTATCGGTCGGGAGTTCCCGGCTGGGGAGCAGTACCGTTTTTGGGACGGGGATGCCGTTTTTCGTGGAAAGGCAGTTGTTGAAGAATTTTTCGTCGGCGCTCCACCAGAAGGGGTTATTGATCACGGCGGTCCCGCTCAGCGCCGCGTTTTTAAGATAGGCGCGATAGAAGGGTACGTCCTGTGAGATCCGGTCGACGATGACGGCGTAGTGGTCGGACTCGCCCTGGACCACTTTATCGATGCGGACGGGTTCTACGATGATGCCCGGGTTGTTCCGGCGCTTGACCGCTTCGATGAAGGCCATTGGGAAGCTGCGTTCTTTGCCGAAAAGGATACCTATTTTTTTTTGGCTGCTCATATACGTTATCGTTGTTTGTCAGAGTCGGGTGATCAGGGTAGCATGGACAGGTAATACGGAAACATTTCTTTCCACACGGGCCAGTCATGGTCTTTATCGGGGCGGATATCGAGCTGGTGCCGGATGCCTTTTTCGAGCAGCAGGCGGCTAAACGATTCGTTCTGGCCGCGGCAGATGTCACGTTCGGCGGTCCCGAGCACGATCAACATTTTCCAGAGGGCGGGATCGGTAGCACCGGGCAGGAAGTCCACCGGGTTATTAAAGTATACGTTATCGTCGTAGTAGCCGTCTACAAAGGACCGGATATCGAATACCCCGCTCATGGAAAAGCAATGCGAGGTGAAGGCGGGATGACGGCAGGCAAAATTCACGGCATGGTATCCGCCGAAGCTGCAGCCGGCGACGGCGATCCGGTTGCTGCCCGTCTCGCGGACGGCGCGGGGTACGATCTCGTCCAGGATCAGCTGGTCATAAAGCGACTGATGCCAGGCCCGGCCGGCCGGGGGGATGGACTTATTGTACCAGCTGTAGGCATCGAGGCTGTCCGGGCAATAGATCTTTACTTTTCCGTTGTCCAGGAACCAGCGTGCGGTTTCAATGAGGCCCTGGTCTTTGTTTTGGTAATAGGAGCCTTTTGAAGTTGGAAACAGGATCAATGGGTAACCGGCGTGCCCGAATACAAGCATTTCGAAATCCCGGCCGATTACCGGTGAATGCCATTTGTGATATTCTTCGCTCAAATCCATCTGTACACGGGTGCTTTTTTGCAGGTGTAACCAAACCTACTGAAAAAAAGCCACTTGACAATGGGCGGAAAATTTTTCCTTATTTTTGGCGTTATCCCGATTGAAATGACTACAACAACGACCAAGACTGAAGATATGGTGCTGGAATCGACGCATTTGGGGCGAAAGGTGACGGTGGATTTTTACCGCGCCGGAGTAAGTGGCCATGCCGTGATGGGGCAGGAGACCAGCCTGTT
>Ga0302326_10010978_pt1 | contig 19556 bp, 18 predicted proteins | sample Palsa_T0_3_FD_202264 | JGI IMG/M metagenome (GOLD analysis project Ga0302326, IMG submission 202264) | Peat permafrost microbial communities from Stordalen Mire near Abisko, Sweden - Palsa_T0_3 | ecosystem: Environmental > Terrestrial > Soil > Palsa > Peat permafrost | place: Sweden: Abisko...
TTTTGCGCGCCGGGTTGCGGATCCTTCTTCGTGGGCACGGGACCAGGCGCCGCTTTCTCATCGTCGGGCGGCGGCGCTTCGACACCAGCCGGCGCCGGTCCGCCCTCCAGGGCTTCGGCCTTGGCAACCGCTGAGGGAGACGCGGGAGCTTGAGCGGATGGAGCGGCTGATCGCGCGCCCGCGCCGTCAGCGTCAATTACCGCGACGACGGTTTGCACGGGAACCGTCTGACCTTCGGCGATCTTGATCTCCTTTAGAACGCCGGCCGAGGGCGACGGAATTTCGGCGTCCACCTTGTCCGTCGAAATTTCGAAGAGCGGCTCATCGCGCTCGATTTTGTCGCCGGCCTTCTTGAGCCACTTCGTAATCGTGCCCTCGAAAATACTTTCGCCCATCTGCGGCATTACGACGTCAACGGCCATCGGCTTCTCCTCGAATCTCTAATGTCTTGTCTAATATTTTGCCAGTTCGCGCGCGGCGGCCGCAACTTTGGCGGCGTTCGGCAGAAAATGTTCTTCGAGCGTCGGCGCGTAGGGCACGGGCGTGTCGAGCGATGTGACGCGCGCGATCGGCCCGTCCAAATCCTCAAATGCATTCTCGCAAACGAGCGACGCAATTTCGCCCGCGATTCCGCCCGTCCGTGTGTCCTCATGAACGATCAGAAGCTTGTTGGTCTTTTTCACCGACGCGAGAATTGCTTCCTTATCGAGCGGCATGAGCGTGCGCAGGTCGATCACTTCGGCTGCGATTCCTTCTTTTTCGAGTTCGGCCGCGGCTTCGAGCGAGGTGTGCATCATCGCCGCGTAGCTCAGAATCGTGAGATCGCGACCCTCGCGGCGCGTTACCGCTTTGCCGATCGGCACGGTGTACTCTTCCTCGGGCAATTCTTCCTTGATCCGGCGATAGAGAAACTTGTGCTCGAAGAAGAGGACGGGATTGTTGTCGCGCACCGCCGACTTGAGCAAGCCCTTGGCGTCGTACGGCGTCGAGGGATACACGATTTTCAGCCCCGGGGTATGCGCGAAATACATTTCAGGATTCGCCGAGTGGAACGGGCCGCCGTGCACTCCGCCGCCCGATGGCCCGCGAATCACCATCGGCGCCGGCGCGCCCCAAAGATAGTGGCCTTTCGCGACGAAGTTGGTCACCTGGTTGAAGCAGCAGGCGATGAAATCGATGAACTGCATTTCCACGATAGGGCGCAGGCCAAGATAGCTCATCCCGCAAGCCGCGCCGACGATTGCCGTTTCACTGATGGGCGTTTCGATCACGCGCTCGTTGCCGAAGCGCTCGAGCAATCCTTCGGTGACCTTGAACGCGCCGCCGTAGACGCCAATGTCCTCGCCCATTGCGACGACCGCTGGATCGCGATCCATCTCTTCGAACATCGCCTGGCGAATCGCCTCGAGCATGGTCACCGGAGCCATCGTCAGCGTCCTCCGCCCCTCTTGCCCTTCGGACCTCTTCCGAAGGGACGGCGCGCGGGAGCCGGAGCGGCCTTCGCCGCGGCGGCGGATTGCTGAGCGGATTTAGCTGCAGCCCGCGCGCTCGCTCCGTTGCCGCCGGACGCGGACGCCTCGATCCCGCCGAAATCTTTCACTTTCCACGCCGCCTCGACGCTCGACTTCGGCGGCGTCACTTCCGATTTCGGACGATGCCATTCCGCTTCGATCTTGTGGCAGCCTTCACAGTAGACGCCCTGCTCGGCGAGTTCAGGAGGCGGCATCGGCGAATTCTCGGCGAACTCGAGATCTTCCTTCACCAGCGCCGCGATGCGCGCCTCGATTTCCTGCTTCGCTTTCGCGTCCCACAGATTGTTTGCATTCAAATATTTTTCGAAAAGGACGATGGGATCGCGCGCTTCCCAGTATTCGTGCATGGCTTTCGGCACGTATTCGGCCGGATCGTGCTGCGCGTGGCCTTTCATGCGCATCGTCTTCGCTTCGATGAGCACCGGCCCATTCCCCGCGCGGCACTGCGCGACGGCCGCACGCGACGCCTCGAACACGGCGATCGCGTCATTGCCGTCGACCGTCACCGATGTGATTCCGTACCCGCGGCCGCGCTCGGCGAGATCGCGAATCGGCACCTGGCGGCTCACCGGCGTCGAATAGGCCCATTGATTGTTTTCGAGAATCAGAACGAAAGGCGCGCGCTGCGTGGCCGCAAGATTCAGCCCTTCGTGAAATGCGCCGGTCGAGCTGCCGCCGTCGCCGATCCAGGTCATCGTCACGATGTCCTGCCCGAGGTAGCGGCCTGCCATTGCGACGCCCGCCATTACAGGTATCAAATCGCCGAGCATCGAGATGGGCGAAACGATGTGCAGATTTTTCAGATCGCCGAAATGGCTGGTGCCGTCTTTGCCCTGCGTCGGCGAAGTGTATTTCGCCATGTGTTGCGTAAAGATGTCGCGCGGCTTCACACCCTTCACCAGCAGCGCGCCGATATTCCGGATCATCGGCGCCATCCAATCGCGCTTTTCCAGCGCGTAGGCGGTGCCAACCGAAATCGCTTCCTGGCCGAGGCTCGAGTAGAGTCCGCCAACGATCTTGTTCTGGCGGAAAAGCTTCATCATCTGGTCTTCGACCGCGCGATTCAGCCGCATGTAGTAGTAGAGGTCGAGACACTGCTGCCGCGTTACCGGTGTGACCGCGGCTCCGTTGGAAGATTGACTCATCTGCTACTCCGTCCTTGGCAAGGGGCGCAACAAGCAGCGCCGCTACAATCTTGCGTTATCGAGCGTGGGCTGCCTCTTGCAGCAATTGCACAGCGCGGTCGTCGCGCTCGGGCAACATCGCTTCGAATTCGTGCAGCGACATGGACACCATACGTCGTTCGAAAACTTCGCCGAAATAGCGCGTGAGCTTTTTCGCGACTTCGCTCGAATCGAGGCCGCGGTCCAGAAGTTTCTCGAGCGATGTCACGCGCTTATTGGAAATTCCGCAGGGCACGATCAAATCGAAATAGCGCAAGTCGGTCGAGACGTTGTACGCGAAGCCGTGCGACGTCACCCACCGGCTCAAATGCACGCCGAGCGCCGCGAGCTTTTCCGGCGCCGTAGGCGCATCAAGCTTTTCCGGCGCCGCAGGTGCGTCGACCCAAATGCCGTGAAGACCTTCGATTCGCCGCGCTTCAATATCGAATTCCCGCGTTGCGCGAATCATGGTTTCTTCCAGCCGGTCGACGTACCACCTTACATCGCGCCGGTGCGAAGCCAGATCGAGAATGGGATACCCGACGATCTGCCCCGGTCCGTGATAAGTGATATCTCCGCCGCGATCGGAGGGATGAAATTCGACGCGCTTCTGCCGGAGCACATTATCCGAAGCGCGCAGATTCTCGAGCCTGCCATTTCGGCCGAGCGTGATCACGTGCGGGTGCTCGCACAGAAGCAGTACATCCGGAATGGCGCCGGCCTTGCGCGCTTCCACAGCGCGGCGCTGAAGTTCGCACGCCGGCTCGTAGCCGATGCGCCCTAAATCAACCAGCCAGCAATCGTTCGCAGAATTCGTCACGGGTTCCGGATTAGCTCTCTCTACGCGTTGATGCTCAATCCGCGCACTGCGTTGAACGCATCGCCCATCGCCTCCCAGAGCGTCGGATGAGCGTGAATCGTCGCCATCATGTCGTCAATCGTCGCTTCGAGTCCTAGCGCCGCCACCGGTTCAGCGAGGATCTCCGTCGCCAACGGCCCAATCGCGTGCACGCCGAGAATTTCGCCATACTTTTCCTCGGCCACGACTTTGATGAATCCCTCATGGTGACCGATGATCGATGCCTTGCTGTTCCCGGCGAACGGGAATTTGCCCGTCTTGACCTTGATTCCCGCATCGCGCGCTTGTTTCTCGGTCATGCCGATCGAGCCAATCTGCGGCTCGCAATATGTAGCCGCCGGGCAGCGCCCGCGATCGAACGGCTGCACTTCTTTGCCCGCCATTCTTCCGACAGCGATTAGCCCCTCCATCGAAGCGGCATGCGCGAGTTGCGGCAGGCCCGCAACAATGTCACCAATCGCGTATAGCCGCGGTTCGGCCGTTTCCATGTAGCCGTTGGTGTGCACGAAACCGCGCTCGAGTTTCGCGGCTGTCTTTTCGATGCCGATTTTCTCAGTCAGCGGGCGGCGCCCCACGGCGATCAGAACTTTTTCTGCAGACAGCGTCTCGGACTTCCCTTCACCGTTCTTGAACGTGACTGACACGCTCCTCGCATCCTTCTTCACCGAATCGACTTTCGCACCCGTCTCGATGCGAATGCCGCGCTTCTTAAACGCCTTCTGCAATTCGGCGGAGATCTCTTCATCTTCGAGAGGAACCGCCCGCGGTAGCATTTCGAGAATCGTCACATCCGCGCCAAAGCTGCGGTAGATCGAAGCGAATTCGACGCCGACGGCGCCCGCGCCAACCACGACGAGCGATTTCGGAATCTGCGGCAGGTTTAGAATTTCGCGGTTCGTCAGAATCGTCTTGCCGTCAATCTCGACTCCGGGAAGCGTCCGCGCATCCGAGCCCGTCGCGACCATGGTGAAATTTGTCTCGATTTCCGTCGTCTTGCCATCTTTCTCGACGGCCACGCGGCCCGGTCCAGCGATGCGTCCCCAACCGGTCATCGTCTCGACCTTGCTTTTGCGGAATAGAAACTCGATGCCCTTGGTATGTTTGTTGACGATTTTTTGCTTGCGCTCGAGGATCGCGTTCCAATTTACCTTCACGTCTTTCACTTCGAAGCCAAATTCCGCGGCACGCTGGAAGTTTTCGTAGATTTCGGCGTGGTAGAGCAGCACTTTGGTGGGGATGCAGCCGATATGAAGGCACGTTCCGCCGACGTAGCTGTCTTTCTCCACGACGAGTGTTTTCAGGCCATATTGGCCAGCGCGGATGGCCGCGACGTAACCGCCCGGGCCGCTCCCGATGATGACGAGATCGTACTTTGCCAAGCTTGGCCTCCCTGATTCTGCCGGGCCGGCGGACCCGTTTCCGTTCACGGACTTACGGTGGTTCGGCCCGTGTACGGCCCGTAAGTGCACGCCGGCCGAAACTTAGAAGACTGTTCGATGATTCGTCGCGCGCTCCGATAGCGCAAGGAGAAACTCTCGCGACCCGTGCAAACTTGTGATTCTATCAGCCGGTTCCCGATGCCGCAACCGTGCCTCGGGCCTTCCCGAATTGGCCCGCTCCATGTATGCTTCGCAATCCAGCGCGCAGTTCCGGTGCGAGTGCCCGATATGCCGCAACGACGCGCGTTGCACGACGTCTAAGGAAGAATGGATTCCATGAGTTCCGTCAGCGATTCAAACGTTCCGCAGGGCGACCCAGGTCGACAACCGGAAAAGCCGTTCCTGGGCGTCGTGTTCATCGGTCCAAATGGGCTCCGCGCGGGCTGGCGCCTTTCGATCTACATTGTGCTGTTGGTCATTTTTCGCGAAGTGCTCGTTCTCGCCCTCCAGCATATTCACGCGTTGCAGCGATACTTCGCCAGCGCCCCAAGCGGCGAGCTTGCGCCTGTCGGACTCATCGTCAGCGAATGCGTCGTTACTTTCATCGTCCTCGCGGCCGCATGGATCATGTCGCTAATCGAAAAGCGCCCATTCGGCGAATACGGCATGCCTCTCTCTGAGGCATTCGGAAAGCGCTTCTGGGAAGGCATGTTGTGGGGCATCGTGACGATTTCTTTGGTGATCGGCTTGATCGCCGCCGTAGGCGCGTACTCCTTCGGCCCGCTCGCCCTTGCGGGTTCTGCGATTTTTCGTAACGCCGTTCTCTGGTTGATTGGCTTTTTCCTGGTCGGAGTTTTTGAAGAGTTCGCGTTTCGCGGCTACATGCAATACACGCTCGGATCGGGAATCGGTTTCTGGCCGGCGGCCGCCATTCTTTCCGCGTTGTTCGCGGCGGCGCACCTCAACAATCCTGGCGAGGGCATCGTCGGCGCGCTCAGCGTGGTCGTAATCGCCATTTTCTTCTGCTTGACGCTGCGCCGCACCGGCAATTTATGGTTCGCGATTGGATTGCATTGCAGCTTCGACTGGGGCGAGACGTTTCTCTATTCCGTTCCCAACAGCGGCACCACCACCGCTGGCGCGCTTTCCCATTCCTCGCTTCACGGAGCGCGCTGGATCACGGGCGGCGCAGTGGGGCCCGAGGGCAGCATCTTTTGCTTCCTTTGTGTTGCCTTGCTTTTCTTGCTATTTCACCTCAAATATCCTCCCAAGCGGGCGTGAACGGCTGCATGCCGTGAATCTTGCGGCCGCAAACTGCATCAAATCTCAGACAATTCCGGCGCAAGCGAGTTGCTACAGAGAAATTCCGGATTCACTTGATTTGACACTACAGTAATGCGGTGGCTACAATCACCTGATTTGGTTGGCCCATTGGGGCTCGCCTAGAGGGGTTGGAAACTTGGAAAGCAGAACAGGAAATCAGCACATGGACAAGAAGCGGCTCGACTATTACAAAAAGAAACTGCAAACGCGGCGCGAGGAGCTCCTGAGAGCGATCTCCCGGACAGAACAGGAAGGCCGCGAAGCAGACGAAGATCCCACGGTGGATCTCGCCGATAAGGCTGCAAATTCCTATACAAAAGAATTCCTTTTCGGCCAAACGCACGATGCTCGCACGCTCCTGGGGCTCGTTGAAGATGCACTCGAACGTATTAAGGATGAGGAATTCGGCGAATGCATCAGTTGTCACGCGGAGTTGCAACAGAAACGCCTCGAAGCTGTGCCCTGGACGCGTTACTGCATCACCTGCCAGGAGAAACAGGAACAGGGAATCCTCTAGCTTTGTTCGAGGCAAAGGCCCCCGGCGTGGAAAAGCTCAGGAATATCGCGGAAACTCCAGGCTCTCTCTCGTAACAAGCGCTCCGTAGTATCCCGGATGTATCGAGCCTCGTACTTCGAGTAGTGTCCGCGGCGCATTCCGTATCGGCATTCCGCATCGCTCGAATTGCGCTCTTGATGTTTCAAGACACACTCGACGCTCTCGCCGCGGTCGTTTTCCCGGCTCCCTGCCGCATCTGCGGGCAGACGCTGGCAATCGCATCTCTGATTCCGATTTGCGCCGATTGCCTCGCGGAAGTGAAGCCGATCGCAGGACCAAAGTGCGCGTTCTGTGGCCGGCCATTCATCTCGCCAATTGCCGCGCAATATCCGAATCTGCAATGCCAGCTTTGCCGGCGCGGCGTCTACGGATTTATCCGGACGCGGAGCTTCGGCGTCTATAACGACGCGTTAGGCGGCGCGATCGTTCTGCTGAAATACGATGCAGTCACTCGCATCGGGTCGTGGTTTGCCTCGAAGCTCGAGCCAATCGTCCGCGAGGAGCTCGCCGATTTGAAGTTTGACGCCGTCGTGCCGGTGCCACTGCATCCAGCCCGGCAGCGCGAGCGGGGCTATAATCAGGCGGAACTCATCGCAAAGCCGCTGGCCAAACGATTGGGCATCAAATTGGGCAGTTATCTACTCGTCCGAACCAGACCTCGTCCGGAGAAATTTCTTCTCACGCGAAAGGAACGTTGGCGCTCGGTGCGTGGCGCTTACGAAACCCGGTCCGGGGCCAAAGTTGACAAGTTGCGTATACTACTGGTAGATGATGTATTTACGACTGGCGCGACGCTCGATGCCTGTTCGCGAGCGCTTTTAAGGGCTGGGGCAGCAAGCGTTACAGGGCTGACGGTGGCGCGCGTGGTACCAGAACTGGCGCGGACCGAACCGGATGGCCATCCAGCTGCGTCAAATACTACGTAAGTGTTGGGAGCAAAGTTAGCCGCAGGGCCGGACATCCACACCCGAGCGGAATCGTGTACTTAGAGAAAAGGGCAGAAGGGATGGCTGTGATGGACAACCGCCTCAAGAACGGGTTGCGTCCCCGGCCGAGAATCAGCGTAGGCCAGGCGGATGGATCTGTGCCCCGAGCTGCGGTGCGTGCGAGCCGCCCATCTGTCATGCAAGCCCCGGTACTCGTCCTCAACGCGACCTTCGAGCCGATCAATGTGACCGCGGTTCGGCGTGCGCTTGTTCTGATGTTGAAGGGCGTTGCGCAGGCTGAAGAGACCCACCCATCTGAAGTTCACTCCAGTTCGCGGGCCGTTGCCGTGCCGTCCGTGATTCGCCTTTTGTCGTATCGACATATTCCGCAACAGAGCCGGGCACTATCACGCAAAAACATTCTTTTGCGCGACAGAAATACTTGCCAGTTTTGCGGACAGGCGCTGCCCGCGTCGGAATTAACTCTCGACCATGTGATGCCGCGGTCTCGCGGCGGCCATTCATCGTGGGAGAATCTGGTGGCGTGCTGCTACGACTGCAACAATCGCAAGGGTGACCGCACTCCCGAAGAGGCCGGATTGCAACTGGCGCGGCGTCCCCGGCCATTCACTCTGCATACATCCCGGCAGTTGATGCGCCTCATCGGTCACAAGGATGAGAAGTGGCGTAAGTATCTCTTCTACTGAACCCTAGCCCCCACCCTTCGTTTTCAGGAAACCTTTTTCGTGGGCATGCATCTAAACCTACAAATCACTTCTAGGACACACCCCGGGAAGCGGCACAGGGCAACCCAAGGCTGCTTCCCCTCTTTTTTTCTCGGCATCATTCTCTACTGACGAAAAACCACCCGCAATTTCCGGCGCCAATTCTCATTCAATCCGATCCGCGTGAGCTGAATTTCCGGCGACAGATATCGCAGGACAGTTTCATTCGCGGGATGAAATCTCAGAGCCGGAGCGACTAGCCAGACAAATGGCGGGCTGGGATCGAGCTCGATTCCCGCGAAATAACCGCCGCGCTCGAAATCGCCGTTCGCGAGATGCGCACGCACCCGCAACCAGTAATCCATGGCCTGTAGCGGCAAATGAATTTCCTCGGATGCTTTCAATTCGATCACAACCAAACGCCGCTGCCGAGTCACTCCAAGAAGATCAATGATGCCGCGATCGGAGTCCGATAGCGCCGGCACCTGCGAATAGAGAAAATTGGGGTCGAGCTGCGCATCGAGCTGGCACGGGTCGCTAAGAACGATGTTTTCGAGCCAGCGCTCCGGCGCGGCGCGGTAGAACGAGTGATTCGCCGGGTTCGCCGCCGGGTTCCGATGCAACTCGAGATTGCCGAGAAGTTTCTTCAGGTCGCCGGCCGCTCCGCCGTTCCACTTTCTACGACCGTCACCCACGCCAATTTCAATATGGCCGTCGGCCCATCGCGCAAATTCCAGACCGCGATAGCGCACCGCGACTTCTCGTACGCCGGGGCGCACGTCCGCAACAATGTGCTCCGCGGCGCGGGCGTCCACCGCACGGATGCGCTCGACAATTCCTCGCGCGGCTTCGAACGTTTTCTCAATTTCGCGGCGCGGCGTGAGCCAACTCTCAAGGTTCCCGGTGTCCGCAAGGTCCACCGCGCGCACTCGCTCTTCTACGTCAAGCAACTCGAAAATCTCGACGCGCGCCGCCGAATTTAGCGCCTTGGTGCGATGCCGCACTTCGCGCGCAGTCCCTTCCGGCACGAAAAGACGCAGGCCTTCGATGGCTCGCCGTTCGGAGTGATCGCGCGCCCATTCGAGCCAAAGCAGCCCGAACGTGAGGATCCCATCCACTGCGTTCGTGTTCGATCCCGGCGGCGCGGCAAGAATTGCCCACGCGCGCCGGCCCTCCGACATAATGCCGCGCGCAAACAATCCGGAGAAAGAATGCTCGAGGTCGGGCGATCCGGAGAGCGAATCCACTCTCGCGTCTGGAAAATTTTCGGCCAATATCCGTGCCAGCCTTGCGCGGAATTTCTCGACGCTCACACGGCTCTTTCGCCGCGGTCCTTCCGCTGCAATGAATTCAAGGCGCGCAGGCCTGTTGGCGCCGAAGCGCCGCACTTCGAAGACAACGTGATCCGGCGAATGTTCCGCGACACGCAGAATCCGCCGCACGAGATTTCGATCATCCGACCACAGATGCACGAGCGGTTGCTTCCCTTCCCGCCGGATTTCGCAGTGAAGGCCCGAAAGCTCGGCGAGCCACTGGCCGTCTTCGTGGACTTCGACGCTCCCCGACGCCGTCATCGTGTCGAGCGTCTGTTCGAGTTGTGACCAATCGTCCATTGGAATATCGAATGGAATATCGAAAAATTATGTGCGAGAAACAGCCGGAGGATATTCACGCGCAAAGGTAAACTTGCCAAAAAACTGGGCGGGAAACTACTGAAGGAGAAGGCCCGTTATGCGAATTGCCGGGTATTGCTGATTCCATTCGCTGGGAACGTATTCGAGCGATATCTGAAAATCGCGGCGCTCTCCACCAGCGAGCGGACGCGCGTTCGGCCCAAGTAATCGCCGCGTCTCGCGCAGAATCACCTGATTAAACGGATCGTGGAACTCAAACGTCACTTCGACTTCCTTCACCGTAGCGACACCATCATTGGAAACCACGCCCGCGATATACGTCACATCCTGATTCAGAAAATTTGAGGCGCGCCCCATCTGCGGCTCGAGAAAATGAATTCTCCCGGCCGCGGTTTGTTCTGCTGCGCCAAATGGAAGATGCTCGGCAGAAGCAGGTCCCTTGCTGCGTGTGAGCCGTGAACCGAGCACCAGCCCGCCGACAATCAACAAAACACTTACGGCACCCAACGCAAACGCTATGGGAAATGAGCTTCTCTCTCGGGATTCGGACTGGAGTACGTCAGGCATGATCTTGGCGTGGAGGCCTCAGCGGCCGAACGCGATCCGCATAATCAAAGGCTCGGGCAGGCCAGCGCGAAACATTCTGTCCTGAACCGCCGGGATATCATACTTCACTCGCCAGAATTCGACTTTCTTGCCGCCGAGGTCCGCAATCGCGAATCCGGCGCGCGGGTCGCCGTCACGCGGCTGGCCTACCGATCCGGGATTAAACAAATAGGTCGTGTCTGGCTCCAGCGGAATTTCAGCGAACTGCGAATCCGCCGGCACTTTGAGGCGCAGCGGCTCCACGGCATTGCCGTCGCGGCGCAAGACAAATCCGCCCTGGAGATGCGTGTGCCCGAAAAACGTGATGGGCGAAGGAGCCTCAAGCAGTCCGTCGAGCGCTTGCGCTTGCGTGAAGACATACTCGTCCTCGTCGCGCAACGCGCCATGCACGAGCGACATCCCGTCCAGCTCGATCGGGCCTGTCGGAAGATTCATCAGATATTCGAGATTGTCCGGCCGGAGTACTTCGTGCGTCCAGATCGCGGCGGCGCGGGCCACGGGATTGAAGTCGCTCGCGTCTTCGAGGCCGCTGCCGGCCTTATCGTGGTTCCCGCGAATCGTGACGGAGTTCAGGGCGCGAATCTTATCCACCACTTCGTTTGGGTCGGGGCCGTAGCCGACAATGTCACCGAGGCAAACTACTTTGTCCCATCGCCCTTCCGACGATTTTAATGCGGCCTCAAGGCCGCTCATGTTGGCGTGGATGTCGCTAAGAACCAAATACCGCATCTAGACGTGCCCCCAGGGCAGGCTGCGCATTATAGACGACGCTACGCGCAATTGCACCCATGTACAACAATTGTGCGACAAACCTTCGCCGAGCTATCCGCGCTGGGGAATGCTCATCGGATCAGCATGCAGTCGCCGTAGCTGTAGAATCGATAGCCGGCGTCGACGGCGTGGGCGTACGCGCGCAACACATTTTCGCGTCCGGCAAACGCCGCGACGAGCGCCAGAAGGCTCGATTGCGGCAAATGAAAATTTGTGAGCAGCTGGCTGACCACGCGAAATTCTTTGCCGGGATATAAAAATATCCCGGCTTCGGCACGCCCGGGTTGAACGATCGCCGCCCGCGAACCGGATTTCATTAGCAGACTTCTTTCCGCGGAATCTTCAAGCGCTCTCACGGCCGTAGTTCCGATCGCCACTATCGGCCGGCCCCCTCTGTTCGCACGCTCGATGGCGTCTGCAGTCGCTTCGGGAATTTCGTAACTCTCGTGGTGAATCGGGTGATCTTCCAATCGGTCTGTGCGAATCGGCTCGAACGTACCGAGTCCGACGTCGAGCGTAATTTCCACGATTTCGATCTTTCGTACGCGCAGTCGTTCAAGGATCGCGTGAGAGAAATGCAAGCCTGCGGTTGGCGCTGCCACGGCTCCGGCCCGGCTCGCAAAGAGCGTCTGATACCGCTCGCGATCCGATGAATCGTCGGCGCGACGGATGTAGGGAGGCAGAGGCACGTGGCCGAGACGATTCAGAATTTCTTCAAAGTCGCCTTGCGCTCGAAATCGCAATCGCCGAATTCCGTATTCGCTGCGCGCTTCCACTTCGGCTTCGAGCGCTCCGTCGCCAAAAACGATTTTCTCTCCAACGCCCACTTTCCGTCCCGGGCGGACCAGCCCTTCCCAAACATTTGCCTCCAAACGGCGAACCAGAAGAACTTCGATCTCCGATTGCAGAAATTCTGAACTCGTTTTTCCCGACTTTCCGTGCGGCCCGGAATGCACGCCAACTCGCCGACCCAGGAGCCGGGCGGGGATCACTCGCGCGTTGTTCACAACGATTAGTTCGTCGCCGCGCACAAGTTCCGGGAGTTCGCGAAACGCGCGGTCTTCCCACGCGCCCGTGCGCCGGTCGAGCAACAGCATCCGCGAAGCGTCCCGCTCATCGAGCGGCCGCTGCGCGATTCGTTCCGGCGGCAGGTTGTAGTCGAGTTCCGTGAGCAACATCGAATTCCTAAGCACTTACCGGCGGGCGCGCGCTCAGCTCAGCCGCGCCAGCGCCGATGATTTTGTTTCGCGCCACCCCTGCAACCGGCGGCGCATCTGCGTCATCCGACTAACAGCACGATATCTTACGTCGTTCGGGAGGCAGCGCTCATGAGAAAGGTCGTGACGATCTTCGGGTTTATTTTTCTCTGGCTTATCATCCCAACGAAGTGCAGTGCGCAGAGCAATTTCGAGGTGTTCGGCGGGTATTCGTATCTATTTCCGGCAGTCTCGCAGCCGGAGATTGCTCCGTGCGGGCTTCCAGGCTGTCCTGTGCAGTTTGTGAGCAATCGGGCCAGCATGAGTGGGTTGGAATTTTCGGGAATCTACAAGCCTTCTCATTGGCTCGGCCTCGCCGCGGATTACAGCGCCCACTATGGGAACGTGCAGGGCATCAGCGAAGTCCATATACAAACCTACATGGCCGGACCTCAAATTTCTCTGCCCGGGGGCGTATCTCCGTTTGCCCACATCTTGATTGGCGGTGCGCATCAATCCACCACCAGCGGTACGACGAATTCCGGTGGCGTCTTTACCTCCTCCTCGGCAAGTTCCATCGCTGGAGCCGCGGGCGTAGGAATTGACATCAAAATTTTTCCTCACATCGCGATTCGAGCGATCCAGTTCGATTATCTGCTCACGCATTTCAATTCGAGCACGCAGAACGAGCCTCGCGTATCAGCCGGCGTCGTCGTGGCCTTCTGACGGCGTCTCGGCGCGCTCGAACGCTCTGGATTTCTCGCGGATTCTGTGCTATCAGACGCGCACCGCGTGACTCAAGTGCTCCGCCCGGCCGATGCGGGGCGCCTGCCACTTGGATTTTCGCTCTTGCAGAAATCACGCGATTATTTCAGTCGGCGAGGCTGTCCCGGTGCCGGAAGACCGCGTCGTAATCGGCCCGCGAGGCGTAGATCGTTTACGCTCGGGCCACCAGTGGATTTATCGCAGTGACGTGCGCGGGGTTGATGCCGAACCGGGCGCCGTCGTTCGCCTCTTCGATGAACGCGGCCGCTTCCACGGGCGCGCCTTCTACAGCGATCGCTCCCAGATTTCCATTCGCCTCGTCACCGCCGATGATGTCGCCGTAGATCGCGCGTTTCTTCGCCAGCGCCTTCTCACTGCCGCCGAATTCCGCAAACGCACTGTCACAGATTCCGAAGCCTACCGTTTAGTCTATGGCGAAGCAGACGCCATCCCTTCGCTTGTCGTCGATCGCTACGGCGACTATCTCGTCATGCAGAATCTCTGTCAGTCGGTGGAACGAATCAAACCGATGCTGGTAGAGCTCCTCGTCGAACTTTTTTCGCCGCTCGGAATCATCGAACGTAACGATCCAAAAGTCCGCCTTCTCGAAGGTCTCGAACAACGCGTCTCGGTTCTCCACGGCGAAGTCCCCGAAGAAGTTCGCGCGCGCGAGGGCGGCATCGAGTACATCTACGATTTGCATCACGGCCAAAAAACTGGCGGATTCCTCGACCAGCGCGAGAATCACCAGGCTGCCGCTAGCTACGCGAGCGGCGAGATCCTCGATTGTTTTTCCTACCACGGCGGCTTCGCATTGCCCGTGGCGCGTAAGGCCGCACGCGTTGAAGCCGTTGACCTATCAGCCGCGGCAGTCGCCGCCGCTCGAAGAAATCAGGCGCTTAACGCTATCGAAAACGTGTCGTTTCGCGAGGCCAATTCGTTCGACGTGCTTAAGCAGTACGATGAAGAAGACCGCCGCTTCGACATGATCATTCTCGATCCTCCGGCCTTCGCCAAAAATCGCGAAAGCATTCCCGCAGCCCAACGCGGCTACAAGGAAATCAATCTCCGCGCCTTCAAGATCCTTCGCCCCGGCGGATACCTGGTCACGTGCTCCTGCTCCCACCACATCGCCGAACCGCTATTCCTCCAGATAGTGGCCGAGGCCGCCAACGACGCGCACCGAACCGTTGTGGTCGTCGAGCGGCGAACGCAATCGCGCGATCACCCGATTCTCCTGACGCTGCCCGAAACACATTATCTTAAGTGCCTAATTTTGAGAGTTTTATAGCGACCGGAGTTAGCAATCAACTGAAACAATTGCGCTTCGAAATACTTGACAATAACAGACGCATATAATATTATGCGTATGCGCTGATGTATAGCGAACCTTTCTAGGAGGAAAAGAAAATGAACTCAGTTATCCGTTGGGACCCGTTTCGCAACGTCTCCAACCTGCAAGCGCAGGTCAACCGCCTGTTCGAATCCACGCTTCCTGGCCGCGGCTCAGAATCGTCTATGACCACTTGGGCTCCGGCCGTTGATATCTACGAGACCGAGAATGAGCTGGTGCTCAAGGCTGATCTCCCGGACGTCAACGAGAAGGACATCGACATCCGCATCGAGAACAACACGCTCTCGATTCACGGCGAGCGGAAGTTCGAGCAGGAAGTGAAAGAAGAGAACTACCTGCGCGTCGAGCGCTCCTATGGCTCGTTTACCCGCAGCTTCACTTTGCCGAGCACGGTCAATACAGAAGCGATCAAGGCCGAATACAAGAACGGTGTGCTTCGGGTAGAAATGCCGAAGCGCGCCGAGTCGAAGCCGAAGCAGGTCAAGGTCAACGTAACGAACGGCACGAAGTAAATTCGTTCCAGTCGCGCGGGGGCCGGCCGCTCGATCGGCCTGGCCCCCTTCGTGTATCTAGCGCCCAAACGAACGTATAATCGCTCGAAACGATGGAAGGCCAAATCGGACGTCGAATCTGATGAAGTGATGTTGAGGAATTGCCATGCTGAGAATGGACAAATTAACAGTAAAAGCTCAGGAAGCTCTACAAGCCGCGCAGGAAATGGGTGCGCGCTCTGGGCAACAACAAATCGAACCGCTCCACTTGCTTTGGGCGCTGGTAGCCCAAGGCGACGGCGTCGTGTCGCCGCTGCTCTCGAAGCTCGGCGTCGCGCCCGAGACAATAGCTAAAGAAGTCGAACGGCAAATTGAACGTCTGCCGAAAGTTTCAGGCGCGTCGCAGCAGTATCTCAGCCAATCGTTGAACGACGTCATCTCGCGCGCATTCGACGAAGCCACGCGCTTCAAGGACGAATACGTTTCCACCGAACATTTGCTCCTCGCGATTTCATCGGGCGGCCGTGATCCCGCCGCTGAAATTCTTGCGAAATCCGGTTGCAGCCACGATGCGATTCTGCAGGCGCTCACCAGCGTTCGCGGCAGCCATCGCGTCACCAGCCAAAATCCTGAAGCCACTTATCGCGCTCTCGAACAATACGCGCGCGATCTTACCGAGCTCGCGCGACGCGGAAAGCTCGATCCTGTGATTGGCCGGGACGAAGAAATTCGCCGAGTCATGCAAATTCTCGCCCGCCGCACCAAGAACAATCCCGTGCTGATTGGCGAGCCGGGAGTAGGCAAAACCGCCATCGTCGAAGGCCTGGCTCAACGAATCGTTTCGGGCGATGTCCCCGAAGTGCTCAAGCCCAAGCGCATCGTCGCTCTCGATCTCGCGGCGATTGTCGCGGGCGCGAAGTATCGCGGCGAATTTGAGGATCGTCTCAAAGCCGTGCTGAAAGAAGTCACGGATTCCGAAGGCCAAATTATTCTTTTCATCGACGAGCTTCATACTCTCGTTGGCGCAGGCGCCGCCGAAGGTTCGATGGACGCGTCCAACATGCTCAAGCCCGCGCTAGCTCGCGGCGAATTGCGTTCCATCGGTGCGACGACCCTGAATGAATATCGCAAGTACATTGAAAAAGATCCCGCGCTCGAGCGCCGCTTCCAGCCTGTCTTTGTCGGCGAGCCATCGGTAGAAGACACGATTGCGATTCTTCGCGGACTGAAAGAGCGCTATGAAGTCCATCACGGTGTGCGCATCAAGGACTCAGCCATCGTCGCGGCCGCAGTGCTTTCTAATCGCTACATCTCCGATCGCTTTCTGCCGGACAAAGCGATTGACCTGATAGACGAAGCCGCCGCCGGGCTCCGGATGGAAATTGATTCCCTACCAACCGACATTGACGAAATCGAGCGGCGCATCATGCAGCTCGAAATCGAGCGCCAGGCCCTGCGCAAAGAATCCGATGCACATTCGAAGGAGCGTCTCGGAGAAATCGAAAAAGAACTTGGCGCGCTGAAAGAAAAATCGAGCGCCCTCAAAGCGCGTTGGCAAACCGAAAAAGACGCCATCCTGCGCATTCGCAAAGGCAAAGAAGAAATTGACCGCCTGAAATCCGAAGAACAGCGCTACGAGCGCTCCGGCGAACTCGCGCGCGTGGCGGAAATCCGCTACGGCAAGTTGGCCGCCGCGGAAAAAGAGGTCGAAGCCGCTCAGGATCGCCTGGCTTCTCTGCAAAAGGGCCATCCGATGTTGAAGGAAGAAGTGGGCGACGAGGAAATCGCCCGCATCGTGGCAAAGTGGACCGGCATTCCCGTCGGCCGCCTGCTCGAAGGTGAAACCCAAAAACTCGTGCACATGGAAGAGCGCCTGCGGCAGCGCGTCGTCGGCCAGGAAGATGCTCTCGAGCATGTGGCCAACGCCGTTCGCCGCAGCCGTTCCGGCCTCTCCGATCCGAAGCGGCCCATCGGTTCATTTATCTTCATGGGACCAACGGGCGTCGGGAAAACCGAGCTCGCGCGAGCGCTCGCTGAATTTCTTTTCGACGACGAACGCGCGCTCGTTCGACTCGACATGTCCGAATACATGGAAAAACATTCCGTCGCGCGCATGATCGGCGCGCCACCGGGCTACGTCGGCTACGAAGAGGGCGGCCAGCTCACCGAGCAAATCCGCCGGCATCCTTACGCCGTCGTACTCCTCGACGAAATCGAAAAGGCCCATCCGGATGTCTTCAACATTCTGCTGCAGATTCTCGACGACGGCCGCCTCACGGATGGCAAGGGCCGCGCCGTTGACTTCCGCAACACCGTAATTATCATGACGTCAAACGTCGGCTCGGCTGCGATCTTCGATCTCGCCGCGAAAGATCCGAAGCGCGCACGCGAAGAGGCGCTCGAGGCTCTTCGCGCCGTCTTCCGCCCGGAGTTTCTGAACCGCGTGGACGACATCATCATGTTCCGTCCGCTCGAGAAGAAGCAGATCGAAAAAATAATTGACCTGCAACTGGCGCAAGTCACGGCTCTGCTCGCCGACCGCAAAATCGTCCTGCGGCTAACGCATTCAGCGCGCGAGCTTATCCTACAGGAAGGCTACGATCCGGTTTACGGCGCGCGGCCACTCAAGCGCGCAATTCAGCGCCTGATTCAGGATTCCCTGGCGTTGCAAATTCTCGACGGCAAGATCCTTCCCGGCGATCACGTTCTTGTCGACGTGGATAAGTCCGGCGAGGGCATGAAATTTACGCGAGAGGTCGCGAAGGCGGGCGCCGCGTAGTCAAGCGGCCATCTCGCGTGCGGACTTCTAATGCGTCGCGTCGCGATCCTCTAAACATTTGATCTTGATACTTGGAATTCGGAAGGCGGCAACAAAATGAAAACCATCAAAACTGCATTGCTGCTCACAGCGCTGACGCTCCTGCTCCTCTTCCTCGGTGCAGCGCTTGGCGGCCGCGGCGGCGTTACGATCGCTTTGATTTTCGCCTTCATCATGAACGGCGGCGCTTACTTTTTCTCCGACAAGATTGCACTCGCTTCCGCCGGAGCCAAACCAATCACGCGCGAGCAAGCGCCACGCCTCTATGCCGTGATGGAGCGCCTCGCCGCCAAAGCAAATTTGCCGGTGCCAAAGCTCTACCTCATTCCGGAAGCGGCGCCGAACGCTTTCGCCACGGGGCGCAATCCGCATCACGCATCGGTCGCGGTCACCGAAGGTTTGCTGCAACTCATGAATGACGACGAACTCGAAGGCGTGATCGCTCACGAGCTCTCGCACGTGCGCAACTACGACATTTTGACTTCTTCTATCGCAGCGACTCTCGCCGGCGCAATCAGCTACATCGGATATATGGGCCGCTGGGGAATGATTTTCGGCGGTTACGGCGGGCGCGACAGCGAACGGAGTGGCGGCGGATTGGAAACGCTCTTGTTGCTCATCGCCGCGCCTTTTGCCGCTCTGCTTCTCCAACTCGGGCTCTCCCGCACGCGCGAATACCAAGCCGATGCGTCCGGCGCCCGAATGGTCGGCTATCCCGACGGCCTAATCAGCGCTCTCCAGAAGCTCGGGGCCTACAACCAGCGGATACCCATGGATGTCCCGCCAACCACTTCAGCCCTGTTCATCGTGGCTCCCCTGAGCCCCCGGCAGCTCTTCTCCGGGCTATTCAGCACTCATCCGCCCTTGGCTGAGCGGATTGCGGCTCTGCGGAATATGACCATTACGCGGTAAAGGCCCGTTTCAGCCTCCACGCAGAAAAGATTACAGCCACGTAAAGTTTTCATCCCGCGACGGTTAGTACTAGTACCATAGGTACTAGGCTGGGTCTGCAAATGAAATACAGCATTATACTTAGCCCCTCTCCGCCGCTTGGCTATTTTGGCCCCGGACATGCTTTCTCTACTCTCTGCAAGGGTCATCTTACGGAGGAAAATGCTATGAGCGAGGAATCGATCCAGCCAATCCACGAGACGGAAACGCCACGATGGATCGGTCTGGCGGTTGGGATCCTGGGGGCAGTTTCGCTGGTTGCTTTGGGTGTCGGTTGGACGGCGTCATCGCGTTCCGCCGCCAATGAGCAGAACCTGGCAACGCAGCTGCAAACGGCCAAGCAAAGTGAAGATGTTCTGGGCCAGCGCCTGGCGAAGGCTGAAGATCTGAACGCTCAAATTCAGGGCGAATTGAGCGTCGTTAGCGACAAACTAAAACTGACGCAGCAGGATGCTGCGCGCGCCCGGGCGCAAACCAAGAAGATCCAGGAACAGGACGCGAAAGAGC
>Ga0302326_10010981_pt1 | contig 19553 bp, 19 predicted proteins | sample Palsa_T0_3_FD_202264 | JGI IMG/M metagenome (GOLD analysis project Ga0302326, IMG submission 202264) | Peat permafrost microbial communities from Stordalen Mire near Abisko, Sweden - Palsa_T0_3 | ecosystem: Environmental > Terrestrial > Soil > Palsa > Peat permafrost | place: Sweden: Abisko...
GATTTCGGCCAGCACCATTTCGATCGGCTTCTGCTTGTAGCGGCTGGTGAGCAGAATTGACGCCGCACAGAAGGAGCATCGCCACGGGCAGCCCCGGCTGGTCTGCACCGTCAGGCGGTTGTAGCGAGAGATGTCAAGCATCTCGAATGACGGCATCGGGGATTGCGCCAGATCGAACTCCCGGCCGCGCGCGTCATACATCGGCTTGAGCTTGCCTGTTTGAGCGTCGCGAAGAATCTCGCCCCAGATGACTTCTCCCTCGCCGACGGCGGCGGAAGCTCCGCATTCGCCTGGTTCATCGGGACAGGTCGTGACGTGCAATCCGCCGATCGCCACCATCGTTCCGCGCGCAGTGAATTGCTGCGCCAACGTGTACGCCTCCTTTGCCTGCGCGCTGAAGGTGCTGATGAGCACCAGGTCAAAGTCCGTTGGGAGTGATTTGGCCTGCGAAAGATCGGCGACTTCGATGTACGAGACTTGATGTTCCGATGGCGTCATTCCGGCGAGCGTCAGCAATCCAAGGCTCGGGAGTGACGCGATCGTCTTGCTCCGCTCGACGAACCCCGGCAACGTGAGTCCCAACGCCAGCAGTTCCGTGTCGCAGGCGCGCACGCCAGACATGGCTATCATTGCAATCTTCATGGCATCAACCTCATCCAAAGCATGCCGGCCGTGGGAAAAAGGATCAGTCCAACCGGCACACAGAACAACGGGACCAGCGATCTCTTCCAGGCCGAGAGGAAGCAGATCGCCGGCATCAGTGCGTTGGCCGACGCCAGCGAAATTGACATCGCCGGCGTGCCGCGCCAGTGAAGCGGACCGACGGTGATGGCATACGCCAGATTCAGCAGCCCCACGCCGATAAACGCGATATGCCCCAGCCGCACCATCCGACGGGACCACGAGGCGTATCCTCCCAACCACTGCTCGTGACCGAAACGCAGCCCGATTAGCGCGCCGCTCAGCACGCCTATCAGAATTCCGATCCAGCCGGAGATAACGTTGAGATCGTTCACCTATCCCCCAACAGCATGAGACATTCCAAACTATTTGTATTTCCTATCCACCTATCCACCATCAACTTATGCACAGAGGACTTACCGAAAATCGAAACTTACGGCGACAGTTTTTGCTATAAGCGATGCAGTTTTTGTACTCTGGGCGGCAGAGCCGGGATTGCAATCGGCAGTTGGTCTTTGCCGCCTGCGGTGGTCGTGCTACGATTTCTTGCCAGAGATTCCAGGGGGTTGTGCTGATCCAAGCGTGCGCCGATGAGTGTTATTCCCGCGCCAGTCCGCTGGATTGAATCGGTTAGTGAACTGCGTCTTCCGGCTTCCGCCGATCGCCGTCTGCAGGAGCTGATGGACCGCAATACGGAAGGGACTCTTAGCGCGGAGGAACATGCAGAGCTGCGGTCTCTAGTAGAGGTGAGCCAAGCCTTATCTCTGGTCCGTGCCGAGGCGTTCCATCTCCTGGGGCGCAGTCCGCTGTGATCGATCCAGAGGAACGCCGCCGGGAAATTGAGCGCCGCGCCGGGGCGCGATGCGAGTATTGCCAGATGCACCAGGCACTGCAGGGCGCGACATTCCACTTGGAACATATTGTGCCCCGCTCCCGCGGCGGCGACTCGAGCCTTGAGAATCTGGCGTGGGCGTGCCCCGCCTGCAACCTCCACAAGTCAGATCGAGTCACGTTCGACGATCCCCTCACCGGAACCCGGGCCGCACTTTTCCATCCGCGATCGGACAGATGGAGCGACCACTTTCGATGGAACGGCCATCTGGTGGAGCCGCTCACGGCCATCGGCCGCGCGACTGTGGCGGCGCTTGATTTAAATCATGCCCGCCGAATTCAAATTCGACGTGCCGAGGCAATGTTTGACCTGTTCCCGCCGCAGCTGGCGTGAAAGTCTTGATGCTGTTTACCACCGAAGGCGATACCCGCTCAGCCGAGGCTATTGCGCGCCTCGCGCACTGCAATCCATTCTTGCGCGAGCGGATGGATGCCGAGCAGATGGCTCTGGGCGAAAACTTCGACGACAGTACGATCGTCTGGAACGTGACACAAGATTGGGAAGGCAAGCGACCCAACATCGGGCGATTGAAGCTGCTGACAGAACGGTTGCTCGTTACCGCCCGCGATCAACTGCTGAAAAGCCAGGGGAAAGCCTCGCCGGAAGAGCTGTTGCTCTATGAAGACCTGATTACGTACCTCTTCTATTACCGCGTGCAGGAGCCGCTGGAATGTTTTGGCGAAGAGCCGTTGAATGAGCCGCAGGAGAAAGTCGCCACGGTCTACAATCAGTTCCTTGAGGGATTGCAGCATTTTGTTACGGTTCCCGGTTTGCGCCTGCCCAGCGGCTACGATCCGGCACATTTATTCGCCTGCTATTTCCAGGTCCGGCGGGCATTTCACTTCATTTTCCGCAACATTGTTGGGGCGTCGATGCCGACGGCCCGCCTGCGGGCAGCGATCTGGCAATCCATCTTCACACATGACATGCGGCGGTATCGCCGGGTTCTCTATGACCGCATGGGCGATCTGACCACCTTGATCGTCGGCGCTTCGGGCACCGGCAAGGACCTGGTCGCCCGCGCGATCGCCATGGCACGCTACATCCCGTTCGATCACAAGACGCGCAGCTTTGAGGAGGACTTTGCCCAGGGCTTCTTCCCGCTGAATCTGTCGGCGCTCTCTCCGACCCTGATCGAATCGGAGCTTTTCGGTCATCGCCGCGGCGCATTCACCGGCGCTTTGGAAGACCGCAAGGGCTGGCTGGAGGTATGCCCCCCCGCCGGTGCGGTATTTCTCGACGAGATAGGCGAGCTGGATCCCGCGATTCAGGTGAAGCTCCTTCGCGTGCTCCACAGCCGCCAGTTTCAGCGGCTGGGCGACACGAAATCGCGGCCATTCCGCGGCAAGATCATCGCTGCCACCAACCGCGATCTTCCCCAGGAGATCGCCGCCGGCCGGTTTCGCCGCGACTTTTACTATCGCATCTGTTCCGACATTATTCGCACGCCAACGCTGCAGGAGCAGCTCTGCGAATCCGCCGGCGATCTGCGCAGCATGATTCACTTCATCGCCCGGCGCATTTCCGCTGAGGAAGCCGATGCCCTCGCCGATGAGGTGGAGAGATGGGTCGTGCAGCACCTGGGGCGGGACTACGGCTGGCCGGGCAATTTTCGCGAGCTTGAGCAATGCGTCCGCAACGTCCTGGTCCGCAATGAGTATCGTCCGCTGGCGATTCCTGAGCCAGACGCGCCCTCCCAGCGCCTTGCCGCCAGGATCGATGCCGGATCGATCTCAGCCGAGGAGTTGCTGTGCCGCTATTGCTCGCTCATCTACGCGCGCAATGGCAATCTGAAGCAGACCGCGAAGCTTCTGGGGCTCGATCGGCGGACCGTCCGAGCCAGGATCGATCCGGAGCTTCTGGCGAAAGACGCGCGCCAGGATGGCGCTTAGATCCCGCGCAGGGAGAACTTGTGCAACTGTGCTCCGCGCGATGTCGTCCCCCCACTTTAGCCGCCCGCCTTGGCGGGCGCGTCCCGCGAGCCGCATCGCCCATTCGTGCGACGCGGCAAGCAACCGCGCCGGCCCTGAATACCTACCGTCCGCGACGACGCCGTCGCGATGATGGGGCTCCCCTCGCCGACTGCGAATCTCGGTAAGTCCCGCGATTCTTCTCAAGCGCAGCATTCTTCGCATCTATGCTGCGGATCGTCTATACATACTGCATGAAACCAACCTCATTCGCCGCGATGCTCTGCGGCGCACTGCTGGCTCTGCCGCCGCTCGGCCGCGCGGATGAACCGCCGGTGAAGATTACGACCGTCGACAATCATCTTCACGTTGAAGTCAACGGCTCTCCTTTTACCGATTACTGGTTTGCAGCGCGCAGCGACCGGCCATATGTGCGGCCGTTTTTTCTGCCGATCCTGGCGTCGGATGCAACGCCGTTGACCAGCGACCAATACACCGTTCCCAAAGGGGACCATCCGCATCATCAGTCGATGTGGGTCGCACACGAAAACGTCAACGGCGTGAATCACTGGCTTATCACCGGCAAACCCGCGGCCAAGCAGGAACATCTTCGGTTCGAGAAGATTGATGCCGACGGGTTTGTCGAAGATTTGCAGTGGGATGACAATCAGGGAGCGGCAATGCTGAACGAGCTACGCACATTGCGCTTCATCGCATATGCCGACGGCACCCGGGCGATCGATCTGACGGTCGCGCTAGCGCCCGCAAAGGATGCCGTCACGCTCCACGATGCGAAGGACGCGGGACTCTGTGCCGTGCGACTTATCAAAGCGATTTCCGACACCGCGACGATCACCAATTCCGTCGGCCAAACCGGTGAGAAGCAGTGCTGGGGCAAGCCCGCCGACTGGTGCGACGAATCCGGCACGATCGACGGCAAACCGTACGGCATCGCGATCTTCGACGCGCCGACCAACCCTCGTCATCCCACCCGTTGGCACGTCCGGCAATACGGCCTGCTGGCGGCAAATCCTTTCGGCCTCCACGAGTTTGACCCGAAGACATTTCCCAAGGATGCCGGCGATTTGAAGATCGAATCGGGAACCACGGTCACTTTCCGCTATCGCGTCATCGTGCATTCCGGGGACGCAGCGGCGGCGAAACTCGATGAGAAATATAAGCAGTTTGTGGGGGGATGACGTTGGGATGGTGATTGGAACGTGACCGAAAAGGCGGAATCAGTGGAGCTCCAAAAGATGACCGTTACGAACGATTCGCCGACCGAGGGATCAGGCAGCACAGCGCCGTGGTGGCAGTTGCTCGAGCCGTATCACTGGTTTGTCCTGCTGGTTGCTTCGGGCGCGTGGTTCTTCGATTGCCTCGATCAGCGGCTTTTCTCCCTGGCGCGCATTCCCGCACTCGCCAGTCTGATGCACCAGTCGCCCACTGACGTGGACGTGCAATCTTTCGGAAAGGTTGTCACCGCCTTCTTTTTGATCGGCTGGGCGATCGGAGGAATGATTTTCGGGTCGCTCGGCGACAAGTTCGGCCGCGCCCGGATGCTCACGCTGACTATCCTCACCTATTCGATCTTCACCGGCCTCAGTTTCTTCAGCAAAACCAGGGTGGATTTCACGCTCTTCCGCTTCCTCACCGGCCTGGGGGTGGGAGGCGTTTTCGGTTTGGCGGTAGCGCTGATTGCCGAAACTGTGCCGACGGGTGCGCGGGTGCAGTCACTGGGACTGCTGCAGATTCTCTCGACGTTCGGAAACATTTCCTCGGCGCTGATCAAGACGGGGATCGATTCGCTGGAGAAATCGCAGGTCATCGCCGGCGGCCAAGGCTGGCGATGGCTCTTCCTCGTCGGCGCAGCCCCTGCCCTGCTGGTGGTCTTCACCGGCTGGAGGCTGCGCGAACCGGAGCCGTGGCTGCGACTGAAAGCCAATGGCCTGCTTCCGAAAGGTGGACTTTTCGCGCCCTACGGCAGGCTGCTGCAAAAGAAACGCTGGCGCAGGAACCTGATCGTCGGTGCCCTGATCGCCTCGACCGGCGTGGTGGGGCTTTGGGCGATCGGCGAATATGCTGTCGATTTGCAGCGGGCCGTCTTCAAGACGTATTACGAGACAACAGTCGGCGCAGTAGCGGCAAAACCGCTGATCAACTCGGCAATTAATAACGCCTATTTGCTCAACATGCTCGGCGCAGCGGCGGGAATGTGGCTCTTCACCCGCCTCGCGGCCGCAACCGGCCGGCGCTTTGCCTTCGCGGTGGGATTCGCGGCCGCGCTGGTGATTACGTTTGCCGTCTATTGGAAGCTGGAGTCGCCGAGCGACGCGTATTGGATGATGCCGTTGATGGGAGCCGCGCAGCTTGGACTCTTCGCTGGTTTCTCGATCTATCTCCCGGAACTGTTCCCCAGCTCGCTGCGCAGCACCGGGGTTTCATTTTGCTACAACGTCGGCCGGCTTGCGGCGGCCGCGGGCAGCTTTTTTTCGTCGGCACTGACCCGCGACGCGTTCGGCAAATTTGCGTCCCCTCTTCCGCTGCGATATGCGGCCATGACCATGTGCGCCATCTTCCTGGTGGGCTTGGCAACGCTCCCGTTCGCTCCTGAGACGCGCGGGCAGCCGCTGCCGGAGGAGACCCCGTAGTTCAAGCCCCGCGCCGCGCAGAACAAAGGTGCTGGGGATCGCCCGTTGTTGCATTCCGGCCTTCCGCCCGTTCGCTTGACAAGCTGCCGGCTCAGCTCGTTACAATGCAACTTCGGATCAAATAACACATTATGGGAGCTCGTTATGGGAATCGTATCGGGAATTAAGAACCTCGCCAACGAATTCAAACAGTTTGCGTTGCAGGGCAATGTGATGGATCTGGCCGTCGGTCTCGTGATCGGAGCGGCGTTCACAAAGATCGTAACCTCGCTGGTCGAGAACGTCATGATGCCGCCGCTGGGCATGCTGATGGGCGGCGTGGACTTTTCAAACAAGTGGGTCATTCTGCACCCCGCGAAAATTGCTGACGATGGCAAAACGGTGCTGGTACCGGCGACAACTCTGAAGTATGGCTTGTTTATCAATAGCATCATCGACTTCCTGATCGTCGCGGCGGCGGTATTTGCCGTGGTCAAGCTCATGAACATGGCGAAGCGCAAGCCACCCGCAGGGCCGGTTTCCACCAAGGAATGTCCGATGTGCGCCTCAACCATTTCCATCAAGGCAAAGAAGTGCGCATTCTGCACAGCAGACCTCCCGGCCGTAGCGTAACTTGGGTCTATCCAGAAATTTCTCCCCGGTGAAAACGGGGAACGAAAGCCGGCGTGCTGAGGCAGGCGACCCGCGGAACAGTTGATTCTCGTTACGTGATGGGCCGTGAGGGACTCGAACAACCCGCGAATTTACGCGGGGAAAGTGCCATCGGCACTGGAAGCGCTGCATATTCCCATGCACTTGATGCAGATTTGAAGCGGATCGTCACCGCGTGGCCAGCGTTGCCCGCCTCGGTTCGGGCGAACATGCTGGCGCTGCTGGGAGATGGATGACGACCGGGGCACCGCCCCATACCCTTCCAAAAAACTAGGAATTTTAACCCCCGGCTCTTCCCACTCGAATTGCTCAGTGAATAAATCGCAATATCCCAAAGCGGGGTACTGACAAAGCTGACAGAAGCCCACGAACACCCAAAACGATTGGACGAAACCATGACGACAATTGATTGGCAACCAATCACCAGTACCCCGCCGACAGACCGTCGCATATTGTTCGCTGTCCCGGGAATCGTGAAGACCGGTCGATTTAGCGGCGATAGCTTCGTTTGCGATAGCGGATGTGGCTTTAGCTTTGTGCGTGCATGGGCCGAACTGCCAGAAATGCCGCGTTGGTTTCAGGATGCCTCTGAATTTCCCGATCCCCCGGAACTGGTGGAAATCCGCAGGATTTTGCGGGATTTGTCCAGCACGAAAGTGTCTTCCGAAATGCGATGAACCACCTCGCCGGCATCCGTCAAAAAGCGAACATTGCTGTCATCGTAGAATGTGGCCAACCCGCCGTAGATGGGCTGAATCTCCAGTTGTTCCAGTTGCAGCACTCGATATCTCTTCCCGCTGTCATCCGCCATATTCAGCAAGGCAGTCTGTACCCATTGCTTTTTCATTCAATTCCCCGGCAGGAGGTTCACTGCAAGATTCAACTCCGTTTCGGACGCCCAGGCTTGCGGACACGGACCGCGGAAAGATCGGCGGGGCGGATTGTCCAGAATTTTCCAACCCTTTGAGCCGGCAACCGCCCGGCGTCGATGAGCTGCTGAACGCGAGCCCGAGTAACTCCCAACTTCCCCGCAGCCTCCGTGACGGTGATTATTCCAAGCATATACCGAAACTATATCCGTTCGGAAAGCAAATGCCAGCGTGACACTTGCATAATACTTTCTATTTGAATAGAGTTTGTTCCGTTTCGCTGGGTGATGGATGTCCGCTGCCCCGCCACGACCATCTTCAAGAGACAGGTGAACAATGCCAACTACTGCGAAGTGGCGAGAGCGGCCTTTCGATGAATCGTGCAAGAGCGCTGTTGCACGGGACCGCGAAACGATCGACGCGGTTCGGAAAGGCATCGCCGACTGGGACGGGTGGAACTGGTCCGCCGTCCAACAGTATCTACGGGCAAGTGGACGACTCCCCGACGAGTTGCAGAAGATGAATGTGCACGACGTTCGAATGGCATTTGCGACCGGACAAGCGGTTCTCGTGGGAATAGTTGGCGTGGCCCACACCGCCACGAACACTGTTCAGCGGATCGCGAGCACCGGGCTGTCGGTGCCGTTGATGAAGAAGGAAATCGCTCGACGATTCGGTACAAGCCCCGCGACACTGGAGAAATGGATCAAGGACGGCGTGATAACGGTTGTACCAGTGAGCCGGGAATACTTTCGGGTAGAGCTGAACGATGGCAACCGCGGCTTTTTAGACGGCCCAGAAAAGTAGTGTCAACCGCGATTTCTCGCCCCACTCACTCAACACACACATCTCACTCGCTACGCACTCGCTCAAAGTGCCCTGCGCCCGCAGTACGCCGAAAAGCAGGCTTATAACGTTGTGCATGATGCGTGACACCTTACTGCTATCGCTGGCGCCGATGGCCGAAAAAATCGGCGTGCCGGTCAATTGGTTGCGGGCCGAAGCTGAGGCGGGGCGCGTGCCTTCCATCATGGTTCACAACCGCCGCATGTTCATCGCGTCCACCGTTGAATCTGCGCTGGCCAAGCTGGCGGCTGAGCAGCCAGACGACCGGAAGTTGGTGGCAAATGGATAACCGGCTGCTTCTTTCCAAGACCGATGCCGCCCGGCAACTTTCCATCGGCATCCGGTTATTGCAATCCATCACTGAGCCGCGTGGTCCGTTGCCCGCCATCAGAATCGGCACGAGGGTTTTGTACAGCCCGGTCGACTTGGAGCACTTCATCGAATCGCAAAAATCAGCAACGTCAATATCTGGGACTCACGCCTAAACGCCAAGAACGAAAAACGCCGGATAGCCTGGCAGGGCGAAATCCGGCGCGTGAATCAATCTGATGTCCAACTATAGAGCTCCCTCACAACACTTCAAACCGCCGCTCGACGATTTGTCAGACTCAGCAATCCAGATGCTCCGCGCAGTTCGGAGGCATGCGCACGTCGGGTTTGTGCCGGGCAGCCCCGCCGCATCAGCGGCGATTTGCCTGCATGTTTCGAACTGGTGCCGCATCCTGCATGGTAGCGATGGCTGGTCCCTGATCGGCACCCCGCTGACTTGTGCTGAATATGCGGTGCTCGATCATCTCGATCGCGTGGGAGAGGGCGTGATCGGTCCGGGCGGAAAGCTCATCTATGCGATGGCGGCTCGCGGTATCGACTCCGACGATCTGGCTGCGGCGATCGAGCGACTGAATCGCGCATCTCTGATCGGCGCCGAGAGACTCAGCGCCGGCGCCATTCGGTTCTGGTCGATGACGCCACCGAAGATGCTGGAGGCGTTGCGATGAACACCACCACCGTAGATGGATTCTTTCCGGAAGCTGTACCCGGCGCGCTCAAGGAAAAGGCGCAATGGGTAGTCTGGAAATTCCAGATCCGAGACGGCAAGCGCACCAAGGTTCCATACTCCGCCATCACAAAGGGGTCAGCAAAGAGCACCGCCCCCGAGACGTGGGCAACCTACGCCGCGGCCGTTGAAGCTTTCAACGCTGGCGGATTCGATGGCGTCGGGTATGTCTTCAGCGCCGACGATGGGTTGACCGGCATTGACCTCGACAGATCGTTGAACGAAGACGGCACGTTGAAACCGTGGGCGCGGGAACTCTATGCACCGTTCGCTGACACGTACTCCGAAGTGTCGCCTAGCGGAACCGGCATCAAATTGTGGACCCGCGCGGTACTGCCCGGCAAAGGCCGGAAGATCAATGGCCAGGGACCAGACCGAACGGGCAAAATCGAGATATACGACCGCGACAGATATTTCACCGTAACCGGGCGGATCTTCCGAGGAGCGCCATCGGCAATCGGAGATCGGCAGGAAGCAGTCACCGAGCTGTATGCGAAGTTCACGCAACAAAAAAAACCAGCACCAGCACCGCGGCCAGGATGCGGCCTCGACGCCGACGACTCGACGCTGATCGACAAAGCAAAGAGCGCGACCAACGGGGCGAAGTTCGCCAAGCTGTGGAGCGGTGACACGTCCGAGTACGCGGGGGACGATTCGTCGGCCGATCTAGGCTTGTGCAACATGCTGGCTTTTTATTGCGGACCAGACCACGCCAGGATTGACCGGCTCTTTCGTCAGTCTGGATTGTATCGGCAGAAGTGGGAGCGGACCGACTACCGCGAGCGGACAATCAGCGCAGCGCTGGCCGGCAGAACCGAGTTTTACGATCCGCAGCGCACGGGCAATAACAGGATCGGCAAAGATGTGGCGGAGGAGCAGGACCGCAACATTCTCAACAAAAAAGATCCGCTGCCGACGGCCCGCAAGTTCGTCGCCGATGCGTACACCAGCGGCACCGACTCGACTCTCATCTGTAGCGGCAGTGTCTTTCACGCTTGGACACCAACGGAAGCATACCGGGAGCGCGACGACGCCGGGATGATCGCGGAGTTGTACCCGTGGCTGGAACGCCATTCGCGATGGGTTACCAAGGGTGACAACGAAAAGATCGTCCCCTTCCATCCGACCAAGGGGGACATCGACCAGACGTTGCACGCGCTCCGCGCTGTCACCTACACAGGGTTGACGCCCCCGGTTTGGCTGTGTGATGCGTCGGGACTTCCGCCGGCAGGCTCGTTAATCGTCGCACCAAATGGAATCATCGACTTGACCGACCCGCGCATGTTGCTTGCGCCGACGCCGCGACTCTTCACGCTTAACGCGCTGTCCTATGACTTCATTCCTGATGCGCCGGAGCCGGCGGAGTGGCTCAGCTTTCTCGACACGCTCTGGCCAGATGACAGGGAATCAATCGAGACGTTGCAGGAGATCTTCGGATACTGCCTCACCGCCGACACCCGATTGCAAAAAATCTTTCTCCTCTACGGCCCGCCGCGATCCGGCAAGGGGACGATTGCCCGCATTCTTGCGCACCTACTGGGAATGGCCAACGTCTGCGCCCCCACACTCGCGGGGCTCGCCACCAATTTCGGATTGTGGAGCCTCATCGGCAAGCTACTCGCCATCGTGTCCGATGCCCGGCTTTCCGGTCGCACCGATCAGGCCATCATCGTGGAACGGCTGTTGAGCATCAGTGGAGAGGATTGCATCACGGTCGATCGGAAACATCTACCACCGCTAACGCTGAAACTGCCGACCCGGATTCTGATTCTTACGAACGAACTCCCCAGGCTTAACGATGCGTCCGGCGCACTCGCCAATCGGTTCATCACTCTGGCTCTTGAGCAGTCATTTTTAGGTCGTGAGGACATCGGACTGACCGACCGCCTGATGGGTGAATTGTCGTCAATCCTGCTGTGGGCAATCGCTGGCTGGAAGCGCCTGCGCCAACGTGGTCATTTCGTCCAACCGACCACCGGCAGGGATGCAATGGAGGAGATGAACGAACTATCCAGCCCGGTCGCCGCGTTCGTCCGCGACTGGTGCGAAGTTCGGCCCGGCGCGGCCATCGGTGCCAAAGAACTTTTCGATAGCTGGCGCGCGTGGTGCGCAGAACAGGGTAAAGACCAAGCCGGCAATGCCCAGGTGTTCGGCCGTGACCTGCGCTCAGCATTTCCCGCCATCGGCATGCGTCGCCTGAACGACGGCGGGGAGCGCGTCCGCGCTTATCAGGGAATCGACTTGACGATGGTAGCCCGTGCGACCGCCGAACTCTGGCGGACACGCCACGACGGGGGCAATTATGCAGGCCGCTAAGCTTTTGGTCCGCGATAAACACGCCGACGGTCCGCAGTGGTCCGCGATGGCTTCCGATTCTGCGCTTCAAAAACCCCTTGAAAACAAGCACGGTCCGCAGTGGTCCGCGGACTTACATTCATATTGCGTAGCGCGCACACGCGCGCATGAGAAAGATAAGGGTGCAATGGGTAGGACCGCGGACCATCGCGGACCAAAGACCATCTATCGCGTGGATCTTCAACCGCTCGCATCGAACATCCCCGAGGCGATCCGCCTGCGCCGATTCCTGAAATCCGCGCTCCGCTCTTTTGGCTTGCGATGTACTGCAGTGGAACAAATCGGCACCGCCCAGGGGCTCGAAGGCACCGGGGATACTTCCGGGCAGTCTGAACCGCCGACGCGGCAAATCGAACGCAAACCACCACCACCAACGAAAGGACCCAATGACAAGCGCACTTGAACAAGCAATTGACCGAGAGCAAGCACAGGACGCAGCAGCGGCAACGCAAGCACTCGTTAACGCCAGGGAGCTCTACCGCCAGATCCTTAACCGCTGCGTCGAGCCGCAGGCAGGCGACGCCCGGGAAATGATTGGGCTCATGTCGTTGCTGAAACTCGCGCCCGGCGATGTTCACGCGGACGCCGAAGCTGTGACCAAGCTGATTGGGCTCGATTTGAAGATCGAAGCCGAAGGCAAACTGGCTGTCGATGCGACCGCCAAGGCGCACGAGCTGCAGCCCCAAATCAACGCGCTCGACAATCCCCGCGTTTCCAGTGGTCTGAGGCATGACCTAACGCGACAGCAGGGCGAGTTTCGACAGGCGGCAGAAGAAGCTGCCAGGCGGCGCAACAAGCTGGTGGACTTCGGCCTCGTCACGCGGAGGAATGCGCCGCGTATCTACTCAACAACATGGGTTCAACAGGGGCGGTAACGGCGCCCATCGGCGAGGATCGGCATGGAACAGAATCCGACAGCAATCGTGGTAAACGGCAGGGACGGGCGGGGGAAATTCGCCGTCGGCAACCCTGGCGGTCCTGGCAATCCCCACTTCCGAAAGGTGGCAAAACTCCGTCGCGCGATGTTCGCGGCGGTCACCCCTGATGACATCAAGGCCGCTGTAGCGAAGTTGGTGGAGAAAGCGCTGGAAGGTGACGTGGTGGCTATCCGTGAACTTCTGGACCGCTGCGTTGGCAAGCCGGCAACGCCAGTGACCGGCGCCGACGGTGGCCCGCTTCAGGTTCAAGCGGTGGATCGTGCCGTATTCGACGTGGAAGGCTTCGCGGCGCAACTGCGGCAACTTGCCGAGCAACGAACCGATGAAGCGAACGGCATCAAGAGAATTGATACTTGACCTAAAGAGAAGCAGTCGATAGGATGTGGGCAGTGAGCACGAAACGGGTGAAGTTGAGCGAACAGATCCGCCGGGCCGTCTTGGCCAGCGGCGTGAGCCGGTATCGGCTCTGCAAGCAGATCGGGCTATCGCAAAGCACGATGAGCCGGTTCATGTCAAGGCAAGGCGGGCTTGGGATGGAAATGCTCGACAAGCTGGCCGACGTGCTCGATATCAACATCGCAAAGAAAGACGGGTGACCCATGGCAAGCATCATCAACCTTCCCCGCGGACGCAAGGCGATTCAGTTCGTCGCCGGCGACGGTAAACGGCCGACGATCACGCTCGGCAAGGTATCGCTCCGTCAGGCGGAGGCGTTCAACGTGAAGGTTGAACAGCTTGTAGCCGCCACGCTGGGGCACCCGCCGGACATGGAGACGATACAGTGGGTGGCGAAGCTCGATGACCGCATGCACGCCCGGCTTGCCGCTGCGAAGCTGGTGCAGCCGCGGGGCGCGACCACCGGGACGGAACTGGCACCGTTCATTGACGGCTACATCACCGGGAGAACCGACGCGAAGCCCGCGACGATCGTGGCGCTCAAGCGGGCCCGGCGGGATCTGGTCGACCATTTCGGGGCATCGAAGGACATCCGGATTATCACTGAAGGCGACGCCGATGAGTTCTGGCGTGCACTGCTGCACCGCGGCCTCGCTATCAACACCGCCCGACGCATCAGCGGCATGGCGAAACAGTTCTTCCGCGTGGCGGTGCGAAAGAAGCTCATCGCGGTCAACCCGTTCACCGATCTGGATTCTGGAGTGCGTGGAAGCAACGAAGACCGGAAGTTCACCATCACGCTGGACATGGCTCAGAAGGTCCTGGACGCGTGCCCTGATGCGGAATGGCGTCTGCTCTTCGCCTTGAGCCGGTTCGGGGGCTTGCGATGCCCCTCTGAGCACCTGGCGTTGAAATGGGGCGACGTTGACTGGGACGCCGGCAAGCTCCTGGTGCACTCCCCGAAGACAGAGCACCACGAAGGCAAGGATACCCGGCTTATCCCGCTGTTCCCGGAGCTGCGCAAGTACCTGATGGAAGTCTTCGAGCAGGCGCCCGAGGGGAGCGAATACGTCATCCACAGTTACCGGGACGCCAAGAAGAACTTTCGCACCCGCTTCGAGCGGATTATCCGCCGGGCCGGGCTAGAGCCGTGGCCGAAGCTGTTCCACAACCTGCGGGCGACACGGGAGACGGAGCTTGCCGACACCTATCCGATTCACGTTGTCTGCGAGTGGATCGGCAACGATGAACTGGTCGCCAAGAAGCATTACCTGCGCGTCACTGATGAGCACTTCGAAAAAGCGCTGCATATTCCTGTGCAGTGCACGTCGGCGCACGTCGGCGCAGACGAGCGGAGTAATGAGAAGAAAGCGGAAAATCAGCGGGAATTGCTGGTGTGCGCCGACTCGTGCTCAACTGCGCCGAATGAACCTATGGGCCGTGAGGGACTCGAACCCCCGACATCCTGCGTGTAAAGCAGGCGCTCTAGCCAACTGAGCTAACGGCCCCGGTCATTTCCAACCAAATTGTATCGTCTTGATCGATGCGTTGCGACTGCCGGGAACGCTCAGGCCCGATATTCGCACAGTTCGAGCAGGTTTCCTTCCGGATCGCGGAAATAAACGAGCCGCTTTCTGACGCCGCCGGCGTAGGTGACCTGAGAATCGGGAACGGTCTGAACAGGGCTGAGCGGGCGAACGCCGGCGCTTTTCAACTTATCCATTGCCGCATCAATGTCGTTAACGCGAAAGCCGATGTGGCGCAGGCCGCGGGTATTGGATTGATCGAGCCCCGGCGGATTTGCCCCGGCTGGCTGTATGTATCGAAGCAGTTCGACGCGCGGGCCATTGGGAAGTTCAAGATACACGACATCGCCGATGGCGTTGTGCAGGCCCACGGTCGCATCCACCCACGGTCCGCTGATGGTGACGCGCTTGGTAATGGCAAATCCCAGCACGCTGCGATAGAACTCAACCATCGATTCCAGGTCGTGCACTACGATGTTCACATGATCGATCTGCTGGAGCATCGCGGCTATTCCTGCATCGACTCCACATCGATTCCATAGCCGATGCACCAGTCCCGATATGCATACGGGGAAATCTCGCTCGGCTTGATCTCGCTGCGCCCGCCCCAGAAGACATTTGTATAGCTCACGGAGATGCCGATCGAAGTCAGATGCTGATCGATCGCCCGCTTGTGTGAGAGGACGAGGTCCTTGTCGGTGCCGTGGGCGACGCCCATGATGTTGACGTTGTTGAACTCCGGCCCGCCTTCACGCCAATAGGCGTGGGTCATGATATGGAAGCGGCCCACCTGCCGGCCCGTTTCGATTTCACGGCCCGCCGGCACCGCCCAGTGGAAGAGCGCGTTGAATTTCGTGACACGTTCACCGGTGGTCAGCGGCTTCACGTGTTCGAGAAACGTCGAAAATCGGCCGATCACGCCGCGCTGATTGAGACCCTTGGCCACCGCGTGAAACGTCTCCAGCGGCACGCCCGCCTCGGCGGCGCGCGGCGCCCAGAGATTCGGCCGAATTTCCTCGGCGTCAAACTCGCGCTTCAACGGCATCAGCACCCGCCACTCCAGATCACTCAATTCGACGATGTTGGTGTCCAGCACCTCCGCGAGTTCTTCCGACTTGTTCCCCGGCTCCATGCCGCGACGGCGCACATGTCCGACTCCCAGCGCGAACAATCGCTTGGCCGGCATGAGGCGATAATGTTCGGCGCCCGTCAGTCGCATGAGCACGTCGGCATGCCGAGAAAGCGAAAATCCCTGCGGGACTTTCAGCGTGGTCCAGAGGCGATATTTCGAGCCGACCGTCTGCTGATCCGTCGAGCGAATCACGACGTGCCCGGAAAACGGATCGCGCTGAAACATGAAATCAAAGGCGCTGGCCAGTTTGTCCGGCGGAACCTGCCAGGCGACCAGCGCACCCCGCGCCAGGTTCGTCGCCATCAGCGTTTGCCGCACCCGCCGGATCGTTCCCCCGCGCAGCATGGCGACGATGCGTTCGCGCACCGTGACTTCATCAAGATCGGCTTGTTGCGCAATCCTCCCGATCGGATCCGGCTGAAACCCCTGCAGCTTGTCCTCCGACACCGACAGAATACGTGCGTTGATCGGATCGTCGGTTGCGATGGGAATTGCGGCTGTGGTCACCGCTGGATTCTAACCACCGGGGAGAGATGGGGGTATACCGTGTACCGTGCCAGGGTTCAGGGTTCAGGAAAAAATCCGAATGACGAAGCTCGAATCCTCGAATCAAGCTCGAATGAAGAAATCCGAATGTCGAAACAACAAGCCGGAGCGTCGGAGCATCCCCGTTTCGAGTTTCGTTATTCGACTTATTCGACATTCGGATTTCATTCGAGGATTCGAGCTTCGGCATTCGAGCTTTGACTGAACGCTTCACCCTGAACCCTGAACCCTGAACCCTGACACCCTGAACCCTGACACCCTGAACCCTCTCTCATCCCACCACCCGCAACGTCGATACCGGGATCACGCCGTATTGGCTCGTAAACGTGATGCTGCCGGCGTCGTTGCTCTGGCTCTGGGAGACGCCGGAGATGATGTGGTCGCCGGTCTCATAGATCGTCACTTTGCCGAAGAGCTCGATCGCCAGCCGGCCGGGACCGGGGAAGTAGGCGTAACGAACGCTGTTCTGCGAACCGGCGGTCGAGGGAAAACCGAGTTCCGAGGGATACCACGTTTCGGAATGCGTGGGGGCCGAGCCGTAATGTAGACTCGGGCCGCCACTGTGGTGATGTTGCTCTGCAGGCCACGATTGCTGGCCAGACCGCATTGGCTCGGAAGGCGGAACGGGTTGAGTCCGAAGATCGTGGAGCAATGCCTCCACCCGTGCCTTGAGATTGTTGTTGAACATGTCGCCGATCATGAGCATGCCGGGCAGCCACTGACCGCTGCCGCCCAACTCGCGATGATTGAACTGCGCCATCGAGCCGCCCCCGCGCTGCAATGCGTCCCACGCCGCCACGACCGCATCCGGGCTGAAACCATGTCGGCTGGCAATCGATTGAACGTCGAGTGAATTTGAGTTCATCTTTGATATCCTCTTTCCTGAACCCTGAACCCTGAACCCCGACAACCTGAACCCTCAAACAACTCCGAACTTATACACCGCTGTCTGGCGATAGGTCTCGCCTGGACGAAGCAGCGTCGACGGGAAATGCGGGTGATTGACCGAGTCGGGGAAGTGCTGGGTTTCGAGGCAAAATCCGCCGTTTTCGTGGTAGCGGCCGCCGATGCCGGTGAGGGAGCCGTCGAGGAAGTTGCCGGTGTAAAACTGTATGCCGGGTTGCGTCGTCAGGACGTCCATCGTTCGGCCAGTCGTGGGTTCCTCCACGTGGGCGACGGGAATGAGCTTCCCTGTGGCGTGATCGATCACGTAGTTGTGGTCGTAGCCGCCGGGAACCTGATGAATGCGCTTGCCGATCGGCATCGGCTTCGTGAAGTCCATCAACGTGCCCGCGACGGGGATCAATTCGCCGGTGGGGATCAACTCGGCGTTGACCGGCGTAAAGCGCGATGCGTGGAGCGCCAGGACGTGATCGTAAATCGTGCCGGAGCCCGCACCGGCGAGGTTGAAGTAGCTGTGGTTCGTGAGGTTCACCGGCGTGGTCTTGTCGGTGGTCGCCTCGAACTCGATGCGCACGGCGTTGTCATTCGTCAGCGTATAGCGAACGACGATGGAAAGGTTCCCCGGAAAACCCTGGTCGCCGTCGGGGCTGATTGTCGAAAAATCAATGCCGGGCCCGTCGGTGCGGGTTTGCTCGGTCGATTTCCAGAAGGCGCGGTCGATCCCGGTCGTTCCGCCGTGGAGCGTGTTGGGGCCGTTGTTAATCGCCAGGTGGTGGGGAATGCCGTCGATCTGAAACGCTCCGCCGGCAATGCGGTTGGCGACGCGTCCGGCGATGCAGCCGAAGTACTCCTTGTGGTTGGCATATTGGGAGAATTGGTCAAAACCGAGCACCACATTCGCCATCCGCTGCCGGCGATCGGAAACGTGCAACTCGGTAACCCGCGCGCCATAATTGGTGAGCTTGAGCACCGTTCCGCCCGTGTTGGTAAGCGTGAAGAGCTCCGCGACTTTTCCATCTGGAGCGCGGCCGAATTCGCTGCGAACAATTGGCATGGCTGGGATTATAGCCGGGCGCGGGGGGAGTACTATGGCGGACGATACGCATGAATCGCCGGTTCCCGCGGTGATGCTGCCGCTGGTGGAATCGCACGCTGCGTGCCGGCATTGCGGATATGACTTGCACGGTCTGCCGGCGGATGGGCGATGCCCAGAATGTGGCACGGCAGTGGCGTCATCGCTGGGGGAATCCCTGCTGGTCTTTGCGAATCCGAAGTGGCTGGAGTCGCTCTTTCGCGGCGTGCTCACGCTTCTGATCGGTTTAGGTCTGGCAGTGTCGCTCCTCGTCTTCCTTCTGTTTTTCAGTGACCTGCTGCCATTGAACAATATGGTCGGCGTCGTTTGTCTCGTCATCCTTTTCATCATCTGCTGGTGTGCGGTGGGCGCTTGGTTCCTCTCAACCCCAGACCCGAGCGGATCGGGTGAACCGGAATACGGCATGGTCCGCAGGATCGCGCGCTGGGCGATCGTGCTTGGTGCGCTGCAGGGGTTGCTGGATATCGCGGCGATCTACTGGGGAAATTCAGCTATTTCATTTTCGCCATTTTTTGAATTCGTATTCTCGGAAACGGCTTGGGCGCAGATCATCGGCGTCGTCGGAGTGTTCGCGCACTTGCAGTATCTCCAAATGTTGACCGCACGCACCGACGATCAAACCATGTCGCACTTGGCGCGATCTCTGAAGATTGCGCTGACCGTCTCATGGGGGATTCTTTATCTCGTGACCCTCCTTGCTCTTTTGGAGTTCTACCTTCACGTCCATGGGATGGACGCAGCCCTCGCATTTGTCGCCATGGTCGCTGGCCTCTTTGGAGGTCTCTTCGCGCTCTTCTACGTGTTCTTTTTGTTTGCACTGGCAGGCACGTTGGCGGGAGTGATCAGCGAGTCGCGAAAGGCGAGGGTGAGACCGGAGCGTTCGCCGGCTTTGTGAGGGTGCACGACCGTCTCTGCGCGCCGCCCCCCTCTCCCGGTACTCCGGGAGAGGGCAGGGGTGAGGGTGTTTTGGAGCGCAACAAGTCGCTGGGTACTCCAAGGAGTTCATCGAGGAACGAGAGTCCTGCGACATTCCAAATCACCCTCACCCCAACCCCCCCCCAACCCTCTCCCAACCCTCTCCCGGAATACCAGGAGAGGGGGTAGCGC
>Ga0302326_10010983_pt1 | contig 19551 bp, 15 predicted proteins | sample Palsa_T0_3_FD_202264 | JGI IMG/M metagenome (GOLD analysis project Ga0302326, IMG submission 202264) | Peat permafrost microbial communities from Stordalen Mire near Abisko, Sweden - Palsa_T0_3 | ecosystem: Environmental > Terrestrial > Soil > Palsa > Peat permafrost | place: Sweden: Abisko...
CCTGCTCGATTGCGGAATAGGCGACGTCTTTCTTCACTACAAAGGACAGGTCGCGGTAGACGCCTGGAAAACGAGGCAGCGGTTGGTACACCGCGTTGGGAAGCCGAGCCGCCATCAGCTTGCCGAGGAACAACTCGGCGACGAACACGGCCGTTTGAATCCTGTCCGCAGCCAGGAGATCGGGCGCAATCTGGCCGATCATGCCAACCGGATCGCCGTTGAAGACGACTCGCGCGCCAGTACCGTCTGCGTAGCCGTCAATTGTTTGCGTGATGACTTCGAACGATGCCTCCGGCACGCGTAGCGTTTCGAGCACGGATTCCACCATGCCCTTCAAGTCGAAGTAATCGGTATCGTGCCGTGTGGACCAATCCGAATCGTTGGCCGCCCCGCCCAACATGATTCCAACCGCCCAATGCTCCGCCGGTTCAGAATCTGCGGTCAGTTTCGAAAAGATCTTGTCGATTTCGAAATACCGGAACGTCGTGACTCTTCGCCGCGCATTCAGCGCCGCCGTCTTCACCAGGAACGGCACCAGCGACCGGCGCAGCCGGGCGAAGTCGGAATTCAAGGGATTTTGAAGAGTGATGGACTCGCCTTCCAGCTGCGAGAAACGCGCGTCGCCCTCCAGCGGCTCTAAGGGAACGCCCCGCAGCTCCAGAAACCCGTTACCGGCGAGCAACCCGCGAACCGTCGTCCTGGCCGCGTCGAGCGGCGTGGTGGCGCCCGCGGTAGGAGTCTCCGTACTGGGCGCGGCGATAATGGCTTCGTAGCCGATCACTCGCGCCACGTCTTCAATCAACACCACCGGGTCGGTGGCGTCCACGCGGCGCGTGGGAACGGAAATGCGCTTCAGGTTCTCGGATACTTCGTAGCCCAGCTTGGTGAGGCTGTTATGCACCTGGTCTCGCGTAACCGGAATGCCCAAATAGCTGCTCACCCGTTCCGCGGGCAGGGAAAATACCGCACCCTTGGCGCGCTTGGGATACACATCGGTCACCGGGCCTGCCGACTGCGCGCCTGCATCGGAGAACAGCAGTGCCGTCGCGCGATTACGCGCAGCCTCCAACGTCTGGTTCGGATCGAGCCCGCGCTCGAAGCGGTACGAGGAATCCGAGCTCACCCCCAGGCGGCGGCTCGTCAGGCGTATGTTGGTGGGTTCAAAGTGTGCGGCTTCCAAGAGCACGCTGGTGGTCGCTTCGTTGATGCCCGAGAATTCCCCACCCATAATGCCAGCTAGCGCCATCGGCGCTTTGGCGTCTGCGATGGCCAATGGAGCGTCGTCGCCGGCAACCGCTGAGATCGTGCGGCCATCCAGTAATCGGAGGCTCTCGCCCATCTTGAAGCGGCGCACCACCACTCTCTGGCGCACATTCTGCAAATCGAACGCGTGCAGGGGCTGGGCCCATTCCTTCATCACGAAGTTCGTGATGTCGACGACATTGTTGATGGGCCGCGATCCCGTGGCGAGCAGACGGCTGGCCAGCCACGCAGGAGATTTCCCAACTCGGACGCCCTCGATTACCTGGCACGTATAACGCGTGCAAAGCGACCGGTCCGTGATTTTGACCGGTAGTGCGGCCGCGCTGAACTCAGTGGGTTGGGGCGCCTCCGGCAGAACTAGCTGTAGGTCGAGCAGCGCGGCCAGTTCACGCGCAATGCCGATCAGCCCCAAGCAGTCCGGACGGTTGGGATACACCTTCATGTGAACCAAAGCTTCCGTCATGGGCACAATTTCGGGAAGACTTTTGCCCAAAAGCGTCTCGTCGCGAAAGACTTGCAGGCCACTGCCTCTGGCGGTCATGCCCATCTCGCCGTCCAGGCAAATCATTCCTTGCGACGAGACGCCGTGAAAAGGTTCTTCGTGGATCGTGACACCCGTCGGCAATTCAGTCCCGGCCAGAGCCACCGGCACGCCCCAACCAACTTCAATAGGATGAGCGGACGCGCACACTATCGTTCGTACGTCGCCGCGGCTCACCTCAATTTCGCAGACAAACTTATCGCTGGTGCCTTCAAGCGGCCGCTTGCTACGAACAAAGCCGATGAGCACCGGCGCCAGGTCTTGTTCCAGTATGTGCGTGGCTTCCACATCCAGGCCCACGCGCGGCAAGGCCGTCAGCAAATCCGCCAAGGGAACTCGCGGTAAAAGGTAGTCCAATAGCCATCCAGTGTTGACGATCATGATTCAAGAGCTAGCGTCAGAACTGGCGCAAGAAAGCTTCCTCGTTGTCGTAGAGCAGGCGGATATCATTGATTTGGTGCCGCAGCATGGTGATGCGGTCGACGCCGATCCCGAACGCAAAGCCCTGGTGCTGTGCGGGGTCGAGGCCGCCGGCACGCAACACCTCGGGCCGCATCATTCCGCTCCCCAAGACCTCCAGCCAGCCGGTTCTGGAACATAGCGCGCAGCCCTTTTGCCGGCACACTACGCAACTGATGTCCACTTCCGCGCTAGGCGTGGTGAAGGGGAAATAGCTGGGACGGAAGCGCAGTTGGACTTCCGGTCCGAACAGCCCTTGGGCCAGCTCCGTTAGCGTCCAGCGGAGATCCGACATACTCAGTTTGCCGCCGACCGCGAAAACATCCAGTTGCTGAAAGATCGGATAGTGCGATGCGTCGATGTCGTCGGCACGATAGCAGCGTCCGGTGGTCATCGCGCGTATTGGCACTCGGCCTCCGGAGGCGCGCATCACACGCGCCTGAAAAGCCGTGGTGTGCGTGCGCAGCAACTGGCCGTGGCCCACATAAAAAGTGTCATGCAAATCGCGCGCGGGGTGCCACGCTGGCGTGTTCAGGGCGTCGAAGTTATAGTATTCGCTTTCGATATCCGGATAATCGTCATAAGAAAACCCCAGGCCCATCAGGATCTGCTTCATGGCTTCGGCCGTGGCCGTGATCGGATGGACCCGCCCCGGCCACCGGCGCCGCCCTGGAAGGTTGACATCCAGATCTGGCCCCCGCTTAGCAGTTCCCTGCAGCGCGGCACGCCGCAGGTCGATTGCTTCCTCGATCTGGCTTTTTGCCGCATTTAGCGCTTGGCCGAAGGGCTTGCGGTCCTCGGGAGCGAGGCCTCCCAGCGATTTCATCTGTGCGGTCAACTCGCCCGATTTCCCCAGATATTGCACGCGCGCCTGGTCCAGCGTGGCCGGCGACTCCGCTTGGCCAATATGGGCGAGCGCACGCTCCACGAGTTCTTGGATCGATTGCATAACAGAGCTTTTGAGCGGAAACTACAAGTGTAACAACATGCCGCTCCCACGCGTACTTGAACCCGAAGTGATGGCTGGCGCCGAGGAAGCCGGCGAATACGACGAGATGGACTTCAGCGCCACCGATCTGCTGTTTGCGCAGCGTGCCGCGCAACTCGTGAACGGCGCGGGCCGCGACATCCGCCTGCTCGCCGATCTCGGCTCCGGCAACGCCAAGATACCGCTAGCCATGTGTCCGCTCTTGCCGGGTTCTACACGCATCTGCGCGGTGGAAATGTCCGCGGAGATGCTGAAGGTCGCCGCCAGGAACCGCGCCCGTGATGGTGTCGAACTCCAACTGGTCGCCGCCGACGCCAAACACGTTCCGTTCGCCGACCATTCTGTTGGAATGATCACCTCCAATAGCCTGATCCATCACATTCCCGACCCGCGCGCTGTCTTTCAGGAAATCGCGCGCATCACCCGCCCGGGCGCTCCCATTTTGATTCGCGATCTCATTCGTCCTGAAGATAAAGCGGCGCTGGAGCAGTTGCTCCAGGCGCACGCCACTTCATGGAGCCCACTGCAGCGTGCTCTGTTTGCCGATTCGCTCCACGCCGCGCTCACCGTCGAGGAGGTGCAGCAAATGCTGGCCCAGTGCGGCCTAGCTGATGTACAAGTGACGCAGATTACTGACCGTCATTGGAGCGCCGAGCGTGCTCCACGGGGATGAGCGCGATTCCCCGATCCCGGAGCCGCTGGCGAGATATCTGCCGCTGAGCCTCCATTTGCCGAGTCAGATGCGCTTGGATCTCCTCTTCGGTTGCCAACCGGTGCGACTTGGCATGCAGCAACTTAGCGGCGGCAGCGGCCGCTACCTCCGCCATCGAGCCAGCCACTTGACCCCTGGCCCGATTCTCCAGGCTCATCAGCCAAACCACCGCCGGCAGGCTTTGCTGGATCGCCCGGATGTCTTGCCAGTATTTCTTGAGATCAGGCATTTTGGCCTTCGCCGCGCAGCACGCGGCCAATCTCCCGCGCGGCTTCTTCGCGCGCCTCAACCGTCATTTTTGGATGAATATGCTCGATTTGAATCGCGCTCTCTTCGCGGCGGCCCCCCAGTTCGGCCGCTACCGAACGCCGCAGCTCCTCCAGCGTTGACGGATCCAGACTCCGCACTAAATCGTCGAACTTGGAATTCATTTGGTTATCTCCCTAGCGACCTTTGGATGGAATCCGCATTCGCGGAAAGCTGCAAGGCGCGATACTTGAGCTCGGCTGCCTGCGCCAGAAGCGCTCCCGAAACGCCTTTCGATAGATCCACTGGCAGCACTATTTCGTCGCCCACGGCCTCCCGCATTTGATCCAGCACTCGCTCCGCCCGCTCTTGCGCGATGTCTTCGAGAGCCCGCGCGCGCGTAAGAGCAGCGTGAGATTCCTCGCACAAGCGAGCCCATTGCGCTAATGGCAGCAGACGCTCCACCAGCCTCTCAATGGCGTTACTGGTCTGACGACTCTGGTTTTCGAGCAGCGACAGCCCGCCCAGCGCCTTGAAATCCAGCTTGTCCGCACGGGCGGCGGATTGAATGAGCGTGTCGAGCGCCGCTTCGCGCATTACGGCCAATTTTTCGCCCGTTTCCTTCGCGAACCGGTTCAGCGCGCGTTCAGCCTGCTGCAATCGCGCAAGATACTGCTCGGCGTTCAATTGGGCCTTTGCCGCCTCCATCACGGCCGGGGCCTCTTCGGCTTGGCGTGCGGCCGCTTCTGCGCGCTCCTGTAAATCTTCGACGAGTTGCTGCTCGTTCCCGTTGGCCACCGCGTGCAAGGTTGGCGTTCGGGCGATGTCAAAGCTCATTCGCTTCCGTCCTTCCGCGTCAAGACTATCCTCGGGCCCTTAGCTGGTCAACGTCTTTGGATCTGTAAGTTACTGTGAGAACAATGAGATACGAATGTCCTTCCCGCGTGCGCCGCCTATATACAAATTTGCTTGCCATGCAATTGAAAATATTGATTGGACAGGATTCGATTGGGCCGCTAGACTCGTAAAGAAGTTATAAAGACCCGTTCTTTACTCTTCGCCCAGTCTGCGGAAGAGTCCCAAAAAACAATTTGTATTTCATCAAGTACACACGTGCCGTGTTGCGGCCCAGGTGTACCCAGGCGCTAGCAGATTTGACTACAAAGCGTAGAGAGGAATCAATCTTATGGAAACTAGACTATCTTTCCCGGGCAAACTGAGCCGATTGCGCGAGCGCCTGCGAAATCCGGAATGGCGCCAGTACGGCAAAGTCCTGCTTATGGGGAAACTCACGGGTGTCGGCCTGATCATGGTGGCGGCGCTACTGCTCAATCCCAATTTGATGGGGTTCCGGACATTTGCCGCGGACCCGGTCTTGAAGGGTAACGATATCGTCAACCCGATCAATACCGTGTGGACATTGCTTGCCGCGTTCCTCGTCTTCGGCATGCAGGTGGGTTTCACCATGCTTGAAGCCGGTTTCTGCCGCTCGCGCGAGACCGTAAACGTCTTGATGGAATGTGTGGTCGATACCTGCTTATGCGGTCTTCTGTTCTACGCGTGGGGCTTCTCTTTCATGTTCAGCCATGGGAACGGCTTCATCGGACTCAACTGGTTCTTCCTGCAAGGGGCGCCGCAGACGTATGAAACTACCGGCGTCGCCTTCCTGGCGTTCTGGCTGTTCCAGTTTGCTTTTGCCGACACCTGCTCCACCATCACTTCTGGCGCGATGATTGGCCGCACTGCCTGGGTCGGCGATCTCATATACAGCTTCGCGGTGTCGGGGTTCATTTATCCGATCATCGGCCACTGGGCCTGGGGTCCGGATGGATTCCTGGCGACCATGGGCGCGGCCGGTTTCTTCCTGCCGTCGCTCGGGACCAGCTTCCATGATTTTGCGGGCTCGACGGTGGTGCACACCATTGGTGGATTCATCGCGTTGGCTGGCGCTATTGTCCTAGGCCCACGCCTGGGACGCCGCTTCAAACGTGACGGCGGTGGGCCCATGATGCCGCACGACCTTACGATTGCGTGCTCCGGCGGCCTGATTCTCTGGTTCGGCTGGTACGGATTCAATCCGGGCAGCACCCTGTCGGCTATGGATTTCGTGGGCATCGGGCGCGTAGCCGCCAATACCACTCTGGCAGCCTGCGCGGCTGGTTTCAGCGCCATGTTCGTGGCCTATTTTATGAGTAAGAAATGGGACATGAGTTTCACGGTGAACGGGTTCCTGGCCGGACTGGTCGCCATCACCTGCCCGTGTTATTGGGTGAGCCCAACAGGTGCGATCCTGCTCGGAGGCGTGGCCGGTGTAATCGTAGTCTATGGAGTCGAACTGCTCGAATACCTGCGGATCGACGATCCCATCGGCGCGGTCCCCGTTCACGGAATGTGCGGCATCTGGGGCACCTGGTCTTTGGGTCTGTTTGCTACCGGCCAGTTCGGCTCAACGGGGCCTTTCTCTCCTGACAACTCCGCTCCTCTGAAGGGACTCTTCTATGGTGGCGGCACTCAGGTTTTAGTGGCCCAAATCGTCGGCAATGGCATCATTACGATCTCGACTTTCGTTGTCGCCATGATCGTGATGTATGCGGTCAATGCCATGGGTCTTCTGCGCATCTCCGCCGAAGGCGAGAACTACGGCCTGGATCTGCACGAGCACGGCATTTCCGCGTATCCAGAATATGTAATCTCCGCGATGGGCCGGCCAGGCGGTATGGCAATGAGTGAGCCGACTCCAGCGCTTGGCGCCCAATCGGCAACCGCTTCTCGGGTGAGTTTACCGGAGTCGGCGCACTAGAACGGAAATCATGAAAAAAATAGACGTAGTCATTCAGCCCTTCAAACTTGAAGACGTCAAAGACGCTCTGCTCAAAATCGGCGTCGAGGGCATCACGGTCTCCGAGGTGCGGGGACACGGTCGGCAGAAGGGCCATACGGAAGTCTACCGGGGCGCCGAATACAAAGTCGATCTGCTGCCCAAGGTAAAGCTGGAGATGGTGGTGCGCGACGCACTTCTGGAGGGGGTGGTCGAAACCCTGACGGCCGCGGCACGTACCGGCAAGATCGGTGACGGAAAGATCTTTATCGCTACCATCGATGACGCCATTCGCATTCGCAACGGGGATCGGGGTGAGACCGCCCTCTAACCGTAGGAATTGACCCGTTTCGTAATGGGGCGTCAGGCCAGCATGGTCCTGACGCTCCTTTTTTTGCTCTGCTAGACTTCAATTTCCATCCGCAGCAAGGCGGCGCTCAGGGTCTTTCCCTGGGCATCGGTCCGAAGGGAAACCGTTCCGCCGCCATCCAGAGCTTCGTATAACAGAAAGTTGAGCGCGTGCAGGTTGGGCAGTTCAAACCGCTCCACGCGGCCGCGGCACAATTCGCGAAAATGCTCTTTCACGCGCTCGGCAGTAACTTGCTCCACCAGCGCCGGATAATCCTCAGGCCGCAATGCAATCAATCCGATGTTGGCGCAATCGCCTTTGTCGCCGCTGCGGGCGTGCACGATCTGGCGAAGTTGTACGCGTGCCACGCTAGGCTTCTTTCACCGTGACTTTAGCGGTCACTTCGCTCTTCGGAATCAGAGCCGGCCAGTAGGCCACCACCTCTTCCACCTTTGGTTTGCCGCCCGCGGGATACGTCACCACCGGCGGCCCGTTGAGCGCCAGGGGCGCTATTTCTCGGGTAAATCGCTCGAGCGCGGCGGGATCGTTGCCGCGCACGCCCACCCGCAGAGTCACCTCCGCCAGATCCGGCGCGGGTGCTCCTGAAAGCAGATCGCCGTGGCAGGCATTGACGCCGACATACTCGCTGTGGATCGCACTAAACTTCAGTCCGAGCCGTTCCAATCTCGTGCGCAAAACCTGATCCCCCATTTTGGCTTTCTTATAAGCATCGGGCCAGCCGTAGGTCATGGTGCCCACCGCTTTGAATCCGGCAGCGTAGCTTATCGATACTTTGTAAAACTCGGTCGCGGGACGGCCCTGGATTCCCCAAAATTGCACGCGGTCCGGCCCCGCCTGGCGGAGCTGGATGGTGGTGAAGTCGGCGACCACGTCCGGCGTAATGTTTACGCGCGGATCCCCGATTTCATACACTAACTGCTCGGTCACGCCCGCTACCGTCACGCGCCCACCGGTGCCGGGATGTTTGGTGACGGCAAAATGCCCATCCGGCTCGGCTTCGAGAATCGGATAGCCGATGCCAGCCAGATTGGGCATGGTCTCCCAGTCCACTTGACAGTTTCCGCCGGTCGCTTGCGCGCCACATTCGATCACGTGGCCTCCCACTACGCCAGCCGCCAGCAGATCCCAATTGTTGCGTTTCCAGCCGAATTCGTGGATACTCGGGCCTAGCGACAAGGCCACATCGGAGCACCTTCCGGTCACCACGATTTGTGCTCCCAGCCCCAGAGCCTCCGCGATCGGGAATGCTCCCAGATACACGTTGGCGCTACGCACCCGCGAACGAATCGCCGCCAGCGGCTCCCCCGTATCCATGTTGCGAAGTTCGATCCCGCGCGCGATCAGTTCGTCCAAACGGCTCAGGATATTGTCGCCGGTGATCACGCCGATCTTCATTCGCCCGCGGTATCCGGCGCGCTCCAGCGCCGCCGCCACAGCGTCGCCGCAGGTCTTTGGATTCACGCCACCCGCGTTGGCGATCACCTTGACCGCGCGCTCTACGATTTCCTTGGCGCCGCGCTCGATCATCTGCGGAAAATCCCGCGCGTAGCCCGCCTGCGGATCGCGCGCGTATTGCTTCTGCAGAATCGACATCGTGACTTCCGCGAGATAGTCAAGCGTCAGATAATCGATGGGCCCGCCTCGCAACTGTTCGAGCGGCGCTTCGAGCGAGTCCCCCCAGAAGCCCTGCGCGTTCGCAATGCGGATCATTACTGCAAACGCGCCAGCTCGTCGGCGTAGAGGCGGTTGTGAGGAAACTGCAGTGCCAGGTCCTTCAGAATTGCACGCGCGCGATCGCGATCCTTGCGCCGGAGCGCATCCACGGCGAGGAGCAGGCGGGCGTAGGGTTTCAGGTAATGTCCTTTTTCGGCGGTGATGCTAAGGGCCTCGATGCCTTGCTCGCGGTCGGTCCGGGCTCCCGCCAACTGCAGGAACCAGCGAATCGGTGCGGCCTTCAAGCTCAGCATGTAATTCTCGACGCCCACCGCCAGATGAGCGTCGTAATAGGATGGGTCGATCGCCAGCAATTTTTCCGCGGTAATGCGGCTGGTTTTTACCGAGGCGAGCGCGCTCAGATCGCGCTTGTCGATTAAACCGTCGAAATCGGAGCGCAGACCCAGTATCAGGATCGATGCGAACAGCGCATTGGTATCGCGCGGCGTTGCGCCCAGCACGTTTACGGCGAGTTTGTCGGCCTTCGCCAACGCGGCGTCGAAATCCCGCCGCACCGCCGGGTCGGAGTTCAGTTTCTTGGGATGGTGGAAATTCTCGTCGTTCAGGAAGAATTCGGACTGCAGAATCTGGAGCCGGTCGAACTCGGCGAACAGGTACGCTGCGGCGTCCGAGGCCGGCGCGACGGGATCGTCGGGATGCAGCTGCGCGTAGTCGGCGAAGGTCTTGTGGGCCGCCGCGAACTGCAGGTCATACATCTGCAGATAGCCGAGGTCCAGCCCCGCCGAGGTAGGAGCGCTTCCCAGGTCTGCTGCAGACAAAACCGCAAGCATGGGAATCGCTGCTAGAAACACCGCTGGAAACATTGGATACACACCACTTTAGACCCTTTACGGCCTCTTCAACAATACCTACGCACCTTTGGACGCGACCGCTAAGCTGGGCGTTCCCACGGAAGCGGCGCTAGGATAAAGTGTAAAGTGTTCGAGGTGTGGAGTGGCACCAGATGAAACGTTTTAAGTGGTTCTTGTCAGGGGTGGTCTCGCTAGGCATCGTGGCGATCGCGGCCGGCACCCTATTCGTACTGAACTCCCACGGATTCAGCGCCAACCAAGAACCGACCAACCTGGAACGTTGGGTCGCCCGCGCGGCCCGCTCCGCGGCCCTGCCGTCCAATGCTCGCGCCCTTAAGAATCCTGTAGTAAGCAGCCCTGGGGTACTAGCGGATGCCCAGGAGCATTGGGCGGATCATTGCGCGGCCTGTCACGCCAACGATGGCAGCGGCGATACGCAACTCGGCAAGCGTACCTATCCGCCGGCTCCGGATATGCGCCTGGCGGCGACCCAGCAGATGACCGACGGCGAGCTGTTCTATATCATTCAAAATGGCATCCGCTTGAGCGCCATGCCGGCTTGGGGTGGCGGCTCCGGTCACGACGAGCAGGATTCGTGGAAGCTGGTCGATTTCATCCGTCACCTGCCACAACTTACGGTTGAGGAAAAGCAGGAGATGCAGAAGTTGAATCCGAAAAGTCCCGAGGATTTAAGAGAAGAAGAGGAAGAGAAGAAGTTCCTGACAGGAGAAAATACCAATGAACATGAGCACGAACATCATCACCATCATTAAACGAATGAGTACTGTACTGACCGCGTCGTTTGCGGTCGCACTGTTAGTTCTTGCCGCCGCGCCCGCTTTCGCGCACGGTGGATTTGACCACGTTATGGGCACCGTCGTTCAGGTCGCCAACAATGTCTTGACCGTGAAAACCGCCAAGGGCAATGTTGATGTGAAATTGGACGACAAGACGGAACTCACCAAGAACGACCACAAGGCCATGGTCGCCGACTTGACGCCGGGCGTGCGGGTGGTGGTGGACATTCCCGAAGGAAGCAAGGACAAACTCGCTCATTCCGTAAAGATCGGTGCGGCCGGCAAGGCCGTCGACAACGATCACGACCACGATTCGCACTAGGGATCGGTTTGACCTACGGAAGGCGGGCGATTCCGGCGCTCGCTCACTCGATCTGACACGGTCCCGAAGAGAATCAGGCCTTGCCAAATTCCGTGTCCGTGTATAATGGCCAAAGGTTCCGGAACTTCCAAATTGCCGTCGTCGACGGCCACGCCCTCGCGGAGATCCGTAACCTCCCTGACCACGTAGTTGCCGTCCACAAAGAGCCCGGGCACTTTCCGGCAGCGAATCCTCCGTAGCTTGCCCAGAAACGGAAATCTATGAACTCCAATCGACCCCCTATTTCCCGGCGGCATGTTCTTGCCAGCGTTGCTGCCCTCGTCCCAGCCGCCTTGGCTGCCGCCGCTAACGAAGAACAGGTCAATTTGGCCATCATCAACCGCGACCGCAAATGGCTGGACCTCGAATCGATGGCCCAGCTTGAGAAGTCCTTCACCATCGATACGCCGATCGGCAAGAGCCCGCTGATCCGCAAGCTCAACTATAAGGGCGTCCCATTTTATTACCTGACGCGTTACGGCGATGTAGGCAGCGGCGAAATCGCAGCCACCGATGAGGAGCAGTTCCCCGGGCAGCGCTCCGTCCAGATCTGGGTGACGCTCATGACCCTCGGCGTGACCAACGTCCTGCACGGCAACCTGATCGGTGGCCTCAACCCAAACTACAATCTCGACGACCTAGTCATCGTCGACGATTACATCGATCTGAAACCGAATCATCCGCAATCGATCCTGCCCTATTTCTTCAAGGGGAAGAGCAACGTCGATTGGGAGCGCTGGGGTACGCGCATGAATCCGGTGTTGTGCCCGGACCTCCGCAGCGCGCTCTACGATCAGGCGCTCACCTCCCATTTCGCTAAGGTTCATTATGGCGGGACCTTAGTGCAGACCCGCACGGATCGTTGGGAGACCCCAGCCGAGATCCGCATGCTGAAGCTGATGGGCGGAGATGTCACTTGCACGCTGGACGGCACCTACATCGTGTACGCCCGCCAGGCAGGAATCCACTATGCCACGCTGCAATATGTGATGAACTTCGGGGAAGGTCTGCGTCCCAATGATGTCGCCACAACCTCGGAAGCCGGATTCCAGCGGCTGGCCGTTTCCATGCGCAAGACTCTCCTCGAAACGGTCGCCTCGCTCAAGGACTTCAAGCATCGATGCCAATGCTTCAATCTCCTTGATGAGAGATATCGCATCATCTTCCCCATGACCAAGCCGTGAAAGTGGCTAATTCCAAAAGGGCAAGATCTTGCATTGAAATATTTCCTACGAAGGGTATTGACAAGCTCGATTCCGTTGATCAATACTAGTTCAACCCGTGAATCTTAGCTAGCCATGAGTTGCTGCTGGCGAGATTCCCCGGCGGGTTAGCCTTACGCGAGTCCCTCCTTTTGAAGGATTAGGCGCCAGGCGGCTTTACTCCACGAAGAGCCCTATAGGGCACATCCCGGTCTTGAAATAGCCAGGGGTGTTCCGCGGTTAAACCGTGCGGGAACGAGGAGAGAGCCGAGGCGTCATCCAGTCCGGCCATTCTGTTCTAAGTTCCTGGTCCTTAATCTCTGTTGGTGGATGTGAAGAGAGACATATAGATACTCCAATGGCCCTTTCATTCGACTTTAAATACAAACTTCAGAATTGGATTTTCACGGGTGCGGCGGTTGTGGCCTTCGCTATTCCGGCCCATTCGCAAACCCCCGCAGCAGCCTCTTTCGAGCGGGATCTGCAACCGGTTCTAAACCGCGACTGCGCTGGATGCCATACAGCTGGGGGACACGCCGGCGACTTCCGAATGGACAGCTTCGAATCCTTCATGAAGGGTGGCGAGGATGGTTCCCCGGTAATCATGGGCGATCCGGAGCACAGCATGATCATGAAGGCGGTTCTCTACCAGGATCCCGTCCGCAAGATGCCGCCCACCAAGGGCAAGATTGCGGATGAAGACATTGCAGTGATCCGCAATTGGATATTGCAAAGCGGTGCATCTGCATCCGGTGCTTCTGCGGCGAGTGCCTCTCCGGTAGCGATCTCGCCTGCCCAAGCTCCGGTCGCGCCTGTGAAGCAAGCCGCCCCGGTTGCTCCGTCGGCACCAGCCCCGGCAAAGAGCGAGGCGGTTGCGGCGAAGCCAGCCGCGCCGGCTGATGCTGAAATGGCCTCCGCCAAACCGATGACACACGAGCAGGAACTGTTCTTTGAAAGTAGAATCCGGCCGGTGTTCACGAGGAACTGCTACACCTGCCATACCACTCTTGAACGCGGCGGTCTGCGTCTCGATTCCGCCGAAGGGCTGATGAAGGGCGGCAAGGATGGAGCAGTTGTTGTGCCGGGCCATCCCGAGTCCAGCCTCTTGATTTCGGCAGTGCACTACGACAAAAAGTTGCAGATGCCCCCGACCGCGCCCCTCAAGCCCGAAGATGTTGCGGCCTTGGAGCAATGGGTCACCGACGGGGCGTTGTGGCCGAAAACCACACCAAAGCAGGTCGCAAAAATAACCGACGCGCAGCGGAATTTCTGGTCGTTCCGCGTCCCCGCGGCCGCGCCGGCGCCTGCGGTGACGTCGGCCTGGGCGAAAAATGACATCGATCGCTTCATCCTGGCCAAGCAGGAAGAAAAGCATTTGAAGGTTGTGGCGGACGCAGATAAGCGAACCCTGATCCGACGCGTTACTTACAGCCTTACCGGGATGCCGCCCACGCCCGAGGAAATCAAAGCCTTCCTGGATGACAAGTCTCCGAAAGCGTATGAAAAAGTAGTTGACCGCCTTCTCGCTTCGAGCGCGTATGGAGAACGATGGGGACGCAAATGGCTGGACGTCGTTCGCTACGCGGATACCAATGGTGCGGGTGGCGATTATCCGATTGCGCAGGCCGCAAAATACCGCGACTATGTCATCAAATCATTTAATGCAGACAAGCCTTACGACCAATTTATCCGCGAACAGATCGCGGGAGATCTATTGCCCTCGCAATCCGAGCCTGAGCAATGGGAGCACATCGTAGCCACGGGCTATCTGGCGGGCACCAATCGAGCCGATGGAAAGCCGGCCTATGTCTCCGACGCCGTGGATAATGTCGGCGCGGCATTTCTGGGTGTCACGCTGGGCTGTGCACGCTGCCACGATCATAAATTCGATCCACTTCCCACCGCCGACTACTATGCCATCTATGGCATTCTGAACAGCACGACTTATGCCGAGGCCGGCGAAAGCCGAACCCGCTTCCAGAAGGATTTTACCTACCGCGATCCCAAAGCGCTGGAGCGCGAGGATTACAAGACTTTCCAGGCCCAGCTCAAGCCAATCCAGAATGCGATTGTGGCGGTGCTGTCTTTACCGGGCACCTACGACGATGTAAATCCGCAACTTCAGGCACGCCGGATGCATCTGTTTGAGCATTTCCCCGATCTAGGCGAATCCGCATACGCCGTTAAGGAGGGCACGCCGGCAGACGTCAAGATCCAGCACTACGGCGATCCCAAAAATTTGGGAGACGAGGTGCGGCGGGGAACTCTGCAGGTATTAGGGGGCGGACCATTCCCGGCGGATCTCAAAGGAAGCGGACGGCTCGAACTAGCCAATTGGATTGCCAGCAAGGATAATCCCCTCACCGCTCGCGTGATCGTGAATCGCATCTGGCAGGGACAGTTTGGACGCGGGCTGGTCGCAACCGCCAACGATTTCGGCTCCCGCGGCGAAGCACCCAGCAACCAAGCTCTTCTGGATTACCTGGCCACGAGTTTCGTCGCCAATGGCTGGTCTATCAAAACGCTCCAAAAGGAGATACTGATGTCACACGCCTACCAGCTCTCCTCTGCGGATCTCGCTGCGAACGAAGAGATCGATCCTGATAATGCCTATATTTGGCGGCATTCGCGCACCCGGATGGACGCCGAGGAGATTCGCGATTCACTCCTGGCGGATTCCCAACTCCTAGACCGCAGCCCGGCGGGCGAGTTCAAATTCCCTCCGCAATCGCAATGGAATTGGGAGGAGCAGTTTGGATTTGAGCCCGATCCAAAGCAGTACGAAAACGACCGGCGGACTGTATACACCATGGTTCAAAGAAGCGTGCGCAGTACGTACTTCACGCTCTTCGATGGGCCCAGCACGAACGTCAGCACCGAACAGCGCAGCAACAGTTTGACACCGCTACAGGCGCTCTATTTCATGAATGCACCGTTCCCGGAGCGTTGTGCGACGAATCTCGCCGCCAAACTGGGCACATCGGACCCGAAGGAATCGATTCAGCAGGCATTTCTCACAATTTGGGGACGGTCGGCCACGGCGGCCGAGATGGACCGCTCCCTCGGATTTATTCAAAACGCGTCTAATTCCTTTGCGGCCCACGGCACGGCCGCAGGAGAAGCGCAACAAAAGGCACTCATTCAATTTCTCAAAGTGATGTTTGCCAGCAACGAATTCATGTTTATCGAATAGGAGATTACGATCATGTTTACGAACAAAAACGCTTCAACCCGTCGCACTGCCATTCGGTCCCTGGCGGGAGCCTCCATGCTGTTACCTGGCATGTTGCACCAGATGATGGCCGCCGATGCGCCGGCCCGGGCCGCTGCGGCCCCTCCGGATCCGCTTGCGCCAAAGCCGCCGATGTTTCCGGCCAAGGCCAAAAGAGTCATCTTCATGTATATGAGCGGCGGAGCTTCGCACGTCGATACCTTCGACCCGAAGCCTCGGCTGGTCACCGATCACCACAAGAGTTACAACAAAGGTTTCCTCCACGGCAGTCCGTTCGCGGCGAAACGATACTCTAACGCGGAAGCAGAAGTCACGGAACTCTTCCCGCACGTAGGTGCGTGTATGGAAGACATCTGCTTGATCCGCTCCATGTATAACGACATTCCCAATCATCCGCAGGCGACGCTGCAAATCCACGGCGGCTCCACCGTCCAGCCCCGTCCCAGCATGGGCTCCTGGGTTAGTTACGGACTTGGAACCATGAGCAGCGACTTACCGTCTTACATGGTTCTCGCGCCCGAAGTTCCCTACGGCGGCAGCGATGTATGGGATTCCGGCTTTTTGCCTGCATTTCACCAGGGCGTCCGCGTGATTCCCGGACAGGAGGCGATTCCGAATATGACGCGGCGCGCCTCCGCCGAGATCCAGGACATGGATCTGGGCCTCATCAACTTCTTCAACAAACGCAATCTAACGGAGCACGATGCCGATCGAACTTTGGCAACCCGCATCAAGACCTTTGAGACCGCCTACGGAATGCAGCGCGAGGCGCCGGAAGTCTTCGATATCACCCAAGAGTCCGACGCTACGCTCCAGCTATACGGGATCACCCGCGAAACCAAGAAGGGCTTCGGATGGATGTGCCTGGTGGCCAGACGTATGGCGGAACGCGGTGTCCGCTTCGTTGAGCTGATCAACGGCGGTGTCGACAAATACAGCAACTGGGACGCGCACTTGAACATCCGCATGCACGAGCCGCTGGCCAAGAAAAGCGATCAGGCCATGGCCGGACTGATCAAGGATCTAAAATCGCGCGGCATGCTCGACGATACGCTGGTGGTGTGGACCACTGAGTTTGGCCGGAATCCGGCCGACGAATCTCCCGATGAAGAGGGCCGCCGCCACCAGTCCGCGGCGTATTCCTCCTGGGTTGCTGGTGGCGGTTTCAAAGGCGGCTTGGTGTATGGTTCGACCGACGATTACGGATTGAAGATCGCCTCGGATCCGGTTCACATTCACGACCTCCAGGCGACCTTGCTGAATCAACTCGGGCTGGACCACACAAAGCTAACCTTCCGGCATGCCGGCCGCGATTACCGTCTGACGGACGTTTCCGGCAGGGTTGTGAAGGAACTGGTGAGTTAGTTTTGGATCCTTCCGTTTTTGCCTCATGCGGGAGCTATCAGCTCCCGCGATCTTAGTCGATCTTGCATTAGCCTCGTCGCTAGTTTCTTAGCGGTCCGAATATAGGAGTTTGCTCTGTCAGTCCTAGCTTAGGATAGGCCTGCTCTCCGTACGCCAGCAGTGCGCACCTCGTTCGTGTTTCGAATTCCAATCTCAACAATTCAGGGGAAGGATGGATATGAAACGGGGTCTTCTTATTGCTCTTTTGTCGGTCTTCATGACAGTCCCGAGTATGTTTGCGCAGGAGGCTGCGACGGCTGTCTTAACGGGCGTGATCACAGATCCCGGAGGGGCGTCGGTCCCAACCGCGAACATCGTCATTGAGAATGTGGACACGGGCCTGAAGAGAAACGTGGTCAGTAGCGATCAAGGAATCTACCGCGCGCAGCTCTTGCCAATCGGAAACTATGCGGTGACCGTGGAAGCGTCCGGGTTCGCTGTGACGAAGCAAACCGGCATCCATTTGGGGGTGGGGCAAGAGGTTTCGCTGAATGTAGCCCTCAAACTTTCGACAGTCGCCGCCTCGGTGGAAGTTACGGCCGAAGCGGCTCCCGTAGAAACCACGCGGTATGACCGCACGCAGGTGATTGGAAGTGAATCCATCGAATTCCTGCCCATCAATGGCCGCGACTTCACGGACTTCTCCTCGCTCGCGCCCACTGTCCTAAGCGTAGCTGGGAGTACCGGCAAGAGCATCTCGGTCGGCGGCGGCAGCGCCATGACGACGGGGATTTCCCTGGATGGTATGGATTATTCGGCCCCATTTCGCGGTATGCAGACGGGAGCGGTCTCGCCATACATCTTGAGCGAGGACGCGGTGCAAGAGTTTGAAGTCGTGCAAGGCGGCTTTGCGCCCGAGTTCGGTCGATCCATGGGCGGACGAATCAATGTAGTCACGAAATCGGGCGGAAACCTATTTCACGGGTCGGGCTTCTACTATTACCGGGGTAGCGACCTGGCGACGAACGATGCTCTGAATCGTGCTTTGGATTTTAATTCGCAACAATTTGGGGGAAGTGTCGGCGGCCCCATCATCAAAGATAAGTTGTTTTTCTTTGCCGTTTACGACCAACAGGCTCAGACCATCCCGCTGTTTCTCAGCATCCCGGCGTCATTGATCCAGGCGGGTGATCAGCTCGCTCCCCAGCTAAACCTGGCTGCGCAGGTCGGCAGGTTTCAGTCGACCAATAATGGCGAGAATCTGTTTGCGAAAATCGACTATAACCTCACTTCGACTCAGATGCTGAGTGGACGTTTCAATTACGTGAACGGCCAACAGGCTAATATCAATACCAGTCCGAACGCCGCGCTTGGAACAGAACGGAACCAGCAGGGCTATGTCTTTAACGAAATGGGTAGTTACATAACGATCATGGGCAAGAAGCTAAATGAGTTTCGCGTCGAGATCTCCCGGGACAATCAGCCGATCGAGAGTAATCCGCTGGGCGCCGGCCTGCCGGCCGCGGCTGTGATCGTAAATGGCACCAGCTACAACATCGGTGGCCCCAGTTCCGAGCAGAATCCCTTTTATCAGAATCGTGTGGAGGTAACCGATAGTTTTGGTTACCAGCTGGGTAGCCATTCAATCAAGTTTGGCGGCGATTTTAACCGAACAGGTTTGGATCAGTACTATGCCTCGGCTCCCCACGGATCCTATACCTATACGAGTCTGGCGAATTTTCTCGCGGGCGACGCTTCGTCGTTTAACCAGTATGTGCCCTTAAACGGACTTTCGGTGGTTCAGGCCGCTACCACAAAGTTTGACAATCATCTTTTGGCCTTCTATGTGCAAGATACCTGGCGCGCCAGGAAGAACTTGACCCTGAATTACGGTTTTAGATGGGAAGGGCAGTGGAATCCGCAGGCAAAGGTTAATCCCGATTATCCGCTTACTGGACATATCCCGAATGAGCTGAAGAACCCCGCCCCTCGGCTGGGAATCACCTGGGATCCTCTTGGTAAAGGCAAGACCGTAATACGGGTTGGCGCGGGCTACTTCTACTCCTACACCAATGGTCAGGACTTGATTCGCGCCTTCGACACCAATGCCACCACTGGTGCGGGAATTACGCTTACGCCGGCAGGAGCCGGAGGAAACCTGATCCCGACTTTCCCGAACGCCTTCGCCAGTTTCTCGAGCCTTCCGGCAGCTTCCATTCCGGCTTTGAATATCACGTATTTCGATCCACACTTCGAAGCGCCCCGGACTATCCAATGGACGGGGGGAGTCGAGCATGAAATAGCTTCTGGTACGACGGTTTCTGTGGATTTGATTATGAGCAACACGGTTCACGGCGATTATATGCGAAACATCAACTTATTCCCTTCGACGACCACCGATGCGAATGGCCGGCCTCTCTACAACAACTTGGTGCGGCCGGATATGCAGTATAACCAGATTCGCGTCATCGAGTCGGCATCTCGCGCAACTTACAATGCGCTCATCTTCACGATCAAGAAGCGGATGAACCGCTGGTATCAATTACAGGCCAACTACACGTATGCGCATGCCCGGGACAATGCGGGCACGGCCTTCGACGACGTCTGGACGGTGAACACCCAGGACAACTACAATTTCGGCCACGATATGGGATACTCCGCCACGGACGTTCGGCATCGGGCCGTGCTGAGCA
>Ga0302326_10010989_pt1 | contig 19544 bp, 16 predicted proteins | sample Palsa_T0_3_FD_202264 | JGI IMG/M metagenome (GOLD analysis project Ga0302326, IMG submission 202264) | Peat permafrost microbial communities from Stordalen Mire near Abisko, Sweden - Palsa_T0_3 | ecosystem: Environmental > Terrestrial > Soil > Palsa > Peat permafrost | place: Sweden: Abisko...
TGCGCCGGGAGATCATCACCACCTCGGTCATCAACGAGATGGTGGACACCGGCGGGTCCACGTTCCTGTTCCGGCTGGGCGAGGAGACCGGGCTGCCGGCGCCCGACATCACCCGGGCGTGGCTGGTGGCCCGCGAGGTCTTCGGCATGCCGGCCTTCTGGCAGCAGGTCGACCAGCTGGCGGGCGTGGTCGACGTGGACGCGCGGATCGCGGTCGTCCTCGAGGCGCGCAAGCTCATCGAGCGCGCGACCCGGTGGCTGCTGGTGAACCGGCGGCCCCCGTTCGGCATCGCGGAGACGGCGGGCTTCTTCGCCGAGGGCGTCGCCGCGGTCCGTTCGGCCCTGCCGAAGGTGCTCTCCGGGCGCGACCTGGTCGGCTACGAGGAACGACGTGCCTCCTTCGCCGGGCTCGGGGTGCCCGCGGGTCTGGCCGACGAGGTGGCGGCGATGGTGCCGTCGTACTCGGCGTTCGACATCGTGATGAGCGCGTCGGCCAGCTCGTGCGGGATCGCGGAGACGGCGGCGGTCTACTTCGCGGTGGCGGACCGGCTGCAGCTCGGGCGCCTGCGGGACCTCGTCGTCGCGCTGCCGCGTGAGGACCGCTGGGCGGCGATGTCGAGGTCGGCCCTGCGCGACGACCTGTACGGCGCGCACGCCGCGCTGACCCGGGACGTGCTCGCCGTCGGCTGCCCGGCCGACGGGGCGTCGCCGGAAGAGGCGGCGGCCCTGGTCTCGGCCTGGGAGGCGCGGAACTCGGACGCGGTGGCGCGGGCGGCGGGGACGTTGGCGGAGATCTGGGAGAGCGATCGGTTCTCGTTCACTACCCTCTCGGTGGCAGTGCGCGTTATCAGGTCGTTGATTTCTTAGAAGACCAAAGTCAAACCCGCAGGTCGGGCTGGGCGGCCAGAGCAATTTCCACCGGCACTCCTTCGGAAGGCCGGTGGAGATTCCCTGAGCCGCCCATCCCCTCTTTCAGGGGCTACCACCCCACCAGATAGCACCGCGCCAGCAGGCACTTCCGCCCCCACCGGGGGTCCGCCAACAGCGCATCTTCTTATCACTTCTGACCACTTTTTCGTCTTCCTATCGATTCTGACCACTTTCGAGGCCGAATTTCCGGGATTTTGTGGTCAGAACTGATATGAAGGCGCGGGCTGGTGGTCAGAAGTGATACGAAGGCGGGTCGCTGACAGACCCCTGTGGTCACTCGCGACACTTGGGGCGCGCTCGCCCCAGAGCGGGGTTGGGGTTAGGAGGCGGTGGCGTAGTTGAGGCCGCCGCCGATGGCTAGGACTGTGATCTTGGATGAGGTGGCCGCGGGGTCGATGGCGGCGAAGGAGAAGAGGCTCTGGGCCTCGAGCCTTATCCGGGAACTGGGGTGGCCGGACGGGAGGAGGGGGAGCACGTCCGGGGGGATATTGATCGGCGCGCCCGGCTCGACCGGGGAGGCGTCGTCGAAGTAGCCGGGGACGGCGACCGTGCTGTTCAGGTACATCGCGTAGAGGACGAGGGCGCCGCCGTCGGCGGTCCGGAGCGCGAACGCGGGATACGGCGTGCCCTCCATCGACCACTGGTAGACGTCGCCCGCCGGCACCTCGAGGCCGCTGTCGGCGCGGTCGCGCGCGGCCTGGTACAGGCCGGTGGTCAGCGGGCCGGCCTGCACCGCCTTGGCGGCGGCGCTGGCGGGGCCGTCGTCGACCACGGCCGCCTGCAGCGGGCCGGTGGCATAGGGCTGCGCCAGCAGCTCGGTCGAGGTCAGCGGCACCTGCGGGATATCGCCGTTCTTGTCCGTGGCCAGGCTGGGCAGGGTCGTGCCCGACGGGAACTGGGCGACGCTGGCCAACTGCCACGGCCCGGCGGCGGCCGACTGCTCGAACACCATCAGCGCCTGGCCGTCGACCGGCACCTGCGCCCCGCCGACCGAGACGGTCGCGTCCTTGCTCACGCCCTTGACCGCAAGCGCCCGGGTGACGTCGGCGACGAAGAAGCGGGGGTAGCCGGCCGGCTCGGGCAGGTAGAACGTCGGGGTGCCGTAGGCGTACTGGCCGACCAGCTTGATGCTGAGGGTGCTGCAGTAGGCGCTGGTGTCGCACGACGTGCTGCTGGCGGGCTGGCTCTTGAGCGTGGCGGAGACGAGCGACTGCTGCGCCCCGGTGACCACCGACAGCGCCAGCTTGCCGTCATCGGTCGCGGCGGCCTGGTTGCTGGCGGCGACGTAGGCGTCGAACGCCTGGGCCGCCTGGGTCTGCCTAAGGACGGGCGCGCCGCCGGTGTTTGCGCTGCTCGCGGTCGTGCCGGCCGCTGCCGAGGTGCAGCCCGCGACGGCCAGCGCCGCCGTCACGGCCAGCGCCATCGCGCAGGCCAGCCGGGGGCCGGCGGTCCGCGTTCCGGTCGGGCGCGCCGGGCTGAGCCGGGAGCCGCGCTTTTCGTGTGCCACAGATCGTGAGGATATCGGGCCGCGGCAGGCGGTCGGCGCGTGCTGGATACGCTGACAGGCCCTAATTCGCGTAGGCTTTCCCGCATGGCAGCTACCGATCCCGCAGACGAGATACCGGAACTGTCGTCCAAGCTCGACACCATCGAGGCAGTGGTCGACCCTGAGGCGATGCGCATCGAGGCGGTCGACTTGCGTGAGCAGTCCGCCGACCCGGGGCTCTGGGAGGACCAGACGCGCGCCCAGCAGGTGACCAGGCGGCTCTCCTATCTAGAGGGCGAGCTGGCGCGGATGGAGAGCCTGCGGCAGCGCCTGGCCGACACCCAGGTGATGTTCGAGCTCGCCGACGAGATGCACGAGCAGGCCGCCAGGGACGAGGCCATCGCCGACCTCGCCGCGGTGCGCAAGGACATTGACGCCCTCGAGGTCCGCACGCTGCTGAACGGCGAGTACGACATCCGCGAGGCGCTGATCACGATCAACTCGCAAGCGGGCGGCGCCGACGCCGAGGACTTCGCCGGGAACCTGCAGCGGATGTACCTGCGCTGGGCCGAGCGGCACAAGTACCCGGCCGAGATCTACGACGTCTCCTACGGCGAAGCGGGCATCAAGTCCACCACGTTCGCGGTCAAGGCGCCGTACGCCTACGGCACGCTCCGCGGCGAGCAGGGCACGCACCGGATGGTCCGCATCTCCAAGTACGACAACCAGGGCCGCCGCCAGACCTCGTTCGCCGGGGTCGACGTGTTGCCGGTGGTGGAGCAGACCGACCAGGTGGACATCCCCATCGACGAGCTCCGCATCGACGTGTTCCGCTCATCGGGCCCCGGCGGCCAGGGCGTCAACACGACCGACTCGGCCGTGCGGATCACCCACCTGCCGACCGGGATCGTGGTCTCCTGCCAGAACGAGCGCTCCCAGATCCAGAACCGGGCCTCGGCGATGGCCGTCCTGCAGGCCAAGCTGCTGGAACGGCGGCGGCTTGAGGAAGCGAAGGAACTTGACGCGCTGCGCGGCGACGGCGGCCGCGCCTGGGGCACCCAGATCAGGAACTACGTGCTCTACCCGTACCAGAACGTGAAGGACGTGCGCACCGGCTACGAGACCGGGCAGGCGCTCGCGGTCCTCGAGGGCGAGATCGACGACTTCATCGACGCCGAGATCCGCTGGCTCCGTAAGGGCGAGCGGGGCGATTAGCCAAGTAGGGGCCGGGCCTGTCGTAGCCCGCCTGCCGGCGAGTCGTGCTTACGGGACCACGTGAGTGGCGATGAGGAGGCCGAGGAGCAGGAGCAGGGCGGCCGCGACGAGCAGTTGAGGTGTGAGGGTCAGGCCATGGTGATGGACGTGCTCGCGGGCGGCCCGGCAGACCGAGCAGCGGCCCTCGACCACGGGTCCCGCGCAGTTGGCGCAGATGAGGTGCTCGCAGCTCATTTCAGACTCCTTCCGGTAGCAGTGCCCCGGCGCACTTGGCGTGATCTGGAGCCTTAGCTGCCAGTTTCCCCCTAGACTGTTCCCTGGCCAACCCAGGTTACCCGCAAGTTGCCCGGCTCGGCCGGAAATACCCGTGTGGCGGCCTACCTGCGCCGACGCGCTTAAGGCCGGCGTACAACAGCCCTTCATCGAGAGATCGTGTGATGGCCCAGTGATCGAGTTCCAGAACGTAACCAAGGTCTACCCGAACCAGAATCGGGCCGCGCTTGAGAACGTCGACCTGACGGTCAACAAGGGAGAGTTCGTCTTCCTCGTAGGGCCGTCCGGCTCTGGCAAGTCCTCGTTCCTCCGGCTGATCCTCCGCGAGGAGCGTCCCAACGACGGCAGGATCCTGGTGGCGGGCAACGACCTCGCCCGCCTCACGAACTGGAAGGTCCCCGCCCTCCGGCGCAAGATCGGCTGCGTGTTCCAGGACTTCCGGCTGCTGCCGAGCAAGACCGTCGAGCAGAACGTGGGTTTCGCGCTCGAGGTGATCGGCAAGCCGCGGCGGTTCATCAAGCGGGTGGTGCCCGAGGTGCTTGACCTGGTGGGCCTGGAGGGCAAGCACGACCGGATGCCGGACCAGCTCTCCGGTGGCGAGCAGCAGCGGGTCGCGATGGCCCGGGCGTTCGTCAACCGGCCGATGATCCTGCTCGCCGACGAGCCGACCGGGAACATCGACCCGGCGACCTCGATCGGCATCATGAAGGTCCTCGACCGCATCAACAGAACCGGCACGACCGTCGTCATGGCCACCCACGACGCCGCGATCGTCGACTCGATGCGCAAGCGCGTGATCGAGCTCGAGTACGGCAAGGTGGTCCGCGACCAGAACCGCGGCATCTACGGCCAGGCTTACTGAGCGACCGGGTTATTACCGCTCGCTTACCGGGTGCCTCGACCGACGGCACATGACTTACCAAGGATGAGATAAGGCCAGTATGCGTTCTAACTTCGTGTTCCAGGAGATCTGGGTCGGGCTGCGCCGGAACCTCACCATGACCGTGGCACTCGTCGTCGTGGTGGCGATCAGCCTCTCCCTGCTCGGCACGGGCCTGCTCTTCGTCAAGCAGGTTGATCGCACCCGCACGTACTGGCAGAGCCAGGTGGAGATCTCGGTCTACCTCTGCTACAAGGGCGACATCAACCCGACCTGCCATGGCGCGATCACCGCGGCCCAGCTGTCGAGCATCGAGGCGACGCTGAACGGCATGCCGAACGATGTCCAGAAGGTCACCTACGTTTCCCAGCAGCAGGCGTTCACGCTGTTCAAGTCGGCCATGTCCAACGAGCAGTCGCTGGTCTCGACCGTCACCCCGAGCGAGCTGCCGCCCTCGCTCGAGATCAAGCTGGTCAATCCGTCGGCCGACTACAACATCGTGTCGACCGCGGTCCAGGGCGCTCCGGGGGTGGACTCCGTCATCGACGAGATGACGATCCTGGAGAAGTTCTACTCGCTGCTCAACGGCCTGCGGAACGCGGTCGTGGTGGTGGCCCTGATCCTCGTCGTCGCCGCGATCCTGCTGGTGGCCAACACGATCCGGCTGTCGGCCTTCAACCGGCGCAGAGAGACCGGCATCATGCGGCTGGTCGGCGCCTCCAACTTCTACATCCAGCTGCCGTTCCTGCTCGAGGGCGTGATCGCCGGCCTGGCCGGCTGGGTGATCGCGGCCGCCTTGCTCATCGGGGTTAAATCGCTGCTGCTCAACAACCTCCAGCAGTACTTCAGCTATAACGTCGGGCTCTCGGCGGGCGACTTGATCGAGGTCATCGTGCTCGCGATGGTCATCGGGGTGGCCCTCTGCGGCGTCACCGCGTTCGTAACCCTTCGCCGCTACCTGAGGGTCTAGGTATCTTCTGTAGACAGGGGAAGGTCCGACAGGAGAGACGTGGCACGCGAGCAGGGAAACAAGGTCATCGCCTCGAACCGGCGGGCCCGGCACGAGTACGCCATCGAGGAAACGCTTGAAGCCGGGGTCGCGCTGACCGGGACCGAGGTCAAATCACTGCGCGCCGGCCGCGCGTCGCTCGCTGATGGGTTCGCGCAGGTCGTTGACGGGGAAGTCTGGCTACACAACGTTCATATCCCGGAGTACACCCAGGGAACGTGGACGAACCATTTGCCCAGACGGACCAGGAAGCTGCTGCTGCACCGGGGGGAGATCGAGCGACTGGTCCGCAAGACGTCGGAGCAGGGGCTGACGCTGGTCCCGCTGTCGCTCTACTTCAAGGACGGCAAAGTCAAGGTGGAGCTCGCACTTGCCCGCGGTAAACGGACATATGATAAGAGGCAAGACCTGGCCAAGAAAGACGCGGCCAGGGAGGTTGAGCGTGCCATTCGGCGACGACGGTGACTCCGGAGGCTGACGGTGACTGCGCGCTCTCGTGAGCGGGGTAGCCACGCCGGCCGACCCCGGGGACATATCGTGCCGTTCCCGCCCCTCGGGCCAGGCACGCAGACCCCGGTCAAGCCTGTCGGCGGTGACGGGGTCGCCGACCCCGTGGTACCGAGACTTCCGGATGCACCGGAAGGGCCGGGCGGCCCGGTGCCGCCGGGCGGCTCGACCGTCCAGCAGCCGTCCCCGAATGCCGCGCCGCCGCCGGGCAGGCCGCCGCGATCGGGCGGCAGCCGGCATCGCAAGCAGCCGGCCCGCAAGGGCTGGCTGTCCCGCAAGCAGAAGATGGCGGCCGTCCTCGCGCTCGTCGTCGCCGCGTTCGGGTTCGGCCTGACCGACGGCTTCGGCAGCGAGGAGTCGGCCGAGCCGGCCGTGCAGGCGTTCGTGCTCGACTGGGACCAGGGTCACTACGCGCAGGCGGCCGCGCTCACCGACGGCGCTCCCGGCCAGGTCGCCGCGGAGCTCGCCACGGCCTACACCGACGTCGACGCGACCGACACGTTCTTCGCGCTGAAGTCCGTCACCCAGCACGGGTCCACCGCGGTGGCGCAGTTCCAGGCCACCGTTGACCTGGCCCAGTCCGGGCAGCAGTGGACCTACACCGGACGGTTCCTGGTGACCTCGTCCGGCGGGCAGTGGACCATTCACTGGTCGCCCTCGCTGATCAACCCCAGCCTGGCGGCGGGTGACCGGCTCGCGGCCGTGACCACCTTCCCGCAGCGCGGGCAGATCACCGACATGAACGGCCAGTCGCTGGTCACCGAGTCGGCCGACTACCAGGTCGGCGTGTACCCGGACCGGCTCACCAACGAGGCGGCCACCGCCGCCAAGTTCAGCGCGGCCACCGGGCTCGACCAGCAGCAGGTGCTCGGCCAGATTCAGGCCGCGCCGCCGAACTCGTTCCTGTCCCTGCTGACCCTGCCGTCGAACTCGTTCACCGCGCAGTGGCCGGATCTGGCCAAGGTGCCGGGCCTCGGCTACATGCGGCAGATGGACCGGCTGTTCGACTCGCCCGAGCAGCAGACGGTCGGCGAGGTCGGGACCGAGGAGTCGCCGGTGCTGCGGGCCGAGGGCGCCGCCTACCAGCCCGGCATGACCGTGGGGCAGTCCGGTCTTGAGCAGACCTATCAGGACGCTCTGGTCGGCACCCCGACGACCTCGATCGTCGTCGTGAACTCGGCCGGGCGCACGGTCGCGACGCTATGGGACGAGCCCGGGCACCCCGGCAGCACGCTGCGGACGACGCTGAGCGCGACCGCCCAGCAGGCCGCCGCGACCGCCCTGGCCGACCAGTCCGGCTCCGGTGAGATCGTGGCCGTCGACACTCGCAGCGGCGACATCCGGGTGCTGGCATCCCGCCAGCACGGGTCCACCCCGTTGCCGGACGGCGGCAGCACGCTGACCGGCGAGGTGGCTCCGGGCATGTCCTTCAGCATCGTGTCGGCGGCGGCGCTGCTGTCGGCTCATGTCGCCGAGAACCAGCCGCTGCCGTGCCAGCCGACGGCCACCGTCGGCGGGGTGACGTTCAGCTATCAGGCCAGCGGGCCGAGCACGTCGACGTTCGCATCCGACTTCGCCTCCGGCTGCGGCACCGCGTTCGCGACCCTGTCCAGGACCCTGACCTCGATCCAGCTGACCGCGGCCGAGCGCGCCTTCGGCATCGGCTCGTCGTGGCACCTAGGGGTGCCGGCGTTCTCCGGATCGGCCTCGACCGCCTCGGGCGCGGCGGAGATGGCCGCGCAGGCGATCGGCCAGAGCGGGGTGCTGATGAGCCCGCTGGGCATGGCGATGGTGGCGGCCGAGGTGGACTCCGGCGTCGGCCTGTCGCCCCGGCTCATCGCGGGCGACCCGGCGGCCACTACCCAGGCGCCGATGTCGGCCAGCAGCCTCAGCGAGCTCAGGCAGCTCATGCGGCTCGCGGTCAAGTCCGGGGCGGCCCACCCGGCCGACCTGCCGGGCGGGGGAGTCTACGGCCAGGCGGGCACCGTCAAGACCGGCGCCAACGCCTACCTGAGCTGGTTCGTGGGCTACCGGGGCGACCTGGCGGTGGCGGCGATCGAGACCGGCACCACCGCCAGCCAAGCGGCGGCGTCGCTGGCGGGCGACTTCCTGAAGACGGTCGGCTCCTGAAGACGGTCGGCTCCTGAAAGCAGTCGGCTAGCGAGCAGTCACGCCCGTATGGCACACTAAGTCTCGTGACGACCGGCCTGATTATTATCGGCGGGCGCATCGGCAGCTAGGGAACGATCCCAGTGCCGATGCGCAGACCTCTCGCGTTCCGCGGGGGGTCTTTTGTTTTGTCACCCGACCCGGAAGAAACGGACAGCGACGATGGTCGACGACCAGTTCCACGTCTACGACACCACCCTCCGCGACGGCGCGCAGCAGGAGGGCCTGAGCCTCACGGTCGCCGACAAGCTGGTGATCGCGCGGCACCTGGACCGTCTCGGCGTCGGGTTCATCGAGGGCGGCTGGCCGGGGGCGATTCCGAAGGACACCGAGTTCTTCCGCCGGGCGCAGACCGAGCTCGAGCTGGGCCACGCCACCCTGGCCGCGTTCGGCTCGACCCGCAAGGCCGGCGTCAGGGCGGCCGACGACCCGCAGGTGGCCGCGCTCCGGGAATCGCGCGCCCCGGTCGTCACTCTGGTGGCCAAGAGCCACGACCGCCACGTCGAGCTCGCCCTGCGCACCACGCTCGACGAGAACCTGGCGATGATCGCTGACACGGTAAGACACCTGACAGCGGAGGGCCAGCGGGTCTTCGTCGACGCCGAGCACTTCTTCGACGGGTACCGGGCCAACCCGGCCTACGCCATGGAATGCGTCCGCGCCGCCGTCGAGGCCGGCGCGAGCGTGGTCGCGCTGTGCGACACCAACGGCGGCATGATGCCGACCGAGCTGGCCGACGTCGTCCACGCGGTCGCGCAGGCAACCCAGGCCAGGCTGGGCATCCACTGCCACGATGACACCGGCTGCGGCGTCGCCAACACCCTGGTCGCGGTGGAGGCCGGCGTCACCCACGTGCAGGGCACCGCCAACGGCTACGGCGAGCGGGCCGGCAACGCGAACCTGTTCAGCGTGGTCGCGGGCCTGCAGCTGAAGAAGGGCAGCGTGGTCCTCGAGGGCGACGGCATCCGCGAGATGGCGCGCATCGCCCACGCGATCAGCGAGGTCACCAACGTCACCCCGGACACTCATCAGCCCTACGTCGGCTTCTCCGCGTTCGCGCACAAGGCCGGGCTGCACGCCTCCGCCATCCGCGTCGACCCGATGCTCTACCAGCACATCGATCCCGCGCTGGTCGGCAACGACATGCGGATGCTGGTCTCCGACATGGCCGGCCGCGCCTCGGTCGAGCTGAAGGGCCGCGAGCTCGGCTTCGACCTGTCCGGGAGCAAGGACGTCATCAGCCGGGTCACCGACAAGGTCAAGGAGCTCGAGGCGCGCGGTTATTCGTTCGAGGCCGCCGACGCGAGCTTCGAGCTGCTGCTCAGGGACGAGCTGGCGGGCGAGCGCAGGCGGCACTTCACCGTCGAATCCTGGCGGGTGATCGTCGAGCAGCGGGAAGATGGCACCGTGACCAGCGAGGCGACGGTCCGGCTGGTCGCCAAGGGGGAGCGGGTCATCGCCGTCGGCGAGGGCAACGGCCCGGTCAACGCGCTCGACCGGGCGCTGCGGTCGGCTCTCGAGCAGACCTTCCCCGAGCTCGCCACCCTGCAGCTGACCGACTTCAAGGTCCGCATCCTGGAAGGCACGTCCGGCACCGGGGCGATCACCCGGGTGCTGGTCGAGTCGGGCGACGGCCACGGCGGCACCTGGTCCACCGTCGGGGTGGACGAGAACGTCATCTCCGCCTCCTGGCACGCACTCGAGGAGGCGGTCAGCTACGGCCTGCTGCGGGCCGGACGCACCCCTGACTGACCGGTGGGAGCGGGCGGAAAGCGCGGAGCACGGGACCGTTCGACCGGAAGGATTTGATACCCCGATCGCGGACCAGGCACCGGCGGGCATACCTTAGGCACATGGATGAGAAGGAGATCATGGCGCGGATCAGCGGGCTGATCGAGACCGAGCACGACCTTCGCGCTCAGCTGGCCGACGGCACGCTGAGCTCGGAACAGGAGCGGGCGCGTCTTCGTTCTGCAGAAGAGGCGCTTGACCAATGCTGGGACCTGCTGCGCCAGCGACGGGCCAGGCGGGAGTTCGGCGAGAGCCCGGACGGCGCCGAGGTGCGCCCGGCGGCCGAGGTGGAGGGTTACCAGCAGTAGCCCGGCGGCCCGCGGCAGATTGTGCAAAGGAGCATCGTGCGTATCGCAAGGTTCGCCAAGGGCGACGGCGTCGCCTACGGGGTCGTGGAGGGGGAGGCCGAGGAGCCGCAGACGGTCGAGGAGCTGTACGGCCATCCGTTCGGCATCGACCCGGCGGGCGTCCGGCTCACCGGCAACCGCTTCCCGCTGGCCGAGGTGCGGCTGCTCGCCCCGGTGCTGCCGTCCAAGGTGGTGGCGGTGGGCAAGAACTACGCGGGGCACGTGCGCGAGATGCGTGAACTATTTGCCGGAGCCGACCTCCCGGCCGAGCCGGTGCTCTTCCTCAAGCCCTCGACCTCGGTGACCGGCCACGGCGACCGGATCGCGTACCCGGTCAAGCTGACCGACCATGTCGACCATGAGGGCGAGCTGGCGGTGATCATCGGCCGGCTCTGCCGGGACGTGCCGAAGGAGCGTGCGGCTGAGGTCATCTTCGGCTACACCTGCGCGAACGACGTGACCGCGCGGGATCTGCAGGCCCGGGACGGGCAGTGGACGCGGGCGAAGGGCTTCGACACGTTCTGCCCGCTCGGCCCGTGGATGGAGACCGCCGCCGACCCGGCCGACCTCGGCATCACCACCACCGTCAACGGGGACGTCCGGCAGCACGCGCGGACCAGCGAGCTGCTGTGGGACGTGCCGTCGCTGATCGAGTACGTGTCGTCGGTGATGACCCTGCTCCCGGGCGACGTGCTGCTCACCGGCACCCCCGAGGGCGTCGGCCCGCTGACCGCCGGGGACGAGGTCAGCGTGACGATCTAGTCGATCGGCACGCTGACCAACCGGGTCACCATCCGCGACTAGGAGGCTGGGCCCCCGACCCGCTCGCGCAGATGCCTGAGCTGCCGCTCCGCGTGCGCCTGAGGCCAGCTGTGCCCGCTGTAGGGGTAGACCGCGATCTCCTTGTCGGCGACCGTGAGCTCGTTGTAGGCCGCGTACACGGTCGAGGGCGGGCAGATGTCGTCCATCAGCCCGACGCTGACCAGCGTCGCCGCCGTGATCCGGCGGGCGAGCAGCGCGCAGTCGACGTAGCGGAGCGTGTCCAGCGCCCGGCCGGCCAGCGCGACGTTCTCGGCCAGGAACTCCGGGATCTCGGTGTAGGGCGGGTGCGGCGCGAGCGTGATCGCCCGCTGGATGTCGCACAGGAACGGCACGTCGGCGTGGCAGACGGCGACCGCGTCCGGCCGCAGCGCGGCGGCGGCGAGCGCGAGGGCGCCGCCCTGGCTGCCGCCGCTGACCGCGATCGCGGCTGACGGCCCCGCCAGCTCGCGCGCGGTGTCGACCGCGAGCGCGGCGTCGGTGAACATCCGGGTGTAGTAGTACTCCTCCGGGGTGGTGATGCCGCGGGTCATGACCAGCGAGTTCTCCGGCCCGGAGCCGGCCCCGTCGGCGGTCGCCCCGCTCGACCAGCGGCCGCCCTGGCCCCGGCTGTCCATCACCAGCACCGGGTAGCCGAGCGCGGGCAGCAGCAGATGCTCGGCCGGGACGCCCCGGCCGCCGCCGTAGCCGATGAACTTGACCACCACCGCGCCCGCGGCGCGGCCGGCCGGCGTGATGTACCAGGCCCGGACCCGCTCGCCGGCGCCGCCGGAGAACTCGACGTCGGACACCTCAAGCGGCGCGTACAGGCCCGGCTCGTGGGCCGTGACCGTGACCGGCCGGGCCTGGTCGCGGGCCTCCCGCAGCCGGGCCGCCCACCAGTCGTCGAGGCCGTCCGGCTCCTGCGTGCTGGTCCGATACTCGCGCAGCCGCTCAAGCGGCAAGTCATACCAAGGCATGGCAGGTGACTCTAGCCCGCCAAGATCTTCACAATCTTTATCCCGAACGGTCCGAGGGTGACTGTGTCCACCGTCAGCTCATCGTCGAGGTCGGCCAGGCGTTCGTCGGGGGGCAGCGCGGGCTTGACCGTCAGGTTCTCGTCCGCGTGGCTGGCCAGCACCGCGAACCGGCTGCCGTCGGCGTGCACGAGCACGTCGCAGGCGACCCTCGGGTCATCGACGGCAATCGGGCGGCGGACGCCGGCGTGGGTGGCGAGCGCGCCGTAGAGCGTGACCGTCGCGTCCGGGTTGACCCGCGGGGTGAGCGCGGCCATGTACTCGAGCGGGTAGCTGCAGAGGATCAGCCAGCCCCGGCCGGCCTGGCGCCTCAGCAGCGCCGGGCGGCCGTGCGCGTCGGTGGCGATGACCTCGGCCGTGGTCGGGGTGAGGGGCAGGTAGGCGCGGCCGTGCTCGCTGCCGGCCGCCTTGAACTCGAGGGTGCTGCCGCGGGCGAGGCCGCCGAAGTCGCGGGTGAAGGTGAGCCGCACCGTATCGTCCTCGATCCGGTCGCCGACCCCGACGTCGAGCTGGTGCCTGATTCCGAACAGCTCGTTCATGCTCCCGTAGGAGGGGCCGCGGTGCCAGGGGACGTCGCCCGCGCAGTAGGAGACGTACACGGTGGCGCCGCCGGAGCTCGCGAGTTCCTCCAGGCGGGCGGCGGTGGGGGCGAGGAACTGCTTGACCGACGGGGCGAGGTACAGCCGCGCGCCGTCTTCGATGCCCGTCGTCTCCCTGGTGAGCTTGGGCGGCAGGTCGGCCAGCCGGGCGGCGACGTAGCCCTGCTGCAGCGACTTCGCGACCGCCTGGTGGCCGTCCGGCGAGGTGAACGGGTACTGGGTGTCGAGGTAGGACGAGACGATGAGGGCGGTGTCGGTGTCGGCTCGGCTGGTGCGGGTGTGGTCGATGGCTTCGAGCGTGCGCGCGAAGCTCCGCATCTCCCCGAGCGTCGGCTTCGGCCGGCCGTGGGCGTCGGTGAGCCCGAAGTTCTGCTCGAACGCGTGGTGCCGGTACGGGTCGTTGCCCGGCAGCGCGAAATCGGCGTTGTTCCACGCGATCCAGCCGGTCGCGCCGGCCAGCAGGGTGCCGTGCAGCACGTGCCGGTAGTACGTGGCGGCGTTCGCGTCGGAGGCGAAGTCGGAGCTGACGCCGAACTCCTCCATGATCACCGGCTTGCCGAACGTGCCCGCCAGCTCGCAGGCGAGGGCGGCCGCGTAGCGCTGGCGGATGGGGTCGTCGCCGACGGGGTAGGTGTGCGGGCCGAGGAAATCGGATATCTCGGATATGTCGGCCAGCCGGAAGCCGTTGTCGACCCCGGTGACCTCGATCCCCCAGGCGCCGTCGCCGAGCGAGAACGGCTGGCGGCCGCCGGCCGCGCGAACCGCGTCCCTGATGATCCGGGCCCAGGCGGCGACGGTCTCGTGGTCCGTGGCCGATCCGCCGTAGATCGGCATCTCGTTGCTGACCAGCCAGCCGGCGACGGCCGGGTGGCCGGCGTACCGGCGCGTCATCTCGGCCGCGAACCAGGCTTGGCGGCCGACCATCCAGACGTCCTCGTAGAGATGGCGGCCGTTCCGCCAGCCCGGGTCCCAGTTCTCGCCCGACATGTGACCCACGATGAAGGTGGGGACGGTGGCAAGACCTTGCTCGGCGTGCCGGTCGAGGAAGTCAGCGAACCGCGCGGTCAGGTTCTCGTCGATCTCATAGGGGCTCGGCATGAAATCCGGCCAGTAGAAGAACGACCTGGTCATGGTCAGGCCGTGGTCCTTCAGCACGGCGAGTTCGGCCCTGATGACGTCGGGGTCGTAGCTCCGCCACATCAGCGGGCCGCCCGTTCGCGACCAGAAGTTGGCGCCCAGCCAGCTGGCCGGCCCGCCGCCCGTCATGACCCTCGCGGTGTCTCTGCGCACCAATGCCTCTCCCTCTGCCGGCTGAACCCTGCGCCGTACTCGCCGGCTCGCGGTGGACTATACCGGTTAAGCAAATGATCGTCTATGCTGACATGGGCATTCGGGGCGCGTCCGGGCGCTCCGGTTATGCTTGACCGGGACCGCGCGCCGCGAAGGGAAGCCGGATGAGACGTCCGACCATTGCCGACATCGCCCAGCGGGCAGGTGTCACCAAGGCCGCCGTCTCCTTCGCCCTGAACGGCCAGCCAGGCGTCTCGGCGGCGACCAGGGAGCGCATCCTCGCGATCGCCCAGGAGGTCGGCTTCCAGCCCAACAGCGCCGCCCGCGCCCTGACCGCGGGCAAGGCCGAGGCGTTCGGGCTGGTGATCGACCGGCCCGCCCAGACCCTCGGCATCGAGCCGTTCTTCATGCAGCTCGTCTCCGGCATCCAGGCCGAGCTGTCCGCGCATCAGGTGACGCTGCTGTTCACCGTGACCGAGGACACCGACGCCGAGATCGCGCTCTACCGCCGGTGGTGGCAGCAGCGCCGGGTGGACGGCGTGTTCGTGGTGGACCTGCAGGTGGACGACCGCAGGGTCGGCGTGCTCGAGGAGCTGCGGATGCCGGCCGTGGTGATCGGCACGCCGCGGGGTTCGGGGACGCTCCCCGCCGTCTGGCAGGATGACCAGGCCTGCGTGGAGACCGTGGTCGGGTATCTGGCGAGGCAGGGGCACCGCCGGATAGCGCGCGTCGGCGGGCGGGCCGAGTACTGGCACACGGTGCTCCGCCGCGAGGCCTTCGCCTCGGTCGCCGCGGTGGCCGGCCTCGACGCCGTCTCGGTCGAGGCGGACTACTCGGCCGAGCACGGCGCCGCCGCCACGGTGGGGCTGCTCGGCTCGGCCGAGCCGCCGACCGCGATCCTGTACGACAGCGACGTGATGGCGGCCGCCGGGCTCGGCGTGGCCCAGCGGATGGGGTTCAGCGTGCCGGACCGGCTGTCGATCGTCTCCTGGGACGACTCCGCGCTGTGCGAGCTGATGCATCCGGCGCTGACCGCGCTGCGCGGGGATATCGCCGCCGCCGGGTCGGCCGCCGCCCGCATACTGCGCGAACTGGCGGCCGGGGGCCAGCCCGAGAGCGTGGCCGAGTCGCCGCCTGAGCTCCACGTCCGGATGAGCTCCGGTCCCGCGGGCGTTCCGGTGCTCCCCGCGACCGGGCGGACCCGCCTCACCGCTTAACCGGCCCGATACCCGATCGCGACGCGAGCGATATAGAGACGGCTCTTTACTTGCGCGCCTCCTTGGGTTAACACTTAACCGGTATAGCCCAGTAGTTAACCGGTATAGCCCACTGCGTGAGCGGCGACACCGGGCCACCGGGCGGGCCGGTCATCACGAGATTTGCTAGTGAGAAGGTAGGAGCAGGTGAGACCTACAAAGGGATTCACGGGCAGGCGGTGGCGGACCGCCAGATATGGCACCGTCGCCATCGCCGTGCTGACGCTCGGCGTTGCCAGCGCCTGCAGCAACAGCGCGCCGCCCAGCAGCGGCAGCACCACGTCAACGTCCGCCTCGGCGCCCGCGTCATCGGCGCCGGTGTCGACCACCAGCTTCCCGCGGAGCCAGACGCTCTACACCAGCGGCACGTCGTACTCGGCGCCGTCCAACTGGAACCCGCTCGACACCGGTAACTTCGCGACCGGTACCCAGGGCCTGATCTACGAGCCGCTCTACCTGTACGACCCGATCAAGAAGGCCTACGACCCGTGGCTCGCCACCGGCGCGCTCAACTCCGGGTGGAAGGGCAGCAGCTACGTCATCAACGTCCGCTCGGGCGTGAAATGGAGCAACGGCACGGCGCTCACCGGCGCCGACGTCGCGTACTCGATCAACCTGGCGCGGACCAACCCGGCCGACCCGTACTCGTCCAACGTGGCGACGGTCGCGAGCGCCACCGCCAGCGGCAACACGGTCACGGTGACGTTCAAGGGCACGCCGGGCTATACCGAGTTCACCGACTATCTGTGGCGGGCGCCGGTCCTTCCGCAGGCCGTCTGGTCCAAGCTCTCCGGCAGCCAGATCGCGACCTACGCCAACACCCACCCGGTCGGCACCGGCCCGATGACGCTGGACACCTACAACGCCCAGGAGGTCGCGTACCAGACCCAGCCGAACTGGTGGGCCACCAGCGCGCTCGGCCTGAGCTTCAAGTTCAAGTATCTCGTGGATGTCGTCAACGGCTCCAACGACCAGGAGCTCGGCCAGCTGACGGCGGGCGACATCGACTGGTCGAACAACTTCCTGCCCGGCATCAACCAGCTGATGCAGGCCGTCGGCGGCAACTCCGGCTACACGCTCAAGACCTTCTACTCGTCCGCCCCCTACATGCTCTCCGCCAACACGGTCTGGCTCGAGCCGAACGACTCGGTCGCGCCGATGAGCAACGTCAACTTCCGCAAGGCGATCGCGTACGCGCTCAACCCGGCGACGATCGCCCAGACGGTGTACGGCGGCATCGCCGAGGCGGCCAACCCGACCGGCCTGCTGCCCGGGCTCTCCTCCTTCGTCAACCAGGGCGTGGTGAGCGCGGACGCGCCCAGGTACAACACCGCCAAGGCCAAGTCGTACCTGGCCGCGTCCGGCTACCACGGGCAGGCCATCACCCTCCAGGTGCCGGAAGGATGGTCGGACTGGATGGACGCCACCACCGTCATCAAGGACGAGCTCCAGGCGGTCGGCATCAACATCTCGGTCATCTACCCGCAGGCCAACACGCGCACCGCGAACGTGGACGACGGCAACTATGACCTCCAGCTCGACAACAACGCGGGCGCCGACTCCACCCCGTGGAGCTACTACCAGCGGGTGTTCGCGCTGCCGATCGCCAAGGACCAGGATTCCCAGCTCAACTGGGAGCGGATCAGCTCGCCGGCCGACTGGTCGCTGGTGCAGGAGGCGGCCACCGTCCCGCTGACCGACACCGCCAAGCTGGACTCCATCTACACCCAGCTGGAGACCGACTTCTTCGCCCAGGAGCCGGTGATCCCGCTCTGGTACAACGGCGCCTGGTTCCAGGGCAACACCTCGGTCTGGTCGGACTACCCGGCCAGCGCCGGGTCCGACCAGAACATGCCGGTCATGTGGGCCGGCTACCTCGGCGCGATGACCACGGTCTACGCGCTGGCCGACCTGCGGCCGACGCCGGCCGCCGCCAGCTGACGCTCTCGGTTCGTCAATCGGATTAGCCACTGGCACGGTCCTGCCAACCACCCGCCTCCCGACCGCGTGAGCGGTTCGGGAGGCGGGTCGGCGGGGCCGTTGATCTACCTCGGGAGTCTGCCCGTGCGGCGCTATCTCATCAGGAAGCTGATCACCTACGTGCTGGCGTTCTTCGTCGGCGTGACCATCGACTGGGGCATCCCGCACCTGATACCGGGAGATCCGATCCAGGGTCTGCTGGCCAGGTTCAGCCAGCTGGATCCCGCGTCCTACGCGGCCCTCTACAAGACGTTCGCCCAGTCGTTCGGGCTCAACGTGTCGCTCTGGCAGCAGTACCTGAACTTCTGGAAGGGCCTGCTGACCGGGAACATGGGGATCAGCATCTCCGACGACCCCAACACGGTCACGTCGCTCGTCTTCGGGGCGATGCCGTACACGCTGGCGTTGCTGGTCCCGGCCGTGGTCCTGTCCTACATCGTCGGGAACCGGCTGGGCGCGGCCGCGGCGCGACGCAAGCTGCTCGACAACACCGTGCTTCCCCTCGGATATGTCTTCCAGGCCATCCCGTACCCGTGGCTGGCGCTGGTGGTGCCGTACCTGCTGGGCGTGGTCTGGCACGTGTTCCCGATCTCCGGCGCCTACTCGGAGACGCTGCTGCCCGCCTGGAACTGGACGTTCATCGCGAGCCTGCTCGACCACTGGTTCCTGCCGTTCCTGACCGTGTTCATCGTGAGCCTCGGCGGCTGGGCCATCGGCATGCGGAACCTGGTCATCTACGAGCTCGAGAACGACAGCTCGCGCTACCTGCGCGCGCTGGGCGCGAGCGAGCGGGTGGTCCGCCGGTACGCCTACCGCAGCGCGTCGCTGCCGCAGCTGTCCGGCCTGGCGCTGGCGCTCGGGGTGGTCATCGGCGGCAACATCGTCACCGAGATCGCGTTCGACTACCCCGGCCTCGGCCACCTGATCTACGGCGCGATCACCAGCCAGGACTACTTCCTGCTGCAGGGCATCTTCATCTTCATCGTCATCGGCGTCCTGATCGCCAACTTCATCATCGACCTGGTGTTCATCACGGTCGATCCGAGGACCCGGCTGAGCATGCAGGGAGCCGCAGCATGAGCACGGCGGTGAGCGAGATCCTGGACGAGCCGAAGACCCCCGCGGTCGGCCGCAAGCGCAGCGACTTCGTCTACTACGGCCTGCGGAATAAGAAGCTGGTCTTCGGCCTCGGCCTCGAACTACTGCTGGTGCTCTTCGCGATCATCGGGCCGATGCTCGCCAAGTACGGGCCGCAGACCCTCACCGGCGCCCAGCTCCATCACCCGGGCGGCACCTACTGGCTCGGCACCGACAGCCTCGGCGAGGACGTCTACTCGCAGCTGGCCAACGGCATCAGGGAGAGCTACCTGGTGGGCGCGCTCGGCGCCGTATCCGCGGCCGTCGTCGGCATGACGCTCGGGTTCACCGCCGGCTGGCGCGGCGGAATCCTCGACGAGGTCCTGCAGATGGTCACGAACATCATCGTGATGCTGCCGTCGCTGGTGCTGCTGGTCGTGATCGGCTCCTACCTCAACTCGCGCAGCGTGCTCTTCGAGGGCGTGTTCATCGGGCTCACCACGTGGCCGTGGGTGGCGCGCGCGGTCCGGGCGCAGACGTTCTCGCTCCGATCGCGCGAGTTCGTCGAGATGGCCAAGCTGTCGGGCAAACGGCCGCTGGAAATCATCGTCAGGGACATCGCCCCCAACATGGCCTCGTACCTGTTCCTGGTCGTCATCCTGCTCTTCGGCAGCTCGATGCTGCTGGCGGCGAGCTACGACTTCCTCGGGCTTGGCCCGAGCAACACCGTCTCGCTCGGCTGGATGATGAACCAGGCAACCCAGAACGCCGCCCTGCTCTACCGCGAATGGTGGTGGTTCGTCCCGCCGGGCGCGGTGCTGACCGCGATGGTGGCGGCGCTGCTGGTCGCCAACGTCGGCCTGGACGAGGTCTTCAACCCGAAACTGAGGCAGCAGTGAGC
>Ga0302326_10010990_pt1 | contig 19544 bp, 20 predicted proteins | sample Palsa_T0_3_FD_202264 | JGI IMG/M metagenome (GOLD analysis project Ga0302326, IMG submission 202264) | Peat permafrost microbial communities from Stordalen Mire near Abisko, Sweden - Palsa_T0_3 | ecosystem: Environmental > Terrestrial > Soil > Palsa > Peat permafrost | place: Sweden: Abisko...
CATGATGGAGTGGACCGCACCGAGCGCGCGCGGGACGCCCGGGGCACCGGGGCTTTGCGACGGATCGAACGCATCGGAGCGCCGGCCCGGCGGGGGCGCCACGGGGACGGCCGGCTGGACCGCCGGCCGGGCGGGAATCGCCTGCGCAGAGGCACGCGGTACGCCCCCCGGGCGGGATTCGAAATCGTCCTGCATCCGCTTGAGCGCGGCTTCGAGCTGCTGGTTGCGGTATTGGAGCTGCTCGACCGCCCCGGTCAGCTGGCGCATCTGATTCTCCAGCTGATCCACCTTGACGTAAAGATCGCCCGCAGACGCCTGCGCGGCGGCCTGCGAAACGGCGAGCACGCAACACGCAAAAGCCAAGCCGGCAACGGTGAGACGGACCATCATTGCTCGTTTCATCCGGCATCGAGAAGGGACGCGATCAGATTAGCCGAAGCTGCGTCGAAATTGTGACTGGACGAGGTCGATCGGCCTGGAACTCGTGGTCGCAAAAACACGGCCGGCGCCCCGTCGGGCGCCGGCCGTCCCCCACCCCCGTAACGAAACTCTTAGGAACTCGCGCTGAGCACGGTGACCGCGCGGCGATTCTGCGACCAGCAGGAAATGTCGTTGCAAACGGCGACCGGGCGTTCCTTGCCGTAGGAAATCGTGTGCATGCGGCCCGCATCGATGCCGCGCGACGCCAGATAGTCGCGCACTGCCTGGGCGCGGCGCGCACCGAGCGCGATGTTGTATTCGCGGGTGCCTCGCTCGTCGGCATGACCTTCGATGGTGAAGCTGTTACGGTTATAGGTCTGCAGCCACTGTGCCTGCTTGTCGAGGGTCGCGCGCGACTGCGGTGTCAGGTCGGTCTGGTCGCTCTCGAAGAAAACGCGATCGCCGACATTGACCACGAAATCCTGCTGGCTGCCCGGCACCGCCGAGCCCAGTCCCTGGCCCATGTCGGGCTTGTTGGCGCAAGCCGCCATGGCGAGCGCAGCGAGCAGAACGGCGGCAACCCTTGCCCCATGGATCAGGCGCATGACTTTCGGCATGCGGTACTCCTTCTTGCCTATAACGTGGCTGGTTATCCCCCCAGCCCTGGCATTCCCCCGGTGTAGCAGGCCGTTCGTTAAGCGAAGGTTTTATCAACCTTGATGAGGCCTTGCGCGCCCGTGCCAAAACGCCGATTCATCAGAAACCATTTCGAATGGTTAGTGCGGCGTTAACGCGGCAACAACAGGGCGAGGGCCAATGAATATCGAATCATGGCTCCCGGCGCCAGACCGAGATGATGGTCTGCCCAAAATTTGGTCCTCACGACAGCAGCGGTGACCACGCCGGATCGGAAGCGAAGCCCGGCGTCGGCACCCGCAATTCATTGCGGCCGGTGAGATCGATGGTGAAGAGCGCCGGGCCGGCGTTGCCGCCGGGGTCGCGGAAGAACATCACGACCCGCCCATTGGGGGCGAAGGTGGGGCCTTCATTGTGATATCCCTCGGTGAGGATGCGCTCGCCCTGGCCGTCCGGATGCATGATGCCGATGGCGAAGTTGCCCTGGCTCTGCCGGGTGAAGGCGATGGTGTCGCCGCGCGGCGACCACACCGGCGTCGAATAGGAGCCGTCGCCGAAGCTGATCCGCTGGGCCGCCCCGCCGCCGGCGGCCATGACGTAGATCTGCGGCTTGCCGCCGCGATCGGATTCAAAGCAGATCCGGGTGCCGTCCGGCGAATAGGACGGCGCGGTGTCGATCGCAGGCGTGTCGGTGAGCCTGGTCGTCGCCTTGGACCGCAGGTCCATCACGAACAGATTGGAGTTGCCGCCCTGCTGCAGGCTCATGATGACGCGCTGGCCGTCGGGCGAGAAGCGCGGCGCGAAGCTCATGCCGGGGAAGTTGCCGACGATCTCGCGCTGGGCCGTCTCGATATTGAGCAGATAGACCCGCGGATCGCTCTGTCCGAACGACATGTAGGTGATTTCCTGGGTCGACGGCGAGAAGCGCGGCGTCAGCACGAGGTCGTCGCCGCGGGTGAGATAGCGGAGATTGGCGCCGTCCTGGTCCATCAGCGCGAGGCGCTTGACCCGGCGTTCCTTGGGGCCGGTCTCGTCCACGAACACCACGCGGCTGTCGAAATAGCCCTTTTCGCCGGTCAGCCGCTCGTAGATCGCGTCGGAGATGATGTGGGCGATGCGGCGGAAATTGTCCGGAGTGGTGAAATATTGCTGGCCGTTGAGCTGGGCGCCGCCGAGCACGTCCCACAACCGGAATTCGGCTTTGAGGCGGCCGTCGGCCTGCCTGGTGATGCGTCCGGTGACCAGCGCCTGGGCATTGATGGCGCGCCAGTCGGGGAACCGCGGCGCCACGTCGGTGTTGGTGATCTTCTCGATGAAGGCGGCCTGGTCGATCGGCGCGAACAGTCCGCTGCGCTTGAGATTGCCAGTGATGATCTGGGAGATGCCGCGGGCCGCCTCGATGTCCGCCGGGCTGCCGGCGAGGAAATCGGGAATCGCGATCGGCACCGGCTGGACATTGCCCTCGTTGACGTCGACGCGAAGCACCGCTTGCGCCGGACCGCTGGACAACGCGGCGGCGGCGGCGCCGGCGGCGCCCAGCAGCAACGCATGGCGGCGCGTCAAGGCCCAGGGCGATACCAGCGGAATGCGACGTGGATGTTCATGCTTCATGGCCGGACCGTCCAATATCGCTCGGGATTTTCAATCAGCCCCGAAACATTTCCTTCGGATCGAATTTGACTTCGACTTCGCTCCAGGCGTCGTATTTGGAGACCGGCAGCCGGTAGGGCTGACAACGCAGAACCGCCCGGGTCGCGCTCTCCACCGCGACCTGGAACAGCGGGCTCCCGCTGCGATTGGTCACGGACGGCTCGCCCGACACCGAACCGTCCCGGTTGAGCGAGAATTGCAGGACCACGACGAGATCCCTGGCCTCCGCTACGCCGACCGGCGGGCTCCAGCATGCCTGGATCTGGGCCCGGAGCATATCGATCTCATTCTGCGACAATTGCGGCGCATTCGCGGTCGAACTGCCCAGCGAGGGCGTCGGATTGACCAGCGAGCCCATGACAATCTGACGCTGCGGCGCCCGCTTGTCGAGCAGCGCGGTCTCGATCCGGTTGACATCGAACTTGTTCTCCTCGCGCTTCTTGGCCTCTTCGCGCTTCTTGGCTTCCTCGCGTTTCTTGGCCTCCTCGCGCTTCTTGGCTTCCTCACGCTTCTTGGCCTCTTCGCGCTTCTTGGCCTCTTCCTTCTGTTTCGCCTGCTCCAAAGCCAGGGCCTCGGCGACCGGATCGGGCTCGGCCTGCTGCGGCGACGGATCGCTCACGGCCTCCGCCGGCGGTGGCGGCGATTTCTCCGGCGGGGCCGGTTCGGGCTTGGGTTCGGGCTTCGACGCGGCGGGCGGCGGCGTGGCTGCCGCCATCTTGATGTCCGGCTTGTCGACGGCTTTGGCGGTCGGATCGTCCGGCGGCGGCTTGGCATCGCCGATCTTGTCCGCCATTGGCTTGGCCACTTTCGGCGCATTCTTCGAGCCGGCGGTCAACTGGGACAGTTCGCTCGCCGAGATGAGTTCCACGGCGACCGAATCGACCGACGACTTCTCTAGCGGCCTCGCCGCAAACGAAATGAAGCCCGCCCCGAAAACGAGGACGTGCAAAGCCGCCGATATCGCGAAGTCGGTCCGGATCCCCCGAATCACTGCCCTTGCATCCCCCGAATCACTGCCCCTGCTCGACCTCGGTGACGAGGGCGACCCTTTTGAACCCGGCCGAGGACAGCCGCCCCATCACCCGCATCACCGTGCCGTAATCCACCTTGCGGTCACCGCGCACATAGATGCGCTCGTCATAACCGCCGCGTGCCGAAGTCACGGCCGTGAGCTTCGCCACGAGGTCTCCGATCGGGATTTCGCTGTTCTGCAGGAACACCTTGCCGTCGAGATTGACCGAAATGGTCAGGGGCTGGCGGTCCTGATCGAGGTTCTTGGCCTGGGTCTGCGGCAGGTCGATCGGCACTCCCACGGTGAGCAGCGGGGCCGAGACCATGAAGATGATCAGGAGAACCAGCATGACGTCGACCATCGGCGTCACGTTGATCTCGCTCATGACGCCGCGGCGGCGATGCCGCCGCCGGCCGACCGCGCCGCCTCCCCTTGCGAGGCCCATTGCCATCCGCTATCCCCTCACCCGCGCTCGTCGATCTGTCGCGACAGAATGGCCGAAAACTCGTCGGCGAACCCCTCCAGGCGCTGTGCCTGCTTGTTCACCTCGGAACTGAATTTATTGTAGAAAATAGTCGCCGGTATGGCAGCCACGAGGCCTATCGCGGTCGCGAACAGCGCCTCGGCGATGCCCGGCGCGACCACCGCGAGCGAGGTGTTCTTCGACGCCGCGATCGACTGGAAACTCGTCATGATGCCCCAGACGGTGCCGAACAGGCCGATGAACGGCCCGGCCGAGCCGACCGTCGCCAACACCAGGAGCCGGTTTTCCAGCCGCTCGACCTCCCTTGTGATGGTTACATCCATCACCTTCTCAATGCGCATCTGCAACCCGGCGAACGAGCGCGCATGCCCCTCCAGGCTGCGCTTCCATTCGCGCATGGCGGCGACGAACAGGGCGGCCATGGAGTGGTTCGGCCGCGACGATATGCTGCGGTAGAGTTCCTCCAGCGACTGCCCCGACCAGAACGCCTGCTCGAACCGGTCCATGGCGCGGGAGGTGCGGGTAAACAGGATGATCTTGTCCACGGCGATCGCCCACACCCATACCGAGCACACCAGCAGCCCTACCATCACACCCTTGACGATCCAGTGGGCCTGCCAAAACAGCGTCAACAATGAAAGATCGGAAGAAGTCAGCGGCAAAGCCGACTGCGCGACCTCATTCATGGAGCATCCTTTCGACAGACACGCGGGAAATACGCGTCGCAGGACTTCCGAACAGATCGGGCCGGACCCCACCTTGTCCGCCGAGGTTCCAGGTGTTGCGCGAAATCGTCCTGCCACAGCCGGCCCAGACGAGTTCATCGCCAAACATGTCCAAACTTGGGCGGTTGCCGCCCAAGCCATAACGCGACACCTGTGGTTAACGTCGGGTTAGCGCACAAGCAAGAAGACTGTGAGACGGCTCGGCGGGACGGAGCGATTGGCGAAAACGCCGAGGCCGCCCGCGGCGAAACGCGGGCGGCCTCGAATTTCAAGTCCGGATAGCCGTGCTTCAGGCTTGCTGCGGCGAGGCCTGCTCCGGCGGCCGGTTGCGCCGGTCCGCCATGAACTGATCGAATTCCGCCTTGTCCTTGGCCTGGCGCAGGCGCACCAGGAAGTCCTGGAACTCGCGCTGCTCGTCCTCGAGGCGCCGCAGCGTCTCGGACCGGTATTCATCGAAAGCACGGTTGCCGCTGGAGCGGCGGCCGCCCCACCAGTCGGTCCGGCCGTCCGCGTGCCCCTGCATGTGCCCGCGCATGCGTTCCATCTTGTCCTGGAGGCGTTCCATTTTGCGTTGCCAGCGATCGCCGTGATACCCGCAGCCCATTCGTCCGCTCCCGATGATGTATGCGAGGACCATGAGGCCGACCGGCCACCACACCATGAAGCCCAGGATCATGAGGAGGATCCAGGCTGGCCTTCCTAACTCGTCGAGCTTTGCTACGATCGGCATGATGCCCTCACGAAGATTGTGAATGTTAATCACATTTACATACGTATGAGAACCCGGCTCCGCTGTCAAGAGGCCCCCCGAGAGGCGACCGCGCCGTCCGGAAATCCGAGCCCGCGCAGATAGACCAGCATCCCGGCCTCCAGGAGATCTTCCGGCGGCATCGGCAGCCGCCGCCGGCCGGCATCGCCGCGGCCGAACAGCGACGCGATGCCGTGGGCGAGCGACCACACATGCAGCGCCACCATGAAAGCCGGCGGCCGTTGCGCGGCGGGGATTTGCGCGACCAGCCGCTCGGCCGCCGACCGGATCACCGCGAAGGCGCGCTCGCCGGCATCGCGCAGCTCCTGGCTCACCTCAAGCGGGATGCCGGCCTCGAACATCGCGGAATAGTAGGCGGGCTCGTTGCGGGCGAAATCGAGATAGGCGCGGCCGAGGCGCTCGAAGGCGGTGAAGGGGTCGGGCAGGCCGTCCTTCCAGGCGGCCTTGAGCGCCGCCTCGAACCGCTCGAAGCCGCGCCCGGCGACATTGGCGACGAGTTCGTCGCGGTCGCGGAAATGCCGGTAGGGCGCCGCCGGGCTGACGCCCGCCGACCGCGCCGCCTCGGCGAAGGTGAACCCGGATGGACCCTTGGCGGCGATCAATTCCAGCGCCGCCCGAATCAGCGCCTCCTTGAGATTGCCGTGGTGATAGCCCCGCGAGGCCTGATCGGATTTCCAAATCATGTAAAGGGCTCTTACATGACTTCGGTCCCGGCGTCGAATGCGCGCGTCGATGTCCGCTCAAATGCCGACAAAAAAGAAGGCCCCGGAATTACCGGGGCCCACTGTCGGATTGAAAATGCCGAAGGATCGGCGATCGATGTCTCGCAACGGCCGGCACGGAACCCGGTCAGAAGTGATAGTTCAAGCCCGCGCGGATGATGTCGCCGTTGAAGCGCGCGTTGGACTCCAGGGAATTGGTCGTGAAAGGCGTGGCAGCGGCCGCATTGGTGACAATCGGGCTCAGGCCATAATTCGCTGCGCCGAGATCGTAATGGAGATATTCGATCTTGGTGCTCCAGCCCCGCCAGAACATCCACTCGACACCGACGCCGCCCGTCCAGCCGATGAGCGTACCCGAATAAGAGCCGGCGGAACCAAATGCCGGAGTGACGGAGCTCGGCCCCAAAAGCACCTGGGAGATGTTGGTGCTGGCACTGACGCCACCATAGGCGAGGCCGCCGGTCGCGTAAAACAGCAGGCTCGGCCAAGCGAGGACGCCCACACGGCCGCGCACCGTGCCGAGATAGTCGAGTTCCCTCGAGACGGTGGCCGTCTGACCCACCTGATTTAAGGGAAAACCCACCACCCCTGAAGAACTTCCAATGGAATGGGACCCTTGGCTGTTCGTCGTGCCCTGGATGTCGGTCTCGAAGCCGAGGAGCCAGATTTTCCCGACCTGCCAATTCCAGCCCAACTGACCGCCGCCGATGAAGCCGTTGCTATTTGCCGTCGCGTTGAAATTCGACAAGGTAGTTATCGCACCGGCCAAATCCGGGCCGCCGGCGCCCGGAAAAGCGAACGTGCTGGTCGACCCCGTGTCGACTTTGGCGTCGCCGTCCGCATAGCCCGCATTCACGCCGACATACCAGCCCGTCCAGGGCGTCGGAGGGGGCGCCGGCGCCTTGAGAGGCATATCGGCACCCAAGGCGGGCGCAATAAGTGCACCGAAGGCAGCACCCGCAAGAAGCAATCTTTTCATGACTTTCCCCACCGATTTCCAAAATAAGCTTATGCAACTCGCCCCACGAAGTCTGTTGTAACTGAGCAACATCCCGGAAAAATGCGGTGCACAATAGCGCATACCCGGCGCCCGCGGCGCTCACTAAACCTCACCCCGCCGCTTCCCCCATCCTGTCCTGGTCCGCCCGCATCGCCAGGCGCAGGGGCTTGGGGATCGGCCTGGCGCGGCCACCGCAGACGAAGGCGACGCGGACGTGGGCCTCGAGCAGGAGATCGTCGCCGCGCGTCACCTTCTGCAGCATGGTCAGGGAGGCGCCTTTGACCACTTCTGGGAACGAAGTGATGACCAGCACGTCGTCCATGCGCGCGGGTTTCAGGAAATCGATCGTCATCGAGCGCACCACGAAGGCGAAGCCCGGCGCTTCCGCGAGCGCCTGCTCGTACAGCGAGCGGTGGTCGGCGCCGATCAGGCGCAGGTAATTGGTCCGCGCCCGCTCCATGAAGCGCAGATAATTGGCGTGATAGACGACGCCGGTGAAATCGGTGTCCTCGTAATAAACACGCACCGCCATGACATGGCGGCCGTCGCGAATTTCGCCGTCGAGGCCGGTCAATGCTCATCCCCCTCACCGAACATGCCGAACTGCGCGGGATCGCGGCGCGGCTCGGCGAGGCCGAGGTGGCGGAACGCGTGGGGGGTCAGCAGCCGGCCGCGCGGGGTGCGCTGGATGAAGCCCTGCTGGATGAGGAACGGCTCGATGATCTCCTCGATGGCGTCGCGCGGCTCCGACAGCGCGGCGGCGATGGTCTCGATGCCGACCGGGCCGCCGCCGTAATTCACCGCGACCGTCGTGAGATAGCGCCGGTCCATGGCGTCGAGCCCGCAGGCGTCGACCTCGAGGGCGAGGAGCGCGCGGTCGGCGACCTTGCGGTCGATCGAGGCCGCGTTGTCGACCAGGGCGAAATCGCGCAGCCGCCGCAGCAGCCGGCCGGCGATGCGCGGGGTGCCGCGGGAGCGGGCCGCGATCTCGTTGGCGCCGTCCGGGGTCATGCCGACGCCGAGCACGCGGGCGCCGCGGTTGACGATCAGCTCCAGTTCCGCCGCGGTGTAGAAATTCAGCCGGACCGGGATGCCGAAGCGGTCGCGCAGCGGATTGGTGAGCAAGCCCGCGCGCGTCGTCGCGCCGACCAGGGTGAACGGCGCGAGGTCGATCTTGACCGAGCGCGCCGCCGGGCCCTCGCCGATGATGAGATCGAGCTGGAAGTCCTCCATGGCGGGATAGAGGATTTCCTCCACCGCCGGATTGAGCCGGTGGATCTCGTCGATGAACAGCACGTCGCGCTCTTCGAGATTGGTGAGCAGCGCGGCGAGATCGCCGGCCTTGGCGATCACCGGGCCGGAGGTCGAGCGGAAATTGACGCCGAGCTCGCGGGCGACGATCTGCGCCAGCGTGGTCTTGCCGAGGCCCGGCGGGCCGACCAGCAGCACATGGTCCAGCGCCTCGCCGCGGCTGCGCGCCGCCGCGATAAAGACCCCGAGATTGGCGCGTGCCTGCTCCTGGCCGATGAACTCGGCGAGCCGCTGCGGTCGCAGCGACGCCTCGGCGGCGTCTTCCTGGCGGTGCTCCGCGGCGACAAGGCGGCGAGGCGGTTCCGCCGGCGACGGATTCATTTTCGGGGCCTTCACCTGGCCAGCTCCTTGAGGCCGAGCCGGATCAGCCGCGCCGCATCGGCGCCGTCACCGGCCTCGCGCACGGCCGCGGCGATCGCCACCGCCGCCTGGGGCTGACCATAGCCGAGATTGACGAGCGCCGAGACCGCGTCGAGGACCGGCTGCGGCGCGCGCCGCTCGTCGAGCGCGCCGGCGAGGCGCGCGAGCGCCGGATCGATGGCGGCAAAGGCCGGCGCCTTGTCCTTGAGCTCGGTGACGATGCGCTCGGCCACCTTGGGGCCGACCCCGGGGGTGCGGGTGATGGTCGCCTTGTCCCGGGTCGCGATGGCGGACGCGAGATCGGCCGGCTTCAACGTCGAGAGAATGGCGAGCGCGACCTTGGTGCCGACGCCCTGCACCGTCTGCAGCAACCGGAACCACTCCCGTTCGATGTTGGAGAGGAACCCGAACAGGCGGATCTGGTCCTCCCGGACATGGGTCTCGATGGCGAGGTCGACCGCTTCGCCCGCCGCCGGCAATGCCTGCAGGGTGCGCGCCGAGCAGTGCACGAGATAGCCGACGCCATGGACGTCGAGGATGACGAAATCCTCGCCGTGGCTGTCGATCACGCCCTTGAGCTTGCCGATCATCGTGGTCCCGGTCCGCGAATCGTCGCTTCAATTCGCGTGATCGAAGGGCGTTTCTTGCCCCCTCTCCCGCTTGCGGGGGAGGGGACCACGGCCCTGAGCATGGCGCTGCGCCGGTGATGGGCATGGGTGATGGCGATCGCCAGCGCGTCGGCGGCGTCGTGGGTCTGGGGATCGGCCTTGGGCAGCAGCACGCCGAGCATCATGCGGATCTGGGCCTTGTCGCCATGGCCGGCGCCGACGATGGTCTTCTTGATGAGGTTGGGCGCGTATTCGGCGATCAGCACCCCGGCCCTCGCCGGCACCATGAGGGCGATGCCGCGCGCCTGGCCGAGCTTGAGGGTGGCGGCGGCGTTCTTGTTGACGAAGGTCTGTTCGATCGCCGCTTCGTCGGGCCGGAACGCATCGACCACCTTCACCAGCGCGTCATGGAGCGTCACCAGCCTCAGCGCGAGCGCCGCGGTCTCGTCCGACTGGGCGGAGCCGCAGGCGATATAGATCAGCCGGTTGCCCTCGACCTCGATCACGCCCCAGCCGGTGCGGCGGAGCCCGGGATCGATGCCAAGGATGCGAATCGGTCGGCCCATCGCCTCCGTGATAACCCCGCGGCCGGCGCGCGCCTAGTGTCCCCGGCTGCGCCGAGGATCGCAATTCAAAGTCAGTGGCGTCGTTTCTGAGACCCGCTTCTGCACTTGTATCCGCGACCAACCAATCTACTTTACCGGCCGGCCGCGCCGCCCGGCGCCCGCGAGGCGTTTGACGAGGCAAGCCCGTGCCGATCGACATCCATGCCCATTACGTGCCGCCGCAGCTCATCGCCGCCGTCAAGGCGCGTGGCGCCGATATCGGGGTCAGGCTCGCCGCCGCGCCCGGAGGCGAAGCCCTGCAGTTCGATTACGGCTTCAAAGTGCGTCCGTTCTTTGCGCGGCTGATCGAGCCGGTCGAGGAGCGCAAGGCCTGGCTTGCCGACAAAGGTATCGATCATCAGGTCGTCGGCACCTGGCCGGATATTTTCGCCTATGGCCTGCCGCCGCAGGCCTGCCAAGCGTGGCACCGTATGCTCAACGATACGCTGGGCGAATGGTGCGCCGGGCATACGGCGCAGTTTTCCTGGATCGCGTCGGTGCCGATGCCGGGCGCCGACGCGGCCGCCGCCGAGCTCGATCGTGCCGTCGGCGCCGGCGCGATCGGCGCCATCGTCGCCGCCAATGTGGAGGGTGCCAATCTCGGCGAGGTCGCCCTCGATGCGTTCTGGGCCAAGGCGCAGGCGCTCGACGTGCCGATCCTCATCCATCCCGTCATGAGCACCCCGGCGCCGCGGGCGGCCCGGTTCGCGCTGGCGCAGGTCGCCCAATACACCTTCGACACCACCCTCGGGGTCGGATCGCTGTTGTCCTCCGGCGTGCTCGACCGGTTTCCCGGGCTGACGCTGGTGCTCTCCCATGGCGGCGGCGCATTTCCCTATCTCATCGGCCGTTTCGACCTCATGCACGAACGCATGGACCGCATCGCCCAAGGCGATGTCGCTGCCAAGCCCCCATCGGCCTATGCAAACCTCATGGTCTATGACTCGATCGTCCATGCGCCCAAGCCGCTGCGCTTCCTCGCCGACACCGTCGGGCTCGACCGGCTGGTACTTGGAACCGACTATTCGTTCCCGCCCGCCGACCTCGATCCGCTGGCGAGCCTCGCGGCCGCCGGTTTTTCCGCCGCCGATATCGCGACGGTGGCCGACGTAAATCCGAGGCGCTTCTTCAAGCGGATGAAGGGGTGAACGATTCACCCAGGTGACGGGGAGCGGGGACTCGTTTTTATGAAAAACAACCCCATGCAAAGTAGAATAGAGGTGCTTAAATACCGCTATTGTGTGAACTGGGACTGTGGTGCCGCGCGAGGAAAAATGAATTTCGTCGCCGCCGTGTCGGCTCCGGTCGATCCCGGTGAAGCCACGCTCGCTTGATTTCTACCGCAAAATATCGATATGCGGTGCAGCAAGAAGCCTTTTTCCGGGGAACTGTTTCATGATGGATACTGCCGCCAACGGCAATAAGGCCGCCGATGCCGAAAATACGACGCCAGCCACCGATCCGGCACAAGAAGCGGAATCGTTGGCCAAGGAAGTCGCCGAATTGAAGGACCGGGTGCTGCGCACCCTGGCCGAGATGGAAAACCTGCGCCGCCGCACCGAGCGCGAGGTGGCCGATTCCCGTACCTATGCGATCACCGGCTTTGCCCGCGATCTCGTCGGCGTCGCCGACAATATCCGCCGGGCCCTCGATGCGGCGAGCGATTCCGGCGTCGTGCTGGAGGGTCCGGCCAAGGCGCTGGTCGACGGCGTGGAGTTGACGGAGCGCGAGCTTCTCAAGGTCCTCGAAAAGAACGGCGTAAAGAAATTCGACCCCCACGGGGCGAAATTCGATCCCAATCTCCACCAGGCCATGTTCGAGGTGCCGGACGCCAGGGTGCCTTCCGGCTCGGTGGTGCAGGTCATCCAGCCCGGCTACATGATTGGGGACCGGATGCTCAGGCCGGCCCTGGTCGGGGTTTCCAAGGGCGGCCCCAGGACCGCACCGACGCCGTCCGCGAGCGGCGCTGCGGCGGGTGGTGGTGGTGGTGGTGGTGAGAACTCCGGCGGGTAGCACGTAGGGCGCAATAGCGAAGCATATTGCGCCATGGCGCGCGGGACGCGGTTGCGGCCGCCCCTGCGGCCCCAGGTCCTATTCCCGCGGGCTGACGCCGTCGCGCACGGCGCGGAATCGCGGGAATTCCTTCGACCAGAGATCGGCACGGGCGATGCCGACCATGCGCACGAAGGCGCCGGGGCCGAACCGCACCCATTGCACGATCTTCATGGGCGTATCGGTCTTGGCATCCTTGGCCTCGGCCTGGAGCTCATGGGTCGGCATGCTGCCGCCACCGAGCCGCAGCATGTCCCCGCTCACGATCCGGATGTCTTTGAAGTCCGCGAGCCCGGTGAACAGGTTGCGCGCGAAATTGGCGCGCTCCTCGGTCTGCTCGGGGCCACCCTGGCCGATCGACACGATGAACACCGGCTGTTCCGCGACCTCCGGCGCATCCTTGGGACCGTCGGTGAGCAAGACGCCCGCTCCGCCCATCACCCGAACCGGCCGCAACCCGGACATTTCACTCAATTTGAACGGGATCAGGCTGAGCTGCTCCTCGACCGGCACGGAAGCCCGTGCCGTCATGGTGAGGAGCGATGTCTTGATGACGTCGTCCGGATAGGCCTGCAGCGCCGTGTCGGGTATGCGGACCGCGGCAATGGCGATGGCCGCAGGCACCGATCCCAGAAACATCCATTTGCGGAATTTCTGGCCGTTTTCCTGTTCGGAACCGATCACCAGCACGCCCTTGCCGCCCGGAAGCGTCAGGTTCTCCCGCTTTTCCTCGGTGATGCCTTGCGCCTTGAAGGCCTCGGGGGTCATCGACTTCTCGATGTCCGGATAGGCCTGCGACGGCAGGGACAGCAAAACGATCGACCCGCCATTGTCGGTATTCTCGAAGCCCGGGAAGCGCTTGCTGACCACGAAGCCCGGCGGCGGCACGAAGCCGACCACGGACCCGATCGGGAACTCAGGCTCCGCCGCCTGCGCGGGCGCGCTCGCCAGGGCCGCCGGGAATGCTGCAAGCAAAGCAAGAAATGCGAATGTTTTCAATGTCATGAAGCTCCTCGGAGGGCATCGCCCTGGCCAGACTGTATCACCATTCGGCGGCCCCGTCGCATTTTGGCACTGCGGCGACGGGTCCCGGTCCAGCCGCCGCTGCCGGCACGGGATATCGTTGCTGCCGAATTAAGGGAAACGCAAGTTGCGAGCGATATGGGAAGGGCTGGTTTCCCGTCATTTCGCCAGCAGGTGATCCCTTGCCCCAACGCCCGGCCGTGCCGAACATTGCCCTGCTCCTGAGCGTTGCCTGGCTCGTCATCGTCCTGCAGCTCCTGGCGGACCACTGGGCCGACACGGCGCGGACCTTGAGCGACATGGACGACGCCATGCGGCTCGTCCAGATGCGGGGCTTCGTCGACGGCCATGGCTGGTTCAACCTGCATGAAGCAAGGCTGGGCCCGCCCGACGGCTATGACACCCACTGGTCGCGGCTGATCGATGCCGGGCTCGCGGGATTATTGTGGCTGTTCCGGCAGTTCACCGATGCCGCTTTCGCCGAGCGGCTGATGCGCACCGTGTGGCCGATGCTGTGGCTGCTGCCGACCATGGCGGGCGCCACCGCGATCGCCTGGCGCGTCGCCGGACGGGACGCGGCACCGATCGCGCTCGTGCTGACTGCTGTCGGGCTGCCGGCTTTCCAGCATTTCATTCCCGGGCGGATCGATCATCACAATGTCCAGATCGCCCTTGCGGTGCTTTTGATGGCGGCGGTGGCGTGGAGCGACCGCAAGCCCTGGGCCGCGGCCGCGGCCGGCGTCCTGACCGGCTCCGCGATGGCGATCGGCTTCGAAGGGCTGCCCTATATCGTGCTGGCCGGCGGCGCCATGGCGCTGCGTTTCATCTTCGCGCCCGACGCCGGCCCTGCGCTCGCGCGCTACGGCGCCTGGGGCGCCGGCGGCGTCGCGGCGGCATTCCTGGTCAACGTCGGCCCCGCGGAGTGGGGGCACACCGCCTGCGACGCCATCGCCATCAACTCGACCGTCGCGGTGATCCTGGCCACGCTCGGGCTCGCCCTGACCGGCCGGTTGCTTGCCGGGGCGCATTGGCAGGTCCGTGCCGCCGGCGTCGCCGTCACCGGCCTCGTCGCCGCGGCGGCCTTCGCCGCCATCGAGCCGCGCTGCCTCGGGGGACCGTTCGCGATGATGGACCCGACGGTGCGATCGCTGTGGTTCAACCACGTCTCGGAAATGCAACCGCTGTGGACGGTGGCCTGGAAATCGCCGCCGGTGGGTGCGGCGGTCGCCGCCTTCCCGGCGGTCGCCCTGGTGTTCATGCTGCTCATTGCGCGCGACCCGGCGACGCGCCGGGATTTCGGCTTCCTGGTGGCTGCCGCCGCGTTGATCGTCTCGGTGGCGGTCATGTGCACGATGGTCCGCGCATTCAGCTACGCCATCTGGCTGGCGATCCCGATGGTGGCGGCGGGCGTGGTGCGCATGTTCGCCTCGCTGCGGCTGGGCACCCTCGCGGTTCGCGCGCTGATTGCGCTGTTCCTGGCGCCGGCGGTTACCGCCGCGGTGGCCATGGCGGCGGTGCAGGCCGTGAGCGCCCGGCCCCTCGAGGCGGAAAATTCGCGGGTCACGGCCGGCTGCCTGCTCAGCAAGAGCTACGCCCAGCTCGCCGCCCTGCCGCCCGGCCTGGTCGCGACCGACATCGATTACGGGCCGTTCGTGCTGGCGCTGACGCCGCATTCCGTGATGTCGGCCCCCTATCACCGCCTGGTGGCGCCGATCATCGCAGCCAATGACATCTTCGCCCTGCCGCCGGCGGCAGCCCGCGAGGTCGTGGCCAAGTTCAAGCCGGATTATCTCGCGGTATGCGACCGTCACACCCTGGGCGGCATCGGCGCGGCCGCGCGCGACGCGAGCCTGTGGGGGCGGCTCGCGGCCGGCGAGGTGCCTCCCTGGCTCAAGCTGGTGGAGGCGACCCGGAACGGCCCCTTCGTGGTCTACCGCGTCAAGCTGTGACGCCGCCGCCGCTGCGTTGCCGCAATGGTTTCGAGCTTGTTAGTGCTGCCGATTTCGTCCATTCCCGCCTTGCGGCGCCGTGGTCGTCTCCTATATGACGCTGTGAACCCGCCGGGCTGGCGGGCAAGGACAATTTGAGGGGTCGGACCAGGGGCGATCCTAGGCAGGCGAGGCCGCCTGCCGCGCGCTTCTTCCGGGTGCCGCATGGGCCCGGCCGATCTGCTGACAGAGAAGGATTTTACAATGGGCAAGGTCATCGGCATCGACCTCGGCACGACCAATTCCTGCGTCGCCGTGATGGAAGGCAAGAACCCCAAAGTCATCGAGAATTCGGAAGGCCGCAACACCACGCCTTCCATCGTCGCATTCACCGACGACGGCGAGCGCCTCGTCGGCCAGCCGGCCAAGCGCCAGGCGGTCACCAATCCCGAGCGCACCTTCTTCGCGGTCAAGCGGCTGATGGGCCGGCGCTATGACGACCCGATGGTGGAGAAGGACAAGAAGCTCGTCCCCTACAAGATCGTGCGCGCCGGCAACGGCGACGCCTGGGTCGAGGCCGACGGCAAGACCTATTCGCCCTCCCAGATATCCGCCTTCGTGCTGCAGAAGATGAAGGAGACGGCAGAGGCCAATCTCGGCCAGAAGGTCACCCAGGCCGTCATCACCGTTCCCGCCTATTTCAACGACGCCCAGCGCCAGGCCACCAAGGACGCCGGCAAGATCGCCGGCCTCGAAGTGCTGCGCATCATCAACGAGCCGACCGCGGCCGCGCTCGCCTATGGGCTGGACAAGCAGAAAAGCGGCCTCATCGCGGTCTATGACCTCGGCGGGGGCACCTTCGACGTGTCGATCCTGGAAATCGGCGACGGCGTGTTCGAGGTGAAGTCGACCAATGGCGACACCTTCCTCGGCGGCGAAGACTTCGACATGCGCCTCGTCAACTATCTCTGCGACGAGTTCCAGAAGGAGCAGGGCATCGACCTGCGCCGCGACAAGCTCGCGCTGCAGCGGCTGAAGGAGGCCGCGGAGGCCGCCAAGATCGAATTGTCCTCGACGTCCCAGACCGAGATCAACCTTCCCTACATCACCGCGGACCAGACCGGCCCGAAGCACCTGACGCTCAAGCTCACCCGCGCCAAATTCGAGGCGCTGGTCGACGATCTCATCCAGAAGACCGTCGAGCCGTGCCGGCTCGCCCTCAAGGACGCCGGCCTGACCGCCGGCGAGATCAACGAGGTGGTCCTGGTCGGCGGCATGACCCGCATGCCGAAGGTGCAGGAGGTGGTGAAGCAGTTCTTCGGCAAGGAGCCCCATAAGGGCGTCAATCCCGACGAGGTCGTCGCGGTCGGCGCGGCGATCCAGGCCGGCGTGCTGCAGGGCGACGTCAAGGACGTGCTGCTGCTCGACGTGACGCCGCTGTCGCTCGGCATCGAGACGCTGGGCGGCGTGTTCACCCGCATCATCGATCGCAACACCACGATCCCGACCAAGAAGAGCCAGGTGTTCTCCACCGCCGAGGACAATCAGAACGCGGTGACCATCCGGGTATTCCAGGGCGAGCGCGAGATGGCGGCCGACAACAAGGTTCTCGGCCAGTTCGATCTCGTCGGCATTCCGCCGGCGCCGCGCGGGGTGCCGCAGATCGAGGTGTCCTTCGACATCGACGCCAACGGCATCGTCAACGTCCAGGCCAGGGACAAGGCGACCGGCAAGGAGCAGCAGATCCGCATCCAGGCGTCGGGCGGCCTTTCGGAATCCGAGATCCAGAAAATGGTCAAAGATGCCGAGGCCCATGCCGAGGAGGACAAGCAGCGCAAGGCTGCGGTCGAGGCGAAGAACCACGCCGAGGCCCTGGTGCACTCGACCGAGAAGGCATTGTCCGAGCACGGCTCCAAGGTCGGCGACGTCGAGCGGCGCTCCATCGAGACCGCGCTCGCCGATCTTAAGGAAGCGCTCAAAGGCGACGACACCGCCGCCATCAGCGCCAAGATGAACGTGCTCTCCCAGGCCTCCATGAAGCTCGGCGAAGCGATGTACAAGCAGGCCGAAGGCGGCGGGGGAGCCGGCCCCGGCCCCGGCGGCGGCCCAGATGCCGGTGCCGGCACCAAGAAGGATGACGTGGTGGATGCCGAGTTCACCGAAGTCGACGACGACAAGAAGAACAAGAAGTCCGCTTAAGCCGAACGGCTCTCGCTCCGGGGGAGCGGGAGCCCGTTTTCAAGCAGCAAGGCCCTTCAACAATGAATTGCGCTTGAGCGATGCCGCCGACCGCCCGTCACCCGCTCCGTTCGCCTGCGCTTAGCCGCCCCCCTCTTCCGGATGGGAAGAAGGGTTACTACGTCGGGTTGGGGTGACCTGCCATGGCCAAGCGTTGTTATTATGAGGTTCTGGGAGTCGAGCGCGCGGCGACCGATTCCGATCTCAAGGGTGCCTACCGCAAGCTCGCGATGAAGCTGCATCCGGACAAGAATCCGGGCGACACCGACTGCGAGCATCGTTTCAAGGAGCTCAACGAAGCCTACGAGGTGCTCAAGGACGGCGACAAGCGCGCCGCTTATGACCGCTTCGGCCACGCCGCCTTCGAGCAGGGGGGCGGCGGCGGACACGGCTTCGGCGCCGACTTCGCCACCACCTTCGCCGATATCTTCGACGATTTCTTCGGCATGGGCGGCGCCGGCGGGCGGCGCAGCAGCCGCGGTTCCGGCCGCGAGCGCGGTGCCGACCTGCGCTACAACATGGAGCTCACCCTCGAAGAGGCCCATGGCGGCAAGAACGCCCAGATCAGGATTCCAACCTCGGTCACCTGCGAGCCGTGTACCGGCAGCGGCGCCCAGTCCGGCACCAAGCCCAAGGTGTGCGCCACCTGCGGAGGCCAGGGCAAGATTCGCCATGCCCAGGGCTTCTTCACCCTGGAGCGCACCTGCCCGTCCTGTCATGGCCGCGGCCAGGTGATCGACAATCCCTGCACGTCCTGCGGCGGTCTCGGCCGGGTCACGCGCGAGCGCGCGCTGTCGGTGAATATCCCGCCCGGCGTCGAGGATGGCACCCGCATCCGCCTGGCCGGCGAGGGCGAGGCGGGACTGCGCGGCGGTCCGCCCGGCGATCTCTACATTTTCCTGTCGATCTCGGCGCACGTGTTTTTCCAGCGCGACGGCGCCGACCTGCATTGCCGCGCGCCGATTTCGATGACGACGGCGGCGCTCGGCGGCGAATTCGAGGTGCCGACCATCGACGGCGGCAAGACCCGGGTGAAGATACCCGAAGGCACCCAGTCAGGCCGGCGCTTCCGCCTGCAGGCCAAGGGCATGCCGGTGCTGCGGTCCAAGCAACTCGGCGACATGTACGTTCAGGTCGTGGTCGAGACGCCGCAAAACCTGACCAAGCGGCAGCGGGAATTGCTGGCCGAATTCCAGAAATTGTCCTCCAATGACACGAATCCGGAGTCCGCGGGCTTCTTCGGCCGCGTCAAGGATTTCTTCGGTACTCGCGCCGGGTCGGCTTGATCGGGGCATGCGGTCTTGACCATGGCCGTGCCGCGCTATACTCGTGACCAATATGTGACAAGTACACAAGTACCGAGTGGCGGGCGATCTTGAATCCACACATGTCGTTTCAATCAACGCTGAGTATAGCGAAAAAGAGCCTGCGCCTCGACGACGAGGTGCATTTTCTGCGCTCCTGGATGGAAAAGCCGCTGGCGACCGGGGCGGTGATGCCCTCCGGCAAGCCGCTTGCCCGCGCCATGGCGAAATTCGTCGATCCCGGCCTGGACGGCCACGTCATCGAGCTCGGTCCCGGGACCGGCGCGGTCACCGCGGCGCTGGTCGAGCACGGCGTCGATCCCGCCCGGCTGGTGCTGGTCGAGTTCAACCCGACCTTCTGCCGGCTCTTGCGGGTGCGCTATCCCGAAGCCACGGTGGTGCAAGGCGACGCCTACGCGATCAAGCGGCTGCTCGGCACCCTGCTGCGGCAACCGGCGGCGGCGGTGGTGTCGGGCCTGCCTTTGTTCACCAAGCCGCTGAAGTTCCGGCTGCGGCTCGTCAATGACGCGTTCGCGCTGCTGCATCCCGGCGCGCCTTTCATACAGTTCACCTATGCGGTGGTGCCGCCGATCCCGCGATCGCTCGACGGGGCGAGCACTCAATGCTCCGAGCGCATTTGGCTCAACCTGCCTCCGGCCCGGGTCTGGGTCTACCGCCGGGCCTGAGCCGCCGGTTT